>Ga0247758_1000308_pt1 | contig 42919 bp, 39 predicted proteins | sample UWRJL156409C4_FD_180950 | JGI IMG/M metagenome (GOLD analysis project Ga0247758, IMG submission 180950) | Plant litter microbial communities from Arlington Agricultural Research Station in Wisconsin, United States - UWRJ-L156-409C-4 | ecosystem: Environmental > Terrestrial > Plant litter >...
CCGTGACCAGCCGCGCCGACACTGCTAGGCCAGCCACGTTTCTCAAACGGGATAGGAAATGTTAAGTGACGCCTTTTTTCTTATGGGAAAAAAACTCATGATCTCCTAAGTTGTGAGCTGGGCTGTGGCCGCCCTGTTTCTAAAACCGGCTGGGAAGTGTTAAGTGGCGTCGGCTCCTTTTCAGGTAAGAACATATAGGCTGCTAAGTACAGTGCAGGACCATCTTACAATACGCTATTTAATATCTAAGCTGTCTCCCTTGCTTTTAAGTATATGGGACTGCCTATCTAGTGAACTGGTGCGGTGACGCAACAGGGAACAAACCACAAAGAGAACCACACCCACAGAACCTCGAAATCGGCCTTCCAGGCCGACTCCCAGACTACTGGTCCTCCGATCGGAGGGACATAAATGTAATTGACGTAGAAAAACAGATACGTACATAGTATGGAACAAGACCTAGTTAAACGGAGCCTAGCATGGAACAATAAAGGAAACGCAACCGTGGGCTAGGTCATCTTCCTTCGATTCGAGGGCCAGAATGTCATTGGGCTCCCAATGGGACCTTTTTCGTGGTGAAAATCGTCGGATGATGAATTGAAAAGAAGCACGGTTCAAAGAACCGCGCGGCGCGGCCCCTTTTTAACGGTGGCACGCGCTAGAGAACGCATCGCTATGTACAAAAACGGCTATAGTAATATTACAGAGCCTACTTAAAAAGAACGACAGGGTCAACCTGAACAGGCGCCCCGAGTCATTAGTAATTTTTCCTTAATTTTAATAGTAGTGGTTGTGGAGATGGGAGCTATTTGAAAGTGGGGCTTTTGGTGGAAAATCTGTTGCAAAGCCAGGTCGTTGGATGATTAGGTAAGCCTTTCTATGCAGCCAGCCCTCCTTCAATCCACTCTGCAGGCTCCCCTTGGCTTTCCATCCCCTCGCCCCAAGGATTCTGACCCCACAGACACATCACCCATCGCCATCCACTTAACATCTCGCCCTAATGGAAATCATCGGCGCAGTGAGCTTCGCAGCCTCCATCGTCAGCCTGGTAGATTTCTGCTGCAAAGTCGTCAAGGGTTCTTACGAGATCTACCGTTCCGAGTCGGACGCGCCCCTGGAACACGCTCAGATCGGAACCGTTCTCGACGATCTCGATGGTGTCGCTAAGACGCTGCAAGCGAAGGTCGAGCTGGACATTGCGCACAGCGAGCCACTTTTGAAACTGGCTAGCGATTGTCTTGCTGCGTCGACCGAGCTGTCTGATATTCTCAAAGACATCAGACGTAAGGAAGGGAATAGGGTCTGGCGCAGTCTCGAGGCAAAATGGACGAGCATGCGCAAAGAGGGTGCGCTGGCGGCTGTGGAACAGAGGTTGAATTTTCTCCGTCTTGAGTTGCTATTGAGGTTGAACCTCGTTATTAGGTACGCGCAACTTAAACTTGAAGCGCATGTGAATTCCCCTGAATGATATGTTCGCTGATTCTAGCGCAGCGAAGAGCAGTCAGCAGTCAAAGCGAAACTCGACAGCATCGAAGAGGGCCACTTCCATCTCTCTGCTAGAACTGAGAGCGAGCTCCGGGGCGTCCAAGAGGCCGTCGCAAAGCTCGACGTAAAATTGTCAAGCGAGCTATCATTCGACGCCACGCGCTTGAATGGCAACGACTCGCTGGCACAGATCAGCGCGGGCTTATCGAAGCTCCTTACCGCCCTCGACGCGATCCCAAAGACGCCGACGACTGAGGAAATCATCCTGGGGCGGCTGTACTTCCCCACCATTGCCGTCCGCCTAGAGAGTATTGCCGATGCCGAGTTTGGCACGTTCGACTGGCTTCTCGAGCCTGGTGCCCAGCCCAGCCCGAAAGACAAAAAGCTAACGGAGGCGGGGCAGTCATTCCTACACTGGCTCGAGAGCGACGAGAACCAGGTCTACCATATCTCGGGCAAAGCCGGCTCGGGCAAGTCAACACTGATGAAATACCTCTGTCAGCATTCCCGTCTCCAAAACGCGCTGAGCCGCTGGACTGGAGACAAGAAGCTCGTCTTTGCCAGCTACTTCTTCTGGAACTCTGGAGACGCCGGACAGAAGACGCTTGGAGGCCTGTATCGCTCGCTCCTTTTTGACACGCTCAGACAGTGTCCCGAGCTCATTAGAGAAGCCTTCCCACAGTATTGGGCCAGCAAGCCCAAAAATAATCCCCACCATGTTGAAGGGTCGCCTTTTGGGTTCTCGGAGCTCAAACGGGCCATGGAGGTCCTCGTCAGCAAGCACAGCTTCCCAAATCACCGGTTCTGTTTCTTCATCGACGGCCTTGATGAGTTCGATGCAGACCTCCACACGGACCATTGGGACCTGGCCCGACGCCTGCGGGACTGGGCCGCCGACTCACCTGATGTCAAAATCTGCGTCACCAGCCGCCCCTGCCAGGAGTTCCTGCAGTGTTTCGACCCCGGTATGAGGATGCATCTCCACGAGCTGACACACGGAGACGTGCAACGATTTGTCCGCGGGGCGCTGGAGAAGGAATCCAATTACGCCACGGCAAACATGGACACCGACGAGTTTGTGAAGGAAATCTCGGAGCGCGCAGAGGGGGTCTTCCTCTGGGTGCGGCTAGTTGTGCGATCGCTCGTCGACGGCATCAGACACCGGTACTCGTCAGCTATGCTCAAGGAGAAACTCGACAAGACGCCGCGCGGGCTGGAACCATTATTCGACCAGCTGTTCAACGACATTGACCCAAGCGACCGAGACCGGTCTGACATGGTCTTCCTCCTCGCCACGTCTGGGGACGCCAAGGACGCCCTGATGTACTCGTGGCTCGACGACCTGGCCGATCCCGATTTCCCCTACAACAGACCAGCCCGGGTCTACTCGGACGAGGAGACTATCTCCCGCCAGGAGACGGTTCGTAGCCAGCTCGCCAACCTAACCAAAGGGCTCGTCGAGATGAAGCCACGGTTTCCCTCCATCGACATTGCTGCCGCCCGCGGGTGGGAGTGCGACATCATGGGGCTCCGGGATGTGTATTTTTCCCACCATGTAGATTTCTTCCACCGCACCGTCCAGGACTACCTAAACGACCGTGAGCGGCTGGCGCTAGCCAAGCAGCGGCTAGAAGGCCGCTTCACTACTGCCGATGCCATCCAAAGACTCCGGCTTGCCTTGTTCAAATTTGCGCGGACCATGCCGTGCTACTTCCGGCCGCAAGGCCTTTGCCAAACTGCGCTGATCGAGTGCTTCGAAGACATTTTCAACGAGAAGTACCCGGTCAGCGACAGCCCGCGGCTCCTAGACGAGTGCGAGAGAATCCTCGACCATCATCGTCGGACCCCGTACACGTACCACGAAGTTGCCGGACAAAAGCATCCGGGTATTATCGCATGGGGCCAGGGCTGGAACAACTGTCCGAGCGGGGAATCCCTAACTGGCGACGACTTGTTATACCTCCACTGGCTGGCTTCTTACTGCAGCAGCCGCTACGACGACTATGTGATGGAGCGTCTCATGGCCGAGCCCCGCGACTTGCTCTCTCGTCACGGCCCAAGCCTCCTCTTCGCCTCTGCCGCCGGCTTTCTGAGGAGGGGCTCGCTCAACACGCGGAATTCACTCCCGTTCCGGCTCCTCGCAGCGGGGGTGTCCCCGAACGACGAAATCCCCATCAAGTACAGCCTCAGCGCCGCAGAAGAAGACGTATCAAGTAGTAGTGATACGGATAAACCCGACCATACTGCCTCATGGACGAGAGATGTCACCACCATGTGGGCCGCTTTCGTATTCCTCGTTGCCGAAACGAACATGAATGATTTCCGCTACGTGCAAGACTACATGCGGAAGCGAGCCCCCGAGGTTTTCCTGCTGGTAGAAGCGTTCCTCCGCCATGGCGCCGACCCCAATGTCTCGTTCGACCTGGAGCTGTCAAGAGACGAGGCCCGCCAGTGGGATGCAAACCAACTCTCGGTAACTTTTGAAGATATTGTTGTGTACATCGGCCCGCCGAACCAGGAAGAGGTCATGAGGATGGCGAATGGAAAGGGTGGAAAGGGGGGCTGGTTGTGGCAGGCGTTTATGGCGAGTTCTAAGGGGGAAATGAAATATAAGTACCGTCGCGGGAGAATCGACGAGTTCAACACCGATCAGAGGGGGTACAGAGTCAAGACTGCGTATGTGGGGTCGCGTAAGCTGGAGAGTAACTTTTTTGTGAACTTATGGTAATTAGATGGTATGGTCATTGAGCTTTTCGATGGAATTATATACGCTTAGACTAAGTACCTCTCAACCTGGTTTACAAATCTTCTGACGAGGAGGGAAGGTGACGAAGGGCCAGTAAAAGGAGAGGTTCGTCAAAATTTTCATAAGCCCATAAACCTGCAGTCTTTTAAACTAATAAGTTTGTAACTTTGATTAGAGGGGGTGGGAAAGATAGAAACGGGTTAAAAAGACAGGGCAAATAGTTTACCCGGGGTACTGTCAGAAATGAAGGATGTTTAGGGGTTTGGACAGGAAGGGATTCAGAGTCCCTACATCTAGTTAGCGGAGCTGACCGGATGCCTGGCACTGCCAGTCTGACAGTGAGCCTGAGCTACTGTGGTGACGAAGCCGAATCTAACATAATGGTCTATAAAAGGAGGGTTTTGGCTGCAAGCTAGAACTGGGGAACAGAGAATACAAGCAATACAATTAACCAGTTGCAACCCCTTTAATTCCACAGAATCCAGTGTGCAGTGCTTCTGACACCTTCTTGAGGCCGCGATAGCTATACCTCCCCATAATTTGTAACCTACTGCAGGGACTACAAAATCGTGCCGTTATGTCTATCTCTCCACTCCACGCACTCCCTCTAAACCCTAAATGAAGGAGTTTTTAGGTCCCAGCTCCGCAATACCGAATCTTCGTCTCTGAAGACTCCTTATTTGGCGCCTACAGAATCTCTAACCCCAGTTCTTCCGGTTTTATTAAGGCGCACGAAAAGAGGCCCTTGATAATTATAATCAAGCGGGTTGACTGGAAAGCTGTCAGAGTACTTGCCACCCAGCTGGGGACTGTGCACGTGTAGACAAGGCAGCGCTCAAGCCCCCCCCCCCATTCCCAGCCATTGCTTGGCGCGGGATATCGGGGGTTATACCATGTAAATTTTTCCGAGTTTGGCAGTCCAAGATTTGTGGCGGCGCAATATTTATTCAGCTCCTGCAATGCAGACTTCGTTCGAGGCGCATCTGGGCCCAATAAACGCCAAGAGCAGGCAAACTGCTGATGACGCGACCGAGCTGCCAGGGGGGCGCACACCCTCACTGAATTATGGCAGCTTCCAGGCGCCATCACCCCAGCCTTGTACATCCCAACGAGGCTAGATTGCGCAGCTCAGAAATTAGGACATACCACCTTACTATATTTAGGTACCCTAGGCAAAGACAAACTGAATCTTCCCTGACTGTTTGTAGCCATTAAAGAATGCAGACGCACGCATATACAGTAGCTGAGATCGGCTGCTTCTTTCCTGCGTCGCGATCCCAGCTAGACGGGCAAAAAACATACCATGGCGAATTTGCTTCTGGGTGCCCTAGTTTTGCTTCTCTCCACAGGCTGCTCAGCCACCGTCTATCTAGACTGGTCCCCATATCCTATCGGCAGCCAACAATGCCTCGACTACTACGCACGGCAATCCGGGTGCGATGCCACCTCCATTTACACCTTCAACTACTGTGTACGTATCATTTGGGTACTGCCTCGATATTCCAACCTAACAAGTCCCCACCCACAGCTATGTAACAACGGCGGCAACTGGGTCGTTAATATTGCGCAATGCATCGCCGTCAAGGATAAAGAGAATATGAAGACAACATACGGCACCCTCAAAGCTGCATGTCTGGCGACGGGTACCCCAATAAGCTTCTCGGTCAATGAATTCCTTGATGCCGGTGGAGAACTAGTTACTCCGGCTACTCCGGCTACTCCGGCTACTCGAACGACGACGGCGACGACGACAATGCCCCCGACCACGTCTGTCTCGACCACGGCAACGACGAGCACTACATCAAGAACAGCCGAACCAAAGCCTGCCACCGAATCACCTCCCTCATCCGAGGAAACGCAACAGAAGCACGGGCTGAGTCAGAGTGATGTTATTGCTATTGCAATTGGGGTTCCGGTAGGAGTGTTTACGATTATTGGGGCCATCATTACATGGTGTATGTGTTGTCGGGGTAGATAAATGTTGATACACTATGCATTTTATGATCTACGTAATAGTAATCAAGAGGTGTTGGCCTTTATACAAGCGCCAGCGTTCTTTTCAATGATTCTTGGTTATGGCATGAGATCTAAAGGGGATGGATGCGTCACTGTCAGAAGTACAGGCACCCTGGATTTGGTGGAATTGATGGGGTTGCAACTGCGTAATTGTATTCGTTCTATTTCATCTTCCTCGCTCTCTAGTTTCGCCAGAGAGCTCACTCTTATAGCTATGAAAAGTGGCAAGCCGCATGGCGTCAATTGCGCGTCTATGGCAACTATATGGTTCCAGCTATTTCTAGACCTTTTATTTCTAACAGTCACTCTCGGTCTTCTCTTCTTGTATATTACAGTACAAACACCGTTACCATAAATACCGCCGTAGGAAGATCGACGAGTTCAAGACTAAGGAGAGGGGGTATAGAGTTAAAACTGCATAAATAGGGTCACGTAAGCTGGAGTAAGTAGTGTCACGTGGGCGAGGTATAAAAAAGGAAATTTTCTGTGCCTAGATTCGTCTTACATAACAGCGAATAGACGCTGATGCAAATACCGTAACAACTCTCCACAGAATCGAACTGACAACTCGAACCCACTCCACTCCCTCACTGCTCCTTCTCCCACGCCTTCCCGCTCCAAACACCGCCCGTCGTCCACAGCCAATAATCCCTCCCCTTCAGCGCCCAGACCAGCAAACTCGGCAACCACCACCCCTTCATCGCGCCAACCCCCTTACTCTTTCCAATCGGCACCAGCTGCGTCTCCCTCTTATCCTCCTCAAACTCCCTATCCGCCCCTTCTCCCCCAATCAAATCCTTCTTCATATTCGCCACCAACACCGGCACCGCCGACAGCGTATTATGCACGCCCGGCTTCTCTGCCGCATTACTCGCATCGCCAATCGCATAGATCCGCGCCCCCGCTCCGGCGCCATCAACCCTCAGCGTCTTCGCGTTGGTCTCCACCCGCCCATCCCCAGTCAACAAGCCCTTCTCCTTCCCGCCAGTCATGAACCCCGTGTTGGGAGTCACTCCCACACAAGGGATGTACACATCCGCTTGGATAGTCTCCCCATCACTGAGCACCACCTCCGTCACCCCATGCTCATCTCCCTCCCCTGCCCCCTCAGGGGTGACTTTCACAACCCTCACCCCCTTGCGGATCGTCACCCCCAATGCAGCGAGGTATACCTCCGCCTTCTCCGAGAGACTCTCCCTCAGCCCGGGGAGGATCCGCTTGGACGCAGTCACAATCGTGATTTGAACCTTGATCTGCGACTTTGCCTTTGCCGAAGGGAGGCCCACCCACGCACGGGACATGGGGCCGTTCAGATGCTCTGCCAGTTCGCCAGCGACTTCGACGCCGGTGGGGCCGCCTCCGGCAATGACGATGTGACGGGCGGAAGGGAGGACTGCGCGTACGGCGGCCCAGCTCGCGCGGAGAGAGGGGGTGTCGTTTGTGGGAGAGAGACCTAGCAGAGGCGAGGGGGCGGTAGCGCCTGTGGCGATGACGAGGGCGTGGAAGGGGATGGTGGTAACTTTGTGATCAGTTACCGAGGAGATAGTCACAGTCCGGGCGGTAGTGTCGAGGGCGGTGGCGGTTGCGTGGACGAAGCGAAAGTTGGAGGGCGGGTATTGCGTGAATTGGGCGGGGACAGAGACGAAGAGCTTTTCTTGGGGGAAGAAGCTGTCGGAGATGAGGGCGCGGGGGCAGGCCGGGCGGTCAAAAGCTTGGGAGGCGGAGCTGATGAGGACGACTTCGTAAGAGGGAGAGGTTTTGTTGAAGAGGGGGATGAGGTGGTGGAGGAGGTAGTGCGAGGTTGCGACGCCGCCCCAGGAGCCGCCGATGATGACGATTGATTTGACGTCGGGGGTTGGTTTGGCCATTGCTGGAAGAGTGAGATGTTTGTCGGAACGGCTGATGGTGTTGATGGCAGAAACTGGAACGAAGATACGATAGCTTATGAACTGGTGGTAGTTGATCCAACTAATTATAAAACCGGCACAACGAAGAAAGGAAACAAATTAGTTTATAAGGACTTCATGTTTACCTTGTTGTCTCATTGCAGAGTTAGCGCAGAGTGGTCGGAGACCGGGCGGTCGGGGGAACGCGGTCCCAAGCCCCTGAATAGGGGTCGCGCCCGCATTTCGTCCGGGCGGACGGACGAATCGTTGACGAAACGCCCGCAACGGCCACAAAGGGGTGCCTATTGCGGACAAAGTAAAATTGTTCGACGGGTTGTCTTGCGATAAGAGATGCGGAAATCAAGTTTCAATGATTGGGCTAAGGGGACGGTGAATATTAGGGGTACTATTTAGGTAAGGAAATCCATTGTCTTCAATGTCGCTTCCCTGACAACTGCAAGCCCTCCACGACTACCCGCTACCACTGAGGCCTTGTAACGGCGTTCCATGTTCGTAGTTCCCGTCCAACTCAAACCGCGGTTGTGACTGAGGATCACCTAGCTCAGCAGCCGACCAGCCGTCAATTCCAGACGGCTGTACATGCCTCAGACCTTCAAGATCTGGCTTCGCGTACATTTCCTGCCCGCTTGGTGCCTTTTGACGTTGCTGTGACCTTTTTAATCAAAAAAGCAGCCGCGTAACCGCACAAACTAGCAAAACTCCTCCAAGGACGCCCCCTACGATTGCACCACTCGGAGAGCTACTCCCAGGCGCTTGGATATCTGGAGGCTCCTCCGTCGGTTTCGGCTGCGAGCCTGCGATCGTTGGTATAAATAGGCTCTTTACCTTATCCGAAGACTAGTTGACCTTATCTAGCGAGCCATTCCACGTAGTGATCCCATCTGCTCTCACATACGCTGCGGCCTTTGCATTGAACTCATCCTTCCATACCAACTCTGTCATGTCAAACACCAGCAATCCCAGGGGTGCCTCATCTTTGTCATCGCTGTGGTGGAGTTAGCGAATGTTCTCTACCTAGGTACCTAGGTAGGTAGGTAGGCAGGTAGTATTTGGAGAAATCCTCCAAGATGGAGTATACTCACAGCCCTTTGCTGTTTTCCCCGCCCACACTCAGAACCTGCCGTTCCCTCACGGCCACACAGGTGTGTCCAGACCTTGCGCCCGCCGCTGTGAGGGTGACCTGTCTCCAGAAAAGGCCCGGCAGGCTTAAAACATACGCACCATGGTACCGAATGTCGAACGTGGCGCCCTCGCCAGCAAAGAGAAATATCTCATATCCTCCATCTGGGTTGGGAAAAACAGCCGTGAAGAAGTGGGCCTGTGGAGCTTTGGGGATGTTGCCTGTGGTCATTTGCTGGTACGTTTTCTTGGAGATAAGATCGAAAAAGGTGAGGGTTCTAAAGTTCTAAAGTCAAAGAATGGGTAGCTTTGTGTGCCGCCGAGAACGATAACGAGACCTGACGGCCCGTAAGAGGGTATGTACTCGGCCCGACTACCGAGCAAGGAGGCATCGCCGAAGGGGCTAAAGCCAACTATGCCGCTATACCAGGTTCTATCTGACATGTTGAAGGCCACCATTCCGGGGATGTACATGGTATCGGTGCGGCCCAGCTCAGTATAGGCGTTGACATAACCACCAAGATATAAGCTGATAGTGTCGTTGATTGTAACAGCGGCACCCAAAACGGGGGAATGTAGCTGCTTGAAGAAATCCGGGTTGGCATTGGAGGACGTCTCGTCGGTTCAGGACCTGCCATCAGCGCCATCGGTTTTGAACATCCAGAGCCCGGTAGGACTGAAGTCCAGAAAGGTATGGTGGTCGGCCCAGGAGAAGAAGACGCCGCGTTTAGTGTCAGTCCAGGCAACTGGAAAGTTGGTGCGCGGTGCCTCTCTTGGTTTTGGGAGGGCGCGGTGCGGAGCGTTATTGGTGGCCCACGAAGTCCGGAGGTCGATGGAGACGGTTGAGTTTATTGGTAGTCCTAGCCTTAGCTGGCCGTCATCGAGCTGTGACAATTCTACACCGTCGAGATAAAGAAAGTCGTTAAGCACGATTGATCGCACTCGACCCCATCGCAAGAAGCTGTCGGCGGATGGCGCGTCCGACATTGCTGCGACACTGCCAGTCCTGAATGGGCAAAACCACCATATCGTAAGCCAGTGCGAAAACCGCCGGCTAGGGGCCATCGCGTTGATCAAAAGGCATGCTACCTTGACAAAGGGTGATGCGAAACCTGCAAGGGCCGCACTTGACGCAGTTGCGGAGGCGTGGAAGCACACTAGCAGCACGTGAGTGCGAGCCTGACCCCGAAAGATAGACCGCGTTGGGTCACGAGAAGCCACTTATCGGGGGCAAGACATTGCCAACCATCAGTTCCAGCCTGGTTATCTGAGACGAATCTGGGCACACGAAATTTCCTTTTTCGTTCGCAATCCTAAGCTGGGGTGAGCTGGCATCATAACTACAGTAAAAATACCAACTGACCGGTGGAAATAACCTACAGTGGTTTCTGGGTATGGGTTCTGAGAGATAGCCTAATATGGCTTTCCCAGACGGCCTATTTTGACAAGATTGTCACACTGGTTACCACACAGGCGACCATAAAGGCTAAAGTTATAATGGCTATAACAGAACTATTGCCATAAGTGGTAAGGCCGAGCCTCAGCCAGTCACGGCTTTCCAGCAAAAGACTGGATTAATTCTATACGCCGCTGTGATAACCAGGCCAGATATAGCCTTTGCAGCCTCACGACTATTCAGATTCAACACTAATCCCGGCCCGGAACACCACAAAGCAGCCGATCAGGTGCTCCACTACCTCCACAACACTCGAAGACTGGCCCTACAGTTAGGGGGTGAAGACGACTTTGTTGTGGCTAGCAATGCCTCCTTTGCCGATAACTCCATCGATCGAAAAAGCTCACAGGCCTACACCATAAAGCTGTTTGGTGGCCTAGTAGGCTGGAGAGCTAATAAGCAAGATACCGTCACCACGTCCATAACAGAAGCCGAGCTGCTAGCCCTGGCATAAGCCACGAAAGAGGGGCTGTTTTGTGAGCCGATTGCTGAATGAGTTAACTGTTCAACTGGACAACCACCACATCACAATCCAGTGCGACAATAAGCAAACCATTCGGCTTGTGAAGGCTGAAATAGCCACCTTCCGAACAAAGCTCCGGCGTGTGGATATTCAGAACCATTGGCTTCAACAGGAGGTGAACCACGGAAAGATTAAGATTGAGTATACACCCTCAAAGAGCATGGTTGCCGACGGCCTGACGAAAACCCTCAACTACTCGCTTCACCAAGGGTTTCTAAGCCAACTGGGGCTTACAGAACCACCATGATCTAGTTGCGATCAGATTCAATCTACATGCTTGAATCTGAGGGGTGTGTCAGAAATAAAGGGGTCCAGGGGCCCTGGACATCTAGTCAGCGGAGCAGCACGCCAGTGAGCCTTAGCCACTATAGTGACGAAGTCTGAATCCTGCAGAGTAGTCTATAAAGAAGGCTCTGGCTTCCAGCCCGAGCCAGAGAGAACAAGGAATAGAATCACACAGTTGGAACCCTTTCAAATCCACCAAATCCAGAGTGCAGTGCTTCTGACAGGTCCACATCACAGACGTGATACTTCAACTTTTTATTAGCAGGACACATGTCTGTTCAGATACCGAGCGTACACCAATCTCTATAACTATGAAGATGGTGGAATAATTGTTACCGATGATATCTGAAGAGAAATGGAAACTCGAGAAACAACGTATCAGTCGTGCTCGCTGAGGGCAATGCCATCCAAACAGCCCGTAAGGGCCTCCTGTGCTTGTCTAAATGTTCAAACCAACCATGCAATATGATAAATAAAGAACTCCTCGGAGAAGTAGACCTCCAAGACGCTTAGCTTACACGTCCTCTCTCACCCCCTACCGACAATCCCACGCCGCCTCGGTATTAACATCCACATCCGTCCTTATCAACGTCTGCACCTTCGGCGCCCTGCAAATCGGTCTCTGCTTCACAATCTGAAACGTCGACGGGCCGAAAGTCGTAACGTTGAAGGCCGTCGCAGTAAGCCTATCCGGCGTCTTATTTCCCTCATGCCACTCGACCAGCGCCATCAGGGCATCGTGCTTAGCATCTACTAGCCCGGTATTATTCGGCATGTAGATGACACTGTTGGGGTATACCAGTCCCAACCCAGTTCCACCGATGTACCATGGGGGGTTATAGGCTAGCGCTGAACTGAGAAGTACGCAGTGGGGCATGCTGGGGATTTCGAAGTAGGCGAGGCGGTCGTTTGAAGTGCCACCGGCTAGGTCGAATGCCCGGCGCGTTCCGTGGCTCGATACCCAGCCGTCGGCGGTGCCAGTGTACATGATGACTTTGCCTTTGTATAGAGTGTTTAGGAGCGCCGGGTTTGCGTTAGCGCGGACCTCGCTGTCCCACGCTGATGAGTTGCCGAGGAGCCATTTGCCGTGGAGGTCGTTGTCCCAGACGAGACCTGGCTTGTTCAGGAAGTACTGGGCGAATTGCTGATTGAAGCCGCCGTTTTGAACACTGTCCTGGAGGAAGCCGCCGATGGTCATGTCGGCGATAGAGGTGATGTCGAAGCCATCGCCGGCGTAGGTTGTGTTCTCGGGAGGTGTCTTGAACTCTTCGATGATGGTCAGGAAAGCTTGGCGCTGAGACACGCTGGTGTTGGTGCCGTTCCAGAGCGCTTCGTTGGTGCTGCTGTTGCGGAAGAGGTCGTAGCACTTGGGAATATCTCGAATGACGAGGTCGGCTGTGGAGCCGTCAAGTTCGTTGCACTTGTTAAAGACGTGGGCAGCGACGCGGACTGTCACATTCGGATCCGTGGGAGTGTTTTGAAAGCCGTATGTATCAGCAAGCCAGCCAACTCGGGAGAGGATAGGCATCGCGGACTTGACGTTCCAGGCAGGGGAACCGATAAGCATGGCGTCAAAACTGGTTGGGTCCGCTTCGATCTGGCGGATGCCCTGACGGCCACCGGTTGAGCAGCCAGAGTAGTAATCGGCCCTCTTCGGGACGCCTTCATAGTAGGCTTTGACGATAGCCTTAGCATAGGGTACCGAGAAATTCATCGCTCTCCAGGCCCAGTCAATCTGGAGGTCCTTCTGGTTCTGCGCCCAGGCAAGGCCAGAGACATCATGGCCGGTGTTGGTCGACATTGTTGCCCAGTTATGCACGGCGCGGCTGAACATGTCGTAGCGGCTAGTGTTTCCATCGAATCCTCCGTTGCCGACGGTCAGAAAGCGCTGGTTCCACTTCGTGAGGCTTGGGAGATACAGCTCGAAGGCGATGTTGTCTGTCACGTTGATGCGCACACCGCAGATGTCGGGGGCGTCGAAGAATTGGGCGTAGTAGAGGACAGCTTGGCCCCCGTATAGTGGGTCGTTGGAGGGCTCCGTGGTAGGGGTATACGGCGATCCACGTGCGAGCTTGGCTGTGTGCTTGAGGTCTGTGTTGATTTTTGCAATTGCCGTGTTAAAGAAGGCAGCGGTACAGTTCTGTAGTGCGTTACCCTGGCGTGGCTGGATGGGAACTGTGGATGAAGACACGACATGGCCGAGCCCTAGGAGGGCCACGACCATGCTTCCAAAGAATGTCCTCATATTGAGGTCAGAATTAAGGCTGCCTTGGCTTTTAGAAATGTAAAAGTCAAACTGAGTCCGGTATCAGGAGCTTAGACAAGAGCGAAAGTGCAGAAGTGTCCCAGAGAGTCGTTGACATCGACTTCGAAGAGCGGGCACCCCTTTCATATGAACATGGCTGACGCCTGAGGAGTTGGATGTTTCCCCATGCGTTTGTAATGCTTTTCCCATAATGTGACCCTTGTTGACGGTCGCATTGCGACTGTCGGCGAAGCCATGACGAATGTTCGAGGATGTGGGTGTGGCGCAGGGCACTGCGAGGCTCTCCAGGTTTTGATCCTAGGCGTAAAGGTGCGTGCGATTGGGACCCAGCTCAGGGGATTTGGCCTGCCAAAGACGCTGAGACTTGTCCCTGTCTCTATGACTCGCATTTCTCCAGTCCGCTGCGCGTTGCATGTCGCACAAAACCCCTGAGCAAATCCCATGGCATGGTCAGTCGACACAGCTGTGCCGCAGCTTACAACCCCACAGACCCCTGACACGGGGACAATCCAATACCACCGCGGGGTGCTGGTGAAAACAATCCGGGGTTATATGAGCCACGATACGACGTTTTGCTTGAACTATTGGAATCCTCCAGTGCCCAAAGCTTGATTTTCTTGGTGACCAACACCAACGCGGCGGTAAGCTCGGTCTTTTTGCGATCCTTATAACCACCAGAGTGTTACAAAAAGCTGACCAACACTGCTCAACTCTGCTAGCCCCGAATGCGAGGCTCCCCAATTTGAGCCTAGAAAGCGACCCAGCTCATTCCACCTGACCCCCTTTGAGATGCTCCAACTTCTCGTGATGACTCGTCACATATTATTTCCAGTCCGTCAGCACCCCATCTCCGAGCCCTGAACAAGATCAACCCGAGCCTGGCGTCGGGCGAGCGGCCACTTGCACCAATGTGGTAGTCCTAACGGATACGAGAGTTGCCGGATTGGTAAACGTTGTCGGTGGACCTCGAAGCGGGCCGCCCGTCACGGTGATCTCGATGGTAGTGTGGCCGGTCTGGATCATTGTCGCCGGATAATTCGCTCCTATCTCCTCCACAATCGTCTCACGGTATGTGGAAACGTAGTCGAATCGTGCTTGAGACCACGCGCCATACATCTCGGTGGTAAAGTGACTGTAATCTGTGTACACGGCGGCCAGCGTTGCCTTGGCGCTCGGAGCAGCTTGCGCGACAGCGGTGTTGGCCTCTTGCTGACCGTTGCCTCCGAGCGTCCAAACAAGTTCAACGGTTTCGGCCCACGTGGCTGCGGCGCCGTTGGGCTGTGCCGCAGAGAAGTGCGAGACGGCGGTTCCAGTCACCGGGGTGGCGGCGCCAGGCCATCCGACGTCGCGGGGGACGAACAGGGTGACGATAACAGTTGTGATTACTTGAGGCGACTGCTTCTGGGCGAGTAAGGTCGTGTAGACGGCCGTATGCAGCGGTGTGAAGGGGGCGATTCGCTCGGAGATGCCGTAGACCGCCTGCGCCGTGGCTAGGGCGGCGAGGAAGACAGCGGTGCTGAGCAGAGCGGCGAGGTTTTGTGGATGCATTTTGAGTCCGTGGTACGTTAGTGGTTTTTTTTTTTGCATAGATTTCTCTCTCGTCGTATCATTCCTGGGTGTTGCCTGCTTTTGTGGTGTCCCCAGCAGAGCAAGAGCCATCAGTCGAGTTTTTCGGAACAGGCACTCAATGAGACCTCTCTCCTGCCATCTCTATCACTCCCCGCCGGCTAAAGTCAACTCAGGTCCTGCAAACTTTCATTTCGACGCTCCGTTACCTCCGAAAAACGCGACATCATCGGATCCTTCAACCTCGGCTGTTTATCCGGGAGTCAGCATTTCCAGAACACTTCGAGGGCCGCGACTAGCCGACAAGCTGGGCCACACAACTCCCAACCTTCCGCTGCTTGCCGTAAGCCGTGAGCCAAATGTATCTGCCCCCAAAAAACATCCCAACAAAGTTAGGCAAGCCATCTTCTTTCTCCGGAAAGAAAATTGTGGCAGGCCACCGCTGTCCTGCTTTTATCAAGGCGGGACAGCCGTCAACAGGATCAGGAAATTTCATCAAAGTCAAGCGCCGCACAAGTCACAACCCGAAAACATGCGGGCGGTGATGATGCAGCCGACTGGAGGAGGACAAGGATTCACCAGAGTTGGTTGATGGTGTGTTCCGATTTTGCCTCATTTCCATCATTCTAACATTAAGGGCGCGATTGGAGATTCTGAGAAATATTTTGAACTAGCCTCTGAACCGATCCGAGTCAGAATTTCAGAAAGTCGATCGGTATTCTTCTGACGGTTTTTTTTCTGAAAATAAACCGTCAAAAGGCCGAAAGTGGGTCACTGAAAGTCTGGGCCCACAAGGCCTTATCGACCAATCATAGGCCACCATTTGAGCTTATCGGTCTCAACTTCAGAAGGGTTAGTTCATGATTTCTGGGGTCCTGAACGACTTTCTGATTCAAAAAATCGTTCAGCAAAGGCCTTGCCCCACCACCAGAAAGCCATTTCCGAATCCCCAATCGCCCCATAACTCGGACAGGGCATGCGCCTAGAGAAATCCCTTTCTTCATCATCGATGGCGCTCAACAACTCAAAAAGAAGCAAAAGACACAAGGAAGATAAAAGCCCAAGAAGAGGGAGGAGGTGCTCAGGGAAGCCGCGAAGAAAGCCGGGCAAGCCGCGAAGAGTGGGACGGATTTTCCAACAGAGTATTACGCGTCCCGCCATCAAGTTCTCTCAACGCCAGACCTCCTAGAGCTCATCTTCGTCGAGCTCGACATCGCACAGCTCCTTATAGGCTGTAGGAGGCTCTAGAAGGATTCTAGAGCCTTCTGTAAAATAGAACTAACTAATATAATAATTATTACGACCTGCACCCGACACAGGCCTTGAGAGGACTGGCGCGGGTTAAGACAGAACGTATGGCAAGACGCCAACAGGTAAGGGGCGTTCCGAAGACGGCTTGTTGAGCTAGCACTCCTAGACGGGGGGTTCAATGTCACTGTAAGTCGCTGTCACTATAATGCATAAAGGTAAGTCTGAACAGTAGGACACAAATGAACAATTGAATACTAACGTGAGGAACCAGAGTCCCTTACGGTAGTTATAGGCACAACTATAGCTATCTATACTAACTAACTAAAAGGTATTTCGTACCTTACTTATAATGTTGCAAGTGCTTGTTACGTAAGCACTTTACACTGCGCAAGCGTTCTGCTTGTGAGGTTTCTCCTGCTCGCGATGCGAGCACTTAGCATACTGCAAGCAGCACCTTATTAGTTGTAAAGGCTTCAGGTCTTTACACCCTTAACCTAATGCGCCTAGACAGTATATACCGTCTTTCCGCACTGTTCCTTCTGTAGGGGATTTGTCAGGCCGTCTCGGCTTAAGTGATAGCTTATAAGGTTGTCACATAATTCCCCCTCTTTAACGTTCTTTTTTTATAAAGAACCTAAGAGGTAAGCTTCTCCTTTTACCATTTCACTATATAATAAGTGTCTAGCTCCCGGGTCTTAAAATAGGAATAGGGTAAAAGTATTAACCGCTGTCTAAACCTTACAGCTTACATATACGCGTTTAGTAGTGAAATGTCCCTTTATTCTTTTTGTAAGTCTACTGACCCTCCACTCGTTTATTAGGTTTTAAATTGGTTTAACAGTTACGATTACTGTTTAGAGAGGTATCGGCCTTCCCAGTGTAATGTTTTTAATATTAATAAAGTGAAGTTAAAAGCTCTTCTTATTAAAAAGCAAAACCTTAACTTATAAGTTAAGTCTACTATTTAGTAGCTCTATAAGGTTACTATTAAACTTTAAGAGGTGTTAGTACGCCTAGTGTGCCTTTATAAGTAGCGGTCTTACTTTGAGGACTGGGCTGTAAAAGCGTTTAGTTATAAAGCGGAGTTATTAGAGTTTTAAGAGAGTAAGGAGGTTAGGTTAAACGCTTCTCTTAAAGATGTGGAGTCTTTTAATTAGAGGAACTTTTTAGTAGGGTCTCTGTATCGAGTAGTTATTTCGTAACTAAGTTTATAACTTCCTTTACTAAGGGCCTGTAAGTATAAGTTTTTATTTCTTCTTTTCTTTTACTAACTTTTTTCTTTAACAGTATTTATTTTTATATAGGGCTTATTAGGGGCTTTAAAGATCTTACTTCCTTACTAGGTCTAAGGTCTTTACAACCCTGGCTAAGGTTCTAACAAATATCCTTCTATACTTATTAAGGAGTTTCCTGCCGCTTCTTAGGCTTTAAGTCTTATAGTAGTTTTATTTTTCAGTATAGTAGTTTAGATATCAGATCTTATTTTATTTCTAATTCTTATTATTAGTTTTAGTTAATTTAGATTTTTTTAGTAAAACTCTGTAATTAAGTCTAGGTATTTAAGATTTTTAACTAACTCTTACAAGTTACTTTTAGGGTTATAGTCTAATTACTTAACGAGATACTTAAATGTGTTCTTTCCTTTTTGTAAATCTATAACTTCTTTAACGTTATACTTGTCTTTATTAGTGTCGATCTTGATCTTCTTTTTTAGAGGAACTCCTTTTAAGGTAGGTTCTAGAAGTGAGATATGAAAAACCTTAATCTACACCTTTATACTAATAGGTAGGTCTAGTTTGTAATTAGAGGTAGTAACCTTTTTCTTAATCTAAAACGGTCTGTACCTTTTAAAGTTAAGCTTTTTACTAAGCTGTTTTAAATGTAGGTTTCGTGAAAAAAGGTAGACGTAATCCCCCTTTTAAAGAGTTAGTCCCTTAACTTACTTACTATCGTAATGGAGTCTTTTCTTAAGCGCTAACTGTTCGGTTTTATATTTATTAGTAAACTTTTTCATTCGTTTATGTGTGAACTTAAATTCAGCTTACAGGTAGTTATATAGCTTTTACATTTAGTTTATACGGACTATAGTTTAGGGGGTACCTGTAAGTGGGCTTTAATAAAGCTTAAACTCCTTACTATAGTTAGTGAAAAACGGTAATATACCTGTTAACTTAATTAACGTTATGTTATAAGTTATCTGTACTGTTAGTAATAGCTTAAGCTAATTATTTTATTCAAAGTTAACGTAAGCTTAAAGATACATTATAAGTATTTAGTTAATTTGCTCTGTTTAGTTATCTGTCTGTAAGTAAAATGCTGTTAAAAGCTTACTTTTCACACTTATTCTCTACATTAGTCTTTACTAGAACTTTAACACGATTAATTTATCTTAATCTATAACGATATTATTTAACTAAAGGTGTTATAAAATTACTTTTTTCTTAAAGACGTAAGTAAGTTACTCTACTGTTATATCCTTTAAAGCTAATAGAAAATAAGTTTATTTCGTTAATCTGTCGATTATTACAAGGATTTAGTTATAGGTAACTCCTGTAATAGGGTCCTTAGACTTTAGAATTTTAGTAATAAAGTTAAGTGAGATTAAACTCTATAACGTTTATAATATAGGGAGTGGTTTAAAAAGCTTATAAAGTTTATAATGTCGATTTTACTTTTAGTAACAGATATTGCAGTTATTAATTACTTCCTCAACTAACTTCTTCATTCCTAGGAAGGTGTACGTTTATTAAGTTTATATTAGAGTCTTAACTTAGCTTATATGTCCTTTAAGTTAAGACTTGTAAACTTATTAAACGTACTCTTTTCGTTCGTCTAAATCGTAAATGTACAGTTTCTCTTAATACTAAAGCTTTACTCTTAATTTAAGTACGCTGTTTATACTTTTTAATAACTGTTTTAATTAATAACTAGTTTCGTTATAGTTTAAATACTTTAAGCACTTCTTATTATAATCTTACACGTACCTTAAAAAGTCTCTTAAAAGGTACTTATACTTACAGGTTCCTTCTGTTAACTTTCTTACTTAAAAGTCCTATTATTACTAATAGATATTATACTTTATCTATAAGTTTATACAGACGTCGATAGTTTATTCTAATATCTAGTTGTTTAATATTTATAACGTATATTTTAATATACTGTTCTTTACTTCGTTAAATATAATAATAAGGATTAAGACTAGATTAATATCCTTATAATCTTATCTTTAACTAAGAGTATTAACTTACCTATTATCTTTTCCTTTAACGTAATAGATTTAAAAGTAAAATAAGGTTATTAACTTTACTTATTATACTTACCGTAAGTTAAGTTCCTTCGTTAAGAAATACTAGAGGTTATTATAGTTTGAAAAGACCTAAACCGGTTCTTCTATACCGCTTAGATACAGCGCTTACTTAGTAAAGTACTAAATAATCACTATCAGTTCTTTATCGTAAATTAGATATCGTAAAGCGGGGCTATAGATTCCTTTCAATAAGAAGGTAACTAAGTAACGTTTCCTATTGTCCTGGACTTAGCTAAGTTCTCTGCTGATTATAAACTTTAAGGAGTCTGTTTCGACTTAGAAAGGCTTTAAAAAATCGGGAAGGGTTAAGACTGGCACTGTAACGAAAGTGTGCTTAAGGTCCTTAAACGCTTTCTGCTATTTATTAGTCTACTTAAACAGTTTACCTTCTTTTATAAGTTTATGTAATAGTTTTATAATCTTCGTAAAGTATTTAATAAAATAGTGATAAAAGTTTGTAAAGTTAATAAAAGCTTATAATTCTTTCTAATTCTTTAAAGTAAGTTAATCTTTAATTACTTCTGTTTTCTTTAGTTACATTTTAAGTCTTTTAGGGGTTACTTTAAACCCTAAATAGTTCAGTTCCTAAACGTGGAAGTAGCTCTTCTCTAAGTTTACTATTAGCTTTACCTTTTTAAAAGCTATTAGAACTTATTGTATATACTTTTAATATTCTTTTAAAGTTTCGGAATAAACTAGAACATTATCCAAATATATAAAGATAAACTTATTAAGGAAGGGGCAAAGAACATTATTAATAAAGCTTTAAAAAGTTATAAGGGTGTTTATTAATCCTATTAACATAACACGGTATTAGTAATACCTGTTATAAGTCCGAAAGGCTGTCTTATATTTGTCCTCCTCCTTTACTTTAACGTAATTAAATCTTATAGGGAAATTAAGGCTAAAGAACTAATTTACTTTAGCAATCCGTTTTTACATTTCCGTAATAAGTAATAATAAGTAGCGATTTTTAATCATATCCTTATTTAACGTTTAGTAGTTAATAACTATATATAGTTTACCGTCTCCCTTTCTTAAGATAAATAATACTAAGTACCTTACTGGTAACTGGGACTTTATAATAAACCTGTTCTTTAGGTTCTTATTAATGTACTCCTTTAAAGCCTTAACTTACTAAGGGTTTAAGTAGTAAGGTTAGAAGTTATAAAGCTTTACTCCTAACTTCAGTTTAATTTCGTAATCTTACGGTTTGTAATCTAATAGTTACGGTATCTTTTTTCGAAATAAGGTAAACTTCCTGTATTCTACAGGTACTTTAGATAAGTTAACTTCTTCGCTTATTTATAGATTAGCTTTTAACTTCTTTTTACCTTTTAAATTATTATTTAGGTAATACAGTAGACCTTTTAATCCTTTAATTATCTTAGTAAACTTAACTTAAACTATATTTAGTTTTAAGGGTTTAGTGTGTTTTTAAGTGCTTTGTATATCTTTAGAACAGTTTAGTACCTTTTTAACTTTCTCTAAACAGTAATTACAGCTAAGGGACTTACTAAAGGTGAGGTAACTACTCCTTTAGTTAATTATAAGGTTATACTTTTCCAGCTAAAGTAGACTTAAGATTATATTATACCTTACTACTAGTGTAACGTTAAAGTCTACTTATTATTTATCCTTATCTACTTTAATTAAAAGTAGTAAGTAATAGGTAACTTTACTATTATTATACTTATATAGGCCTCCTTCTCTATTTTAAATAAAAATAGCCTCTTTATACTTTTCGTTAGGGAGTTTCCTTCAGTTAACTAATAAGGGGTGTATTAAGTTAGAAACACTCCTGTTATTAATTACTACTTTTACCTTAAATGGCCTCCCTCTTCCGTTTATTATATTGACACTAATAGAATAGTACTTATGCTTTTTTATTATCTAAGTTATAGTAATTATCTGTCCTTAAGGTCTTATTTAGCTTAACCTCTAAGTACCTTTCCTTTTTCTTAAGGTTTTTACTAATTAGTAAACTATTAGTTTCCAGCCTTTTTAAAAGGCTTACAGCCTTTTCCCAATTCCTTCTGGAAAAATAAGCAGCTTTAGTAGACTTAGTAATTAACTTTTCTTAAGTTCTTACACTGTAACGTCTAGTTGACTTTAAACGGTACGATGTTCTTAAAGTCCTTAATAAGTCAATAGTACACTTTGTAAGCTTAAATTGCAGTAATGTCTTTTTACTCTTAGATCCGTTAGTAATCTTCCTACTTCTATTATTCTCTAGCTTTTCCATTAAGATATAATAAGCACGTTACGATTAGGCAGTTATTAAATACTCCTCTTTACTAGTATATAGCAGGAGCTTAGTTAATTACGGTAACTTTCCACTTATTACTAGACTCTTTTATTAGGGAGTAGGAAACTTAGTAGTAAGCTAGTTCTAACTTTACTCTTATAATAGCGTAATCCTGTCTTTATATGCTAGGGAAGTGGTTATAAAGAGCCTTAGGCTTATAATATTAGTTAAAAGTACAGTTATCGTACATGTAATTAATCTACAGTATATCTTTATAACTAGAGTAGTTAATGTTAACTGTAAGTACTGCGGTTATAAAGTATAGAATAGGAGAAGTAACGCTTTGTTTTTTCTTTTCTTCCATTTACCTCTGTATATATTGTTTCTCCTAAACCTCTTCCTAGAACTTAAGTAGTAACAACTTAGCTTATTCTTCTATAAAGTGGTCTTCTTTAATAAGGTAATGTTTAAGCTAATTTACGAAGCGAACCTTATTATAGAGTTACAGCTTAACTTTTACTGCTTTATCTTTTAACGTTATAATAAGGCCTTTAACTTACAGGTCCTCTATTTCGTCTACTAGCTCTTAATGTTTCTCCTTTAGCTTTTAAACCCTCTGTTAATGTGCTTACTTTATACCTTCTTAGGGAACCTTTAAAGTACTAATTTAAAGTATACTAGCTTTAATATAAGGCAGTTACTTAAACTGTCCCTCTTTTAAGGAGGTAAGGGTACTGATTTACTTAACGTACTTAAAGTGCTTAAAAGTCTTAAGGGGTACTGTTAAAAAGAACTTCTGTTTCTCTAATTTAATTCTCTCAGTTTGTTCTTTTTTACCTTTTAAGGCTTACTTTACTATTTAAGTAGCTTAGAGGGCTAGTTCTTCAACTCCTTTTACTATCTTAGTAAGGTTTAAGTTAGGGTCTTTCTTAGACTTCTTTAGTTCTTAAGCTTATAAGGTAAGGTTTTTAAAGCCTGTAATAGCTAATTAGAATATCTCTTCTTAAAGTTAGTCTTTTATAACCTGCACCTTTAGTGGTTCTAAGTTTCCACCTTAAAGTTAGTTTTCTATAACCTGCACCTCCGTAGCTAACTCTTTTAGGATACCTTTAAGAACTGGATACATTACATTTTAGGGTTCTTCCTTTTCTTCTTCCTTATCTCTTAAGTTACACTTATCTATCTAGGTATAGTCTTTTTTATTACCTGTTATCCTGATATAAACGTCTCTTAAGTTAAACCTAACGTGCTTTCCTCCTTCTAAAATAGGTTTTTAACTAACTTACTTTAATAATAAGTATTACTGTACTATATATCCTTTCTTATTACAGTTAAAGCACTAGACTTATAACAGGTCCTTAAGCTGCTTCTACTACTACTGTTGTTACAGCTTATCGTAATTAGGTTAGTTCTAACGGTTCACTATACTAATATCCATTAACCTAAAGTAATAACTTATTACAGTTAACTAGTTCCCCTTCTTAGGTTTACTTAGCTGGTAAGGGGTCCGTTCCTTCCAGAAGTTCTTCCTATGATAGTGATTATAATACCAATTATCGGCCTTAATAGCCATTTCGACTAGTTCTTATAAACAGTCTAGTCGGTCTTCTTAGTAAAGGTCTCTAGTAACGTATTCCTTCAGGTTACTTTAAAATAATATTACTAAAGCTTTTTAACTGAGTTTAATCTTTACTGCTTCTAGTTTAAAACATGTAGAGAACTTAAGGATTAAGGATATTTACCTCAGAGTTATAAGGCGTTACTTAGCCTATTAGAAGGCGTTCAGTTCTTTAAACTCAGTCTGGAATTAGTCGATAAATACGTCGAAATCGTCGAAAAGAGCCTAAGTCTCAGGAGCCTCTTTACACGCTTTATTTATAAAGAGGTCGTTAATTATCTTTATATAAAGTTCGTACTAATAAGTAGTTACTTTATTTAGTAAGGCTTTAGTAAACTTAACTTTTCCTTCTTCTTTAAAGAATTACTTATCGTAATAAATGATATAACTCTAAAGCTAGGCTATTTAAGACTTTAGTTACGTAAAGTCTCTTTTAAAGTGTAACAGTAGAGGGAGCTTCACTCGTTTCTTTTATAAGCCCTTAAAGTCGTTATTCTCCAGCTTAATAGTGTTAAATTAAGCTTAGAGTTTTTCGATAAGACTAATACAGCTCTTAGTGTCTCTGGGGAAAGCCTTATTAAGTTCCTTAACTAGCCTTTACTGGTTAAAGTTCAGGTCTTCAAAACGTATAGCTAATTTATTAATAATAAGGAGCTAAAGTTAGGCTTACGCCTTTTTAATCTCCTTACCTTTTCTAGAGGTCGATATGTTAATAGGAGAGAGGTAATATCTGGGAATTTAACAAACAGCGTTCAGAACTTAACGTTAGTATTATATTATAACTTATACCTGACACAGGCCTTAAAAGGACTAACGCAGGTTAAGACAGAACGTATAGTAAGACGCTAACAGGTAAGGGGCGTTCCGAAGACGGCTTATTAAGCTAACACTTTTAGACGGGGGGTTTAATGTCACTGTAAGTCGTTATTATTATAATGCATAAAGGTAAGTCTGAACAGTAGGACATAAATAAATAATTGAATACTAGCGTGAGGAATTAAAGTCCCTTACGGTGGTTATGGGCATAACTATGGCTATCTATACTAACTAACTGGGAGGTACTTCGTACCTTACTCGTAATGTCGCGAGTGCTCGTTACGCGAGCACTCTACACTGCGCGAGCGTTCTGCTCGTAAGGTTTCTCCTGCTCGCGATGCAAGCACTTAGTATACTGCAAGCAGCACCTCATTAGTCGTAGGGGCTTCGGGTCTTTACACCCCTGGCCCAGTGCGCCTGGACAGTGTGCACCGTCTTTCCGCACTGTTCCTTCTGCAGGGGATTCGTCAGGCCGTCCCGGCCCAAGTAACGGCCTGCAGAGTCGTCACAATAATATAATAATACTGTTCTGAACCATTCTGCATAGTTCTGTTAACGTAGTGGCTGACGTAGCTACTGTAATGTTCTAGTTGATTCTATAAGGCGGTAGCCTTACTGGATTTAAGGAGGTCCCATCCTCCTGGATTCTAGTAGGTTCTAAGCACTCCAGGGGCCCCAAGGGGCCCTAGAGTGGGTTAGAATCCTATAAAACCTTTTAGGGTTCTAGAAGATTCAACTAGTAGCTACGAGGTACGCAACCACGCAATAGCTACAGGCTGTTGCTTGCTAGAGGTCCCTGTAATACAGGGAGCTTACAGGGCACTTAGTAGCTAGAAATTAATAATTTCCTATAACATATCTGTTTTTCCTAAAACCCTTTATAAGCCTTATCTTATCTGTTAATTTTCTAGCCACTGAGTACCCTGTACCGGGTACCCTGTAGTGTGGTTGCGTACCCCGAAACCACTAGCCGAATCTTCTGGAACCCCAGAGGGTTCCAGAAGATTCCAACCCACTCCAGGGCCCCTTAGGGCCCCTGGAGCACTCCGAACCTTCTGGAATTCAAGGGGGTGGAACCCCCTGAATTCAGTGGGGCTACTGCTCCACAGAATCAACTAGAACATCACAGTGGCCACGTCAGCCACTACGTCAACAGAACCACATAGAATGGTTCAGAACAGTACTATTCCATTATTGTATTAGTTAGTTCCACTTTACAGAAGGCTCTGGAATTCTTCCAGAGCCTCCCACAGCCTATAACAGGCTCTCTCCTCTCCTGTATCTAATTCTAGTTAAGCAAGCAACTCACTCAATTCAAGTCATTACACAAGGCACTGCCTTCCGGATCCTCTTGTTTCCAGCGTTAATATTCGCTGTGACACCCTTATTTACAGTGGCACTGCCCTGTAATTCAGGCCTTCGTTTGCTTCCTACAGTGCCGTAGGCACTGTAGTACGGCTTGGACCAGTACGCACTTCTTCCTCTGAGCCACAGCCGCTGTACTACAGCCCTGTGGGTTCCTGAAGTTTAACAGAACATAATTCCTTATGCCACATCCCTCACACCAGCTACCAACGTCCCGGGTTCTCTATATCCATTGTCCTCCATTCCGCTCTTTGCGACATATACTGCAGCTGGGCCAAGGCTTCTGGAAATCGTTTTGGTAGACGGATGCACTTTTGATGAAACCTACACGCCGGTATCTGGACATCCCATCCTTCAAAGTGGCGACGGGTAAAGTAAAAGAACCACCATCCCTTGTCCATAGTCAGGGCAGGCTACTAGAAGACACCAGACATCCTAAGCTTTACTTTCTTTTCTATCTAAGCATGCTTCTCCTAATTCCACGACGTCACCCCCAGGCAACTTGCAAGTCATGGCCCACGCCCAATGGGCCTCGCGGCAACTCCGGTAGGAAAGCCTAGCAGGTTTGGGGAACCCCTTTATCGTTAAGGAACACGCCCCGACCTCACCAAAAACATATTTCTCGTTCCGTAGTTATATATTCCAGTCCAGGACGGTGAGGCAGTGTAGTACTATCAAGCTCTACAGGTCCCTAGAAGAAATGTCAGCCCCGCAATTTACATAGAGCGTCACTCCAGTCTGGAGAATATTATTGTGTATTCAAAAAAATCTGTAAGGGTACTTGTATAAACACTAAAGAAGCTATATCGTATCTTGCACCCAGCTTGGGCGGGGTAACCTCGCCGGTATCGGACCTTCGCCCATTTCAAGCTTAGGTCATATCTATCTCCCAGGATTAGGAGCTTCTACTGTTCTACATTACTACGTCAGATGGCAGCCACCTAGTCCGAGTTCGTGACATCGTACAACGACATCTGATATAATATCATCCGCCTGACCTCCGTCCTTCTGTCTAGAAAATATCATTCATCTTAGTGACCATTACATAATGGCATCGCCAAAACCTCCGCAGAGTCTTCGGCTTCTTTCGGACGTTACTGTCGATAAGGGTACTATGGCAGGTATATAGGCTCTAGAGAATGGTAAGTGCGAACGGACTAAGAATAGAATATACTCGGTCCCTAAAATCTGATCCAGGGCGCTTGAAGAAATGAAGTACTTGTTGGGCAAGTACTATAACGGCTATGCAGGATATCAGACGTCTCAAATTTCCGCTTAGATTAGTGGTCGGATTTATTTTGCTGAATATTTACCGCCGCTAGGTCGTTTAGTATTGTTGTCGCTGCTGGAGATATTGTAATCGACGTTAGGTATTCTAGTCATGCTCGGAGAGTGTAAGGAGGTCGACTCCCATTCCACCAGTAGTCCTGCACATGGCTTACAGGGGTTGCCGTTGTACTTAAGTGTCAGGCCTTCGCCCTCTCGTTGCGAAGGCGAGGGTTAAGTCGCTCACCTCTACACATTTCAATGGCATATAGCGTTAACTTAAATGAGATTGAATGATTGCCAGCCATGTTTGTTTCTTCTCACAAAGCGCTTCGCGATGATTATTTAGCGGTGAAGAATCTGATTTTATTTCCGCTTTTCTACATCATCCTCATCAATTCCATCGATTTTGTGGCAATTCTCGAATAGAAGCGTCTTCAGCCTTTCTATTCGATGAACTACCCTAGACGACTTCGCGGGTTCCTTGTCCCTTTACGGACATTGTTTGATGCAGATTTACTCTGGAGAACACATCAGATGCAAACACAGCGATTGCTTTCGATACGGGACTCTTAGACTCGGCTTCGCACCTCAGCATCAATGGACCTGCTGAACGCTCGCTTCAGTTCCGGCGGAGGACAACATGCATGCTCTTAAAGAGACTGACTTGGCCGATCGATATATGGACTGCGCTGAAAACTTCACGGCATTGCGAGCAGGACCGTACCACAAACCCGGAAACATTACTCTCAAATTCAACCAGCACATAGAAACAGACCACCTGGGCTATGTAATTGAGTAAGTGCTTCCCCCGGGTAATACCTGTATAGATGAACGGCAAGAATGACGGTCGGTTTTCGAATTCCAAGCAGGCCAGTGGCCAAGCGGTTAAGTGATCGCTTTTGCTTGTTCAATCTACCATTTTCTCAGGCCCTCAGTTCAATTCGCGATCGCTGCGATTCTTCTTTCTATCGTCCGACTGATCCCATTCGCACCCCAGTTGTGAATGGTGTCAATAGCGCTGCCCCTTTTGCAGGCTTGTACGCCAGAACCCTAACCCTCGATATTTTTAATATATGACGAACCTGACCAATCAGAAGCCTCTATTTGGGCTCCCCCTGAACAACATGCCGTGTTGCCCACACATGGCATGTTGAACTTATAGGGCATGTTGCAGGCCTCTAATTCCCGCTGCGGTAAGTTCCATCGGATGGCGGTGTGACCCCCCGGGCCGTTTTAGCGCCTTGGTATTCTCGAGCGGGCTGATTGGCCCAACCAAGCTCGCTGAACACAACATCCATGCCATCGTCATTGTCGTCCTCCAATCCGCCCACTAGTCCTGAAGCCTTGCGAATCAATCCGGGCGGGATATGCAGGTGCTGTCTGCGGCCGGTGAACGCATAGCGGCCGACACGGCCTTTCTGGACAAGCCCGCGCCATTAGAATACCTTGTAGCTGCAGAAGCCCTCTCCTATTCAGCATAGCGCTGCATCTCGACTGCCAATGGAGGTCACCATAGCCACGACGGAACTTTCTACTTGCCAACTCAGCATGGCCACTTCCCCTCTTCCGAAAACTTTTCCAGCCCTCCGACCTTTCCGCCACCTGCTCGCCGGTGGGGCCCGCCCGGCTGTATGTCGTGCGGCGACTACTACCTATGGAAGCCCTCACGATTGCCGGTGCGGTCGCCGCTTGCGCTCAGCTCGTCGATCTCGCCACGAGGGTCACGGCCAATCTCGGATCGCTGAAGCGCAGATGGGTCGATGGAGCGCAATCGCTCCAGCTTTTAATCGCCAAGCTGTCTACTGTCCGCGCCGCGCTGGCCCAGATCAAAGATTGGGCCGACTTCAATGCCTCAACGAGCCCTGGAGGCGCAGAGATGGTTGAGAATCTGAGGGCTGCAATGGGGGCCTGCCAGGCAATCATTGAGATGCTGGACAGCGAGGTGACGTTGCTGTTGAATGAAACGAGGGTGCCACGTCTCAGACAGCTCTTCTCTGAATCTACCATGAAGGAATACGAAAGTCGTCTCAACTCTCAGGTGGCGGCATTGCAGCTACTTTTGACTGCGGCATACTGGTGTGTTTCCCTAGATTGACAACTGACGTGAGTGCTGATGGCGAGCAGTCAGACGATCTCCGAACAGAATGATCTTCTCCGCAGATCAGAATCCCGAAAAATCCTCCGCCGTGTTCGCCACGATGCCATCTCGATGGCGCAGCAGCTCGTAGGCCGAGAAAGCGAGCCTTCTGCGACATGTACTGGAACAGGAGCCCACAACACCTTAGCTTTAGGTGGCACTGTTATTGGTACGGACTCGGAGACGAGGCACTTTAACAACCCTTTCGGGGCGACTTCACCAATCAGCCCCACCACCGGGCCTAGGGCAGCAATTCTGGAGGGATACACGGAGCGTTACCGGCCGGTACCAGAAACGTCGCCGTATAGCGGCTTACCCTCACCAACCTTTTCACCAAGCGACAGAACATCAGCAGGCAGCGTATTCTACAGCACGACGCCGACAAGCCCCTCCTTAGTGTCATCCAATACTTCTCTCTCGGCCGGGTCGCAGGCTGGATCGCGATCCTCATTTCTCCGTCGCCTTAGTCGGCTTGGTCTGCCGAACTTTTCCACATCTCGATCCCCCAGAGATGAGACTTCAATGTCCTCGATGTCTCGACTGCGCATCAGATTTCCCGGGGAGTATGCGGCAACGGACATCTATTTGCAATCCGGGGCCGGGGGACCGCCATCAGGAGCCGTCGCTGCCGCGCAGAGGGGCGATCGAGACATGTTGTGGCTCATCCGACATAGGGAGGACATCCATACTCCAGATAGCAAAACCGGGAGGACGCCGTTGGCCGTCGCGTGCCATTGCGGCTATGACGACATAGTAAAGATTCTAATCGACGTAGGCGCCAATGTCAACGTCTGTGACAACGATCAGCTCACTCCCCTCCACCTTGCCGCTGCCAATGGTCACTGCGGCATCGCCGAGATGTTGATTGACCATATGGCCGACGTCAATGCTTGTGATTCTACGAAAAGAACCCCACTGAGGATCGCCTGCGACCACGGGCAGCTGGCGGTGATTCGTATCCTATTGAGACACTTTGGGACCATCGATTCCCGCGACGAAGAGGAACGAACAGCACTGCACGCGGCGAGCGAAACGGGCGACTACGAAGTTGTGAGGCTTCTATTGCACTTCGGCGCAAACAAGGACGCCAAGGACGCCCAAATCCGAGCACCGCTACATATCGCCTGCGCTGCGGGGTGGGTGCGCGTCGTGCAAGAGTTGCTTGACGCCAGAGTCGATATCGAAGCTCTGGAGGAGGAGAGATTGACGCCCCTGGCAACCGCCGCTCGGTCGGGCTATGCGGCTGTGGTTGACCTCCTGCTGCGGCATAAGGCGTCTCCAAAAGCAGAGAGTGTAGGGGGGTTCACACCGCTTCACTGGGCAAGCTATAACGGCCACGAGGACGCAGCTGGTATCATAATTGCGAACAAGAAGACCAATTTGAACTCGCGCGACAAACACGATCGTACACCGCTCCACATCGCAGCCATGAGTCGACGCTTCAGTGTTATCGAGAAGCTGACCGAGGCCGGAGCCAACATCGAGGCTGAGTGTCAGAAGCGGAACCGCCCGCTCCACTTCGCATGCAAATATGCCACGCACAGGGAGGTCTCACTGCTGTTGGTTGCGGGGGCCGACTTCAACGCCCGGACGGAGACCGGCGAGACTCCTCTGCATGTGGCCGTTCGCGAGGGTAGCGTCGAGATGGCAAAGTCCCTGCTGAGGTGTGCCGTATGGGTTGATGCAGTCGATACTAAAGGGGTAAGACCGCTCGCCATTGCCTGTCTGGCCGGCCATCACGCCATCACCCACCAGCTTCTTCGCCATGGAGCTGCTCTACATATCAGATCGATCGAAACTGGCCGGGGGCTCGACGCCCCTATGTGTCTGGCGGCGAGTGGAGGCCATGTCCAGGTCTTGCAGCTCCTCTTTAAGTACAACGCGGACGTTCGCGAAGCGGACTCGGGAGGCTGGGAGCCGTTGCGACATGCCGCCTTTATGGGCCACGCAGAAGCAGTTGTCTACTTGCTTGAAAACGGGGCGAGGGCCACGGACCTCGGGGAGCTGGCAGAATTTTCCTTCTCATCGGCTGTCTCTCCGGAGATGCGGATGCGAATCACTGCACTCCTTGCCGCGGATATGGACTTGGAGCACCGACCTCCGCTACGCGATGGAACGCACCGCCACAATGCGCAGCGGTCGATTTCGTCTGAGCCCATAGAGCTAACCTGAACAACCTGGGCTGGCGTGTTGCGCAGGAGCCGGAACCATCGAGAAGAGGCAAAGGTTCTACTGCATCCAATCAACGCGCCTCGATGGTTCTTGGCCTTCTTCTCTCATGCTATCACCATCTGCTCGCCTTATCTGAGGCGCGGTTTGATTAGTACCTACAAAGGGAAAACCCTCGAGTCGCTTCCCGAGCCACGATCCAAAGCAGTTGTTCCGCGAAGGGAGGCGCTGTGTCCTAGCCCTGTAGACCCTGATAGCGAAGACTGGGGGGAGATCACATACCAACTGTTGAGTTGATACGCTGCCTTTGTCGGCGGTAGCACTAGTAAGCGGACAGGGTTTCTTTTTCCCTTCCTTAGGAGTTTTGGTGTTGATGAAGAGAACGTGAACTGGAAATGCACTGCTAACTAAGAAACGCGTAGGACCTACCTAGAACGTGCATAACTTTGGGAACTGGGCGGTATGTTAGTACGTATAGAAGTCGTGTAAAGGTGAGGATTATAGGCTATTTAGTTCGAGCGGACGAGGAGAGTCGCCTTAACTCTAAAATCGTCTCAGTTCGTGTAACACCATCCAAAAACTAGCTTGAATTGGGTCTGAAAGATGGCTGACCGTCTCTGAAATCTTGACTAACAATGATCATCACATAATTTTGGACATGAACTGCCTCCCTGCAGATAAGGACACAGGGGCTGGGTTCTATTTCACAAGCCATGTTGCCCAAAATTGCCCAGCTTCACCACTGCAGCTACTATTGCAAACGCTAGCCTACGTCAGTGGCAGCGTGAGAGTCACAGCAAAAGAGAAGGCTTTGAATAAGAAACATGTGTTTCACTACCCCAAAATCGACGGTTCGCTATTCAAGTAGTTACATGATCCCTCGTCACGTTTAATCAGCTCTAGCTAACATGTACTCATTAAAGCTACGGCATACAGCACAGCCTTCCTGCTTGTCTGTTGACGTCTAGAACCAATCCATCACTGTATTTCCCCTCTCTTCCCGATACTATACGTGACAAGGTACAATACCTGCAATATGCCTTTCGAGTTGCACATTAAGAAGCACATCCTCCGGGACATAGTCAGCCACGAGATGCAGAGGCGCCTCTGCCAGGTTTGCATCGATGCCGACGAGTCGGGCTGCTTAGTTATAGCCAGGAAAAGAGTGGTTATATGGTAGGCAGGCATGATTACTATACCTTACCTAGAATCTTAAAACAGAGAGTGAGTACGTTAGCCATTAAGCAAACTTCTTTAGCCTTTATCTTAAAGGTGGGTTTATTTTGTTGTAAAAAAAAAAGTGGTAGGGGTCCTATTTCTAACAACCCCCTATCTAGGCACCTTTTGTCGGAAGCGAGGCTTAAAATCGGTCCTGTACCGCGTAAACTTGCTAATTTTCATGGTATGGTGAACATTTGGCGAGCTATTGTGAGCCGAAGCTGAGCCGAAGGTGAAGCGAGCTTGATTTTAGCCTAACCATTTTAGGACGGGATCCAATTCCTAGGTAGAATAGCTCCAGAGCTCGGAAGACATTAATGAGACGCGATTGGCTATTACCGCTACCGTATTCGACCCAGGCTCGTCCGGTTCCGCTCCGGTTGGTGCGTGGCAGCCGATCCCCCTACTCGCCCGGAAGGATTCCGTCGTTGCCATGTCCCTTCTTCTCGCCAATGATGTTAACTACCTCGATCCCGTATTTGACCGGCTCTTCACAGCAACCGGCGTCTAAATGGCAGTTCAGATCCCGAGAAGATCACTTACTTTGGCGACTACTTTATGACGATGCTCGTGTGTCTAGACCAGTTCCAGTTCTGCAACCCACAGAACGGCGGGTGTACTGATGAGACGCACCACACGGGGGCTTGGGATCAAGAACGACGAGCTCTTGAGCTTAACGACCACCAGATGGCAGTGTTGTGGAGGATAGAGAAAATTATCATCGAAACATTCACATTTAATGCTGGAATCGGGGCTCTAGGCGTCACAGGCAAGTTCCATGGTTCCGAGCCCAAAGAGACAGAGGAAAGCCCCCCTACCCCACCCACCCTTCTTCTTTCCTCGGGGCCTCTAGTCGTCAACATCTCTCTCATAGTCTGCAATCAGTTCTACTCGCCAACGAAGCCCTATTCAAGGGCATGCTCTCCCCCGCGCTACCCTCAGACCAGTGGATTTGAGAGGTTCGGCTTTGGTTCGAGACGGCGCTTTTCATGCTGCAGGATCTCACATTCGGTTTCCTGGACATTCCAGGCTTCAACGACACCAAGAGCGCTTTCACAGTGCAGCCCGTCAGTAGCCGTGACGAGAGCGACAGGCAAGCGGCGGAGTGGCAATGCACAGGCCAGAAAGTGCGCTGTCGTGGCCAGGCGCAGAACTTCAATGTCGCCGGTCTGATCGTCATCGTTGCCATGGCCACGACTATCGTGCTGGTGGGTCTGCTGCTCGAGCCCTGCGTCGGCGTCTTTAGAGGCATCTGGAAGAGGCGGCCGAGGCAGCTCTGCCAGTTTGCCAGAGCCACGGACAACCTCTACTGGCTCTTGCTCTTGCACGCCGGTCTCTGCGGCTCGGGGGCCTACCAGTGGCGATATGGGTCCTACGATAGTGTTTACGGGGAGGAAGTTCTCATCATTGACGACCCTGTGTGTTTCGGACCGCCCGTCAACGGCGACAATTCCTGGAAACAATTTTACCAGCTTGCGCCCCCCTCACCCGCCTCCTCAGCCTAGCTCTCCGGCAGCTGGCAGTCAGAGCCCTGCGACCAGCAAAGTATAGAGCCCACTTATAGGTAGGCTGTAGCCGAGCGTGGAAGGCCACACACGTCACTATTGCTGGGTGTACATCATGTTTATTCATATTACGGTCAGAGGAATCAGAAAAAAAGAAAGACGTCCATTAGGTCCTCAAAACTGAATAATAGGTATTCCACTTGGTAGTAAACATTATGGGAACGGTCGACTGACAGCGGGGTATCCACTATATTACACCTTTCCACTTCACCGTGTAAAGACGACCGTCAAGGGCTATCAGTAAGCTCGATAGGCCTTCCGTGAGCCATATGTGGGATTGCGAATAACACCTCAATATTTGCATAGGTGTGGTAGACGGATACTTTCTAAGTATTTAGCTGATTTTATGGTGCGCGAGATGGAGGAGGGTTTGGAGGGGCCATATAATCTAGTGAGTGAAATGGGGATGGTGACGGGTGAGAAAGCAGAACTCGTGTGGAAGACGCCGAGGGAGATCACAGAGGCTGGGATACGGCCATGGAGCGAGTGGCCGCTGTGGATAGATTCGGAGTCGGATTCTTAAATGACGGTGTACAGATGGGATGTGGAGAAGGCGGCAGGGCCGAGATTGGTGTCGAGGTCGGTGCTGGATATGGTTGGCGAGGATACCGCAGTCGGTACCGCCCGCTACCCAACCATTCGGGCGGTTCAGCCAGCAGCTGATTAGCCCCGTCTCCGGCCCAACTCCAGCTCTTGGGGATCTGCGTGGTGAAGTCATACCACCAGTCACCCATCTTGCGGTATCCATGCGAGTTCGGGTGGATTCAATCGTCGATGTACGGCATGGAAACCTGGTGAAGTCAACGCCGATGATGTGCTTGCCGTCCACGCGGCAGACCACGGGTCCGTCATGGATCCGTAGCGCTCGGTGCCAGCATAGACGACCTTGTCTTGTGAGAGGTCTTGACGCAGCTTCTCGCGGTAGCCGCTGTGGTCGTCACCTAGCCATCCCACCGTGATGGAGTCACCAACAGGCAGGATGCGCAGCTTGGTGCCAGGCTTGACCGCAATTCCTGGCGCCGCGTTGCCATACTGCAGTGGCGCGCCAGGAGGCAGCTGCTGAGCGAATCATTGGGGGGGAAATGAGTGGAGGCATAGAAAAGACAGAAAAGCATAGAGCAGAAGGTGTGGACGGGACATGACGTCACTGTGTGGGCTTTGTAGCGGGGCTGTCGAGATACTAGGAGGAAGGAGCACTCGACGCGGAGGGAAGTAGATGGCATTCCCGCATAGTTAACTAGGGTGGTCCCCAGCAGCACATCCATCTCCATCACGTCCTTTTCGGATGCTCAAAGGATTTGCCCCCATTGTTTGAGGTCTAACTAACTCAGGCCATTCTAGGCTTTCCCCAGTCTGAGAGTCATGGTAAACCCCCATCCTCACAGTTGAGTCCGAAAAGATTCAAACCTGGTTGAAAGAGTATTGATCCTTCACGGGCGCCGCTTGGCGCTTTTGAAGGACCAAAGGGGCACGCATAGTGAACCGGCTCCGCCTCCGATGGCGGGATAGTAGTTTGTGTAACGTCCAGATGATCAACACCGTGGAAACTTTTGTGTGTCGGACCCCTGACTAAACCGTTTGGAGACTGGAAAATGCTCACATAGGAACACGATTGACGCCGTCAATTTCGATGGTTGCGTCTCAGCGCGTACAGTGTAACACTGAGGCCCAGGCACAGACCATAGATAGGGCGGAACACCGCCCCGCGAATGCGGAACAAAAACCTCAATTCTGCGAGGACCGAACTGGCGATAAAAACCGCACGGCTCTTTTGCCAATATTCTTATAAGCCAAGCCCTTGCATGAGGAAGATTGTGCAGACCCTGAGAGGGGGGTGAAGATGGTGACAAAAAGGTGTGATGAATGAAATGAAACCGATAAGTGACGGTGGGGGTGCGAACCCCCTGAATGTCGACCGAGAGTATATGGAGACAATGCACTCAACCTAAATTACAGGACGGCTGGTCAACAGCTGATGCACAAGTTGGTTGACGGGACTGACAACGCCCGAAAATAACATTTAACATTATACATTGGCCACGGGCAACTCGTACTCTTCTGGTCGACTTCGGTTTCGTTTCCATCTTAGGGGCCACGTAAACGCCCTTCTTGGTTGAGATCTAGGGGCAGGCGGCCGATCTGAGGCTGTGGGACCTTCGGGTTGTGACCCTTGCAGTTCAGACACAGGGTTTCCCTGCAGCTCAGACACGACCTTGCGTTTCTCGACAGAGGCTCTAATTGCATCTCGTACCCGAACCAGTGCCAGATCGATGACGGGCAGAAGGGAGTTGCTGACCCTGCGGGCGAGTGGCCTGATGGGGGTGGACCGTCTCTGGAGAAGCCAATAGGCGCTCGCGTAGAGGAACGCAAGGCTGATCAACGAAATCGTGAAGCTGTGAGGAGTCAGGGCGAAAGGCAAGTTTTGAATGGTGAACATCGTAGTGGCTTGGGAAAGTGGCGCAAAGAGTAATGCCAAAAATGCCAGAGCCTCAACCTTGACAGCCGCATCATTACTTTTGAACCCGATTTGCTTGATGACCTGCGGTAAAAAATGTGTCAATAGTCGCACTCTGCAATTAGATGCATTAGGGTTTCATACCTTCTCCCCGTTTGTCTTGACCGATGCCCTGAGCTCTGTGAATCGAGTCCGAAACTGATCCAACATGCGAAATCGTCTCTCGATTTTGCGGAGGTATTGAAGTTTGGACTCGGGAGAGAAATAATCGAGATCGGTTTCATGAAACAAATTGAAGGCGTCCATGGTTTCTGACAAGTAAGCCGAAACCCTGTGGAGGTGGTCCAGCACCTCGTTGTTCCACTTGTCAAATTCCCGCACATCCTTTTTCATCTCTTCTGGGCATCTGTTGCACGACCATTAGGACCAATTTTGAATTCTGTCCGAAGATAGAATGGACGATACGAGGGGGTAGTAATTGTCACTGTCTCGATCATTTCTGTGAAATCACTGCCCTTTGCCAGCAGCTTGTGAGGCTGAAGTAAGGATGGAACTGAGTGAGGAAACCAAATGAAAGTTTGCACATACCCCTTCTCAAGAAGCTCCTTAAAGTGGTCAAGAATGGAGCGGTACTCAGCTTCTAGATCCGCCGTCCAGTTCTCGAAGGCCGCCCAGAAGTACGTCCGAGCGTCGTGAATATCGATGGGTGCTGTGTGAGAGACAGTTGGGACCATCCGGCGAGAGATTGGATCAAGTCTAGCACCAGTCTTCCTCCAGTGTCTGTGGTGATATTCCACTGAGTGCTGGGAATTCTTTCCGTCAAAAGCGGTATCCATTGTTCCGTAGACAGTCCAGACCCGATCGTCAATTCCGACCAAAGTCATTGACCTTTGAACTTCGTACAGGCGTGTTTGGCACTCCGCCGGCTTGTGACTCTGACCCAAAGGCTGCATGGGAGGCACAGTCCAAGATCTCCTTAGTGGGATGCCGTCGGGCTTCTTCCGAGGATCTCGATGAAGTGTTTTGTGCTCCCGCAGGGCAAGGGAGGGGAGGTGGATGTGCAACTCAAAGGTCCGGAACCCGGTGGACTACACAATCATGAGTGATGTTGCATTGAAGAGGGGTCTATAGGCTCACGGTAATAGACACGCCGATGTGTGGCATGAGTTTTACGTGGTGGTCAAGATACTTGAGTAGAGCGTCCGTCTGCGTTGGGGATGCTGTTGAGGCCACGATCTCTATCTGAGGCGCGTCCATGTCAGGGATATATCTGTCGCCGAGAAGAACGGTCAGTAGGTAGGAGGGAGTTGACGGCTCTGCATGAAGCTACATAACTCACATCACCATCGTGTTAGAATCGGTAGCTGTTGTATTCGAAGTCTTGGTGAATCTCTGTTTCCTGCGTCAGCACTGGATCCAGTGATAGCGGGAAAACGCGTACTGGAACTTGAAGCGTTTCCAGAAGCTTGCCATCTGACAAACCACCACGATATCGCGAATCATTTGTTTGGCCCAACGACTGGGAATTATCCAGGGGCCTGTCTACAAGGCCAACCAGGGTGTCATTCCTGCCAGGCTTCGAGTCAGTTTGTGAGGCAAGCCTGTGCTCAACAAAAACAGTGACGCCGTCAATCCGGCTAGGATGTCGGCGCACAGTTTTCTCTTCGGTGCCGGGCAGGTCCTTTCGAAGCCGCCATACCGCGCTTTGGAGCCGACAAGGGCGTGCGCAGTCCAAACTCGCACCCTCATTGTCCAATTCCTCTGCCGGCGCATCGAGATTGTCCGGCTCCTCTACCAGCTCATTTCCGTTGTCGACATCTGCAAGTGCATCGGTCTCGTCATCATCAGCTCCGGTATAGCCATCAACGTCGTCCTCGGATTCATCTTCTTCTTCACTTTCGAGAGAAACTACATCGAGGTAGTTCACATACGCTCCGTTTTCGCTCTCTCGATCAAATCGTCGAGGGTGCTTGAAAACCGCAAGCCACAGGGAATCGGTTTCGGTTACCGGCGGGGAAGCTGACATTGAAGTATAACTAGACATCTTGATATCAACGTCATGCTCAACGTTTCGTTATCGGGCGACGACCCTGCAGGCCGGCCCATCAAGACGCCACCACGACCGTGAATGTGATAAACGGGCGTCAGGCAGGAACTCGTCACCCGAAACCGCGCAGTGAAGGTTGACGTTGGCGTGAGATGGTTAGTGAGAGAGTGCCAGGGGTCGGGAAATGTTGGACTGCAAGAAAAACATGCAGGACGGAAAGGTGTGCGCGGAGGAGATCAACTTCAACCACCGCAAAGCCTCCCTCCGCGCTCGCTTGAGCACTCGACAAGGCAAACGGCATTTTGCCATTTCTTCCAGCCCAGGACTAGAGAGAGGAAGGCAAAGATGCAAAAAAGATAATCCGGGGTATGCCGATATGCAGTGTTTGCCTTCTTCTCGCTTGGACCAGCAATCAGCAGTTGAAGACAGAATCACCTGCGATATATTGTGCAACTTTAGACTTGAAAGACCAACGTGCTGCAGACACAGCCCCAAATCTGCTCCCATTTGTTGCCAAATCGCAAATCGACACGCTGGGCTGCTGTGCCGATGACTCTTCCCTTGAGGTTAGGACCGACTGCAGTTGCGCGAAGACGATTCGAAACCAATGCTTCCCAGCCGTCAGCAGCGATGCCCGAACTTCGGAGCAGGCAACCATCAGACGCCACGCGGCGCCAGTGAAGCATGAGACACAACACCCTCAAGATGACAGGTGTGCCTGAAGATCCACCCCAGCTGGCAAAGCAGGCTGTGAGTGATCGCACGAATTATGTGTAAGTATTAGGTCTGCAGTGAGAGTTTGTGGAGAAATTGGGAGGGGTACCTTGGCTGATGCGAGTTTGGTCCCGCGCCCCAGAGGTCCCCGCATCACAATGGTCGCCCTTGGTACATGTCACTAACGCTCATTTCCTGCCTCTAAAACAGGCACGTAAATTGACATAGGGGTCTGAGTAGCGTGATGCCGAGCGGGCAGGGAAGATGCACCGCGATAAGCGAAGTGAGGTCCAGGACATCTAGCTCTCAAATATCGGAGCCCAATCGGTAGCGGTAGCATCGTATATGAGGGGATGAAAGACGTGGCTGAGTGAGTGCAGAAGACGCCCGGTAATGCTTTTCCAACTCCCAGAAACGGCAGTATTGAAGAACCCTTTCCCAGGGACGGCCGCCTCATTCTCGCGCAATCCTGGTTTAAGCCCAACGCCCCACGGAAGCTCCTGCGCACACACCAGCAAGCGAACCCGCCCCTTCAGCCAATCAATCATGGCAAGGCGACCCTCATGACCACAAGCCTAACCCGCGACTGCTCAGGTTGACCATTCATTCCGCGCCTCTACAGAAGACTTTTAGCAGGCAAATTTACGACGCGCTAGGAAGAGCGAGAGATAGATAGGTTCGTGGTTTATTCAATCCAGGGCCCCCAGTGGACAGCGGAGTCCAGCGGACATAGGTGTGGCGCGTGCATTCCCGCCACATTACAGTACTCGTACCACATGTGGCTAGAGAGATTTCCAATTCCGGCTCGTCCGCACGGCAACGGCGATGTCCGAAAAACGCAGGAAAATTTTCGTCTTGTGTTGCCACAGATGCTCCTTCCATCACGCCGAGTGTCCGAGAGTGATGGAGTCAGGCCAGCCCACACAGATGAGCCGGGAGCGATCCTGATCCTATTAGCCAGTCACGTGCCAATCGCTGTTGTTTACCCACACCAGGCTTGTCGAAACTGCGTCCCCACTGCTCTCCGTGTTTCCAATTCAGCCACTCGGAGCGGGAAAACAGCACCGCCGACCGATTTTATGCATTTGCAGGCTCGGCTAATTCTTAGCGCAGTATCAAAGAAATGGTTCGTTTGTCCTGCAGAGCACAGTGTGTTGTGGTCATCAAGGAGAATCCTGACAACATCCACAGCCGTCGAACAGCTCAACTTCAAAGAAGGAGAAGGACGGCAGAAAGAAACGGACGGCCACGGTCTGGCTCTGGATTTGTGTTAGTCTGCCCTCACTCTGCCCCCAACACTCAGCTTCTCCCAGCAATCCTCAGTGGTTCTCACCGAATTCGCACTGTGATGCCTTCACCGACAGCAAACTCAACACACTAACATGGTCATTCTCTCACAGTGTCAATGTGGAAGACGTGGAAAAGATATGGGGTTACTCGTAGAGTATTGTCCAAATACGGAATGCTACCACCCGCGTTGCGCGGATTGCCATTGCCACCAAGCCAAGCAGTCAAGGTAGTCCGTCTTGGTCCCGCCGGTCTTTTCCTTTCCTCAACACCCCCTTTCCTCTGTCTACCTTTAGTGTTTTACCTTTGGATTCTAAAATGGGGTATAGACTGTTATTGGCAAAATGTTCTCTCGTTCAGCGGATGGTTTCCTTTTCTTGTCTCAACGTCTCGGTTTGAGCGTCTTCCTACTCTAAAGTCAACTTGGTCCTCCGAGGGGTAACACGCTCTTTGGTTTAAAACAACAGGGGTCTTTCGGAAAAGCTTGTAGAATGTGTGGACTTTTGCTTTCATTACAATTACCGTTCTGTAAATAATGGTTTTGAGGGTATGGAGAAAGGCAGTTGGATCTCTTCTATTCTCGTCGGCGCCGCCTCCGGGCTCGATCCGGACTCGGCACGCATTGGTCTCCACTTGCGGATCAACATTCTGAATAGAGCGAGAGGGGCTCGCCCCGGACGAATATCTTCCGGGAATCAAAAGCTGTTGATTCAATTTCATAACACAAGGGGCACTCAACTGGACTGGCCATAGCTGCGTACCAGCCATTCCAATTATTTCGAAGACAGACAGATGTTCCACCCACACCCAAACCCAAGATGACTCGAATTCCCGACACCACATACAATGCCTAACATTGTCGTTCCGTTACATCGCAAGGTACATTCCGCTGTCACGAAAGAGGGGGTGTCGTATCCATTGCCAGAGGTCGACAAGCTTCCAGTCAATCGCCATGACAGAACTCTGAGGCAGCGTCCTTACCGAATCCTCAGCTGAAATCTCTAGCAAAGGCGACCTAACGTGGTTCGCAGGCCTGACAATCGACGCCGTCCGCATTGAAGCCTCCAGGATCAACAAGATGGTCACCACCAACCTCATCTCTCACATTCTCTTCACCCGTCTCGCGCTTACCTTCATCTCCGCCTCCCCTCCTTTTCTCGGTACGTCTACCTACCAAGGACAACACCTTCATACGTACACCTCCCTCGCGCGTCTTACGCTAACACCTGGAATAACCATCTCCTTAACTGCCAAGCAAGGCCTTATAAGCCTCACTCTTTCACTGCCTAGCGGTACAGAAGCCCGCTTTAACTCGGCCTGCCTAGCCGTAATAGACACGGGTATGCTTCCGGGCGTTGTCAAATCTATGCGGCGGGGCGCGGGCTTCAGAATACAGCCTCTGAAGACGTGGCGCGCTATATTGTGCACTGCATTGCTGATGGGGAGCTGTATCGCCGGGCTATGGTGGTAGCGGGCGGAGAGGCGTGGGAGTCTGGGGAGGAGTTGGGGAAGTTTAGGGGGCTTGGTTAGGGGAGGTGAATGCGAAGGAGGTAGATGACGCGGCTCCTTTTTTCGTGAGTTTCCTTCTTCTGTTGATATGGTGCTTTGGGGGACTTTGCTAACACATGCTCTCCGTAGGCAGGGGCAGGAAGATGGATCGAGCTTGGTCGAGATTGAAGCTCCTGGCGGGGAGATTAACTTTCTTAGCCCTGATGAAGGACTCTTCTCGAGGGGTGTATTCATGGAGATGCAGTCACCCCAACTTCCTGCCAGCCTTGAAAGCTCTCCCAGAATCCTGTTCCCTTGAAGCGGTTCACAATGATCAACTCAACAAAAAAACCAATCTCAATGAAGTCAACTGCCCAGAAAGCTATCCTTGTTCAAAGACGAAAAACTATTATAACCCAGCGCAATGTATTCGATCTCAAACCCCCCCCACCAGCTTCCTCACCCTCGCAGAAAGCCCCCCCAGCTCCAAAAAACCCAGCCTCTTCCACCACCACGTTCTCCTCATCTCCCACCCCTCTCTATACGGGAGCCTCTCCTCCTGCAAAAACGCCCTCGCCACATCACACCTTATCCTC
>Ga0247758_1000309_pt1 | contig 42885 bp, 42 predicted proteins | sample UWRJL156409C4_FD_180950 | JGI IMG/M metagenome (GOLD analysis project Ga0247758, IMG submission 180950) | Plant litter microbial communities from Arlington Agricultural Research Station in Wisconsin, United States - UWRJ-L156-409C-4 | ecosystem: Environmental > Terrestrial > Plant litter >...
CCTGCAACTCCAGGTCCGCGAGGCCTGCCCGGACGCCCGCTTCGTCGCCCTCGACTCGATGGACCTCTGGATCAACATCGCCAACGAGTCGCTGCGCGCGATCATCGCCAAGGTCGACTGCATCCTGCTCAACGACGAGGAGCTGGAGCTGCTGACCGGCAAGCCCAACGTCGTCGCCGCCGCCCGCGAACTGCTGACGTGGGGCCCGACGGCCGTCGTCGCCAAGCAGGGCAAGTACGGCGCCGCGCTGCACACCAAGGACGGCGTGTTCGCCCTCCCCGCCTACCCCCTCGAGGAGGTCGCGGACCCGACCGGCGCCGGCGACTCGTTCGCGGGCGGGTTCGTCGGCTACGTCGCCGCGCACCCCGACGAGGCGATCACCCACGAGCTGCTGACCCGGGCGATGGCCTACGGGACCGCGGTGGCCTCGTTCAACGTCGAGGAGTTCGGCACCGACCGCGTCGCCCGTCTCACCGGCCCCGAGATCGCCGAGCGCGTCGCCACGCTGCAGAAGATGACGACGTTCACCGACGAGCCGGCCAACCTTCGCGGCTAGCCGGCCGCCGGCTGGGCGGCGGCGGGACGGGAGGGCCGGACGGTCATCCCCATCGTCAGCAGGATCACGCCGATCGCCTCCTCGAACGTGATCTCGTCGTGGTGCATCAGCGGCAGCATCGCGTAGCCGACCCCGCCCCACACCGCCGCCAGGCGAGCGGGCGAGAGGTCGGTGCGCAGGACGCCGGCGTGCTGGCCGCTGGCCATCAGCGTCACCAGCCGGTCGCGCACCTCGGCGGCGAACTCGTCCGAGCCGCCGCCGTAGTACGTGCCGAACCGCCACAGCGACTCGTCGATCGCGCCGGCGAGCATCTTGCGGACGAACATCTCCACCGCGACGGCGGGCTCGACGTTGGCGCGGTCGATCTCGTCGATGACCGACAGCAGCCGCCGGGACGCCCGGCGGCGCAGCGCCTCCATCAGGTCCTCGCGTGAGCGGAAGTGCCGGTGCAGCGTCGCCCGGTGCAGACCCACGGTCTGCGCGATGTCCTGGAGGGTGGCCGCGGGATTCTCAGCCAGCACCTCCGTGGCCACATCGACGATGTGCTCGTAATTCCGACGAGCGTCGACACGGCGGTCTCCGATGGCAACCTCAGGGTTGGGTTCGGCCATCGTTCGATACTAACTCTGGGCCATTGGGCGCGCAGACTTTCTTGTTATTGACGAACGCACCCTGGCACTCAGGCGCGCTCAGGTTTCTTGACCAATGTCTCCGGCTGAGTACGATCGGAGACGTGGGCTGGACGTTCTTCTTCATCATGATCGTGCTCAAGATCCCGATCCTGCTGCTCATGTGGCTGGTCTGGTGGAGCACACGCCCCGTCGAGGACGTCGCCCCGGGCGACGACGACGGGGGGCTGCGCGTCGGCGGCCAGGGCCACCCGATGCACCCGCGACCACCCCTGCCCCACACCCCGCGTCGCGGCCCCCACGGGGAGCGCCCGCTGCCCTCACCCCGCCGCGTGCGGTCGGTCGTGGCACGCTCCCGCGAGCACGCCTGATCCCCCCCGGGAACACTTTCACCCACGGGCCGCTCCTTCGGATAAGCTCGCCGCCCATGCACGCGCTCGCCTCGATCCTGGCCTCGTCCGAAGGCGCCTCCCACGAGATCCCGTACTTCGTCGCCGGTGGCCTCTTCGCCCTGTGGGCGATCGTGGTGTCGATGATCGGGATGCGCAAGCCGGACTTCCCGGCCACCAAGGCCGCCAGCCGGATCACGCTGACGATCTCCGCCGTGTTGGCCGCGAGCACGCTCGGCCTGCTGATCGCCGTCACCGCCTGACGCCGGCCCCGTGACGACGCCGAGCCCGGCCGACGACGGCCACGCCGTCTCCTACAAGGTGCTCACGGCCGGGGTACCGGTGCGGTCGTCCGACGGCGTGCAGTTGGGCGTGGTCGTCGCGGCGCTCGACAACGCCCGGGAGCAGATCTTCGACGGCATCGTGTTCGACGGCGCCGACGGCCGGCGCTTCGTCGACGCCCCCGAGGTCGCCCGGATCGCCGAGCGCGCCGTCACGCTGACCATCACCGCCGCCGAGGCCGCCGAACTGCCCGAACAGGACGAGAAGGGCGGTGCGGTCTTCGAGGCCAAGGCGCCCCGCGGACCGCTCGGGCGGGGGCCGATCGGACGCTTCTTCGGCAGTGGCGGTTGGAAGCGCCGCTAGGCCGCCGTCACCCGTTGTCTAGACTCCGCGCCTCACCGGGGCCCGACGACGAAACTTGGAGAAGTAGACGATGAGCGACAGCACCAACGGGGGCGTAGCCGAGACCCTCACCGTCACCGACAACCGCACCGGTGAGTCGTACGAGCTTCCGATCACCGACGGAACGGTGCGCGCCATCGACCTGCGGCAGATCAAGGTCGACGCCGACGACTTCGGGCTGATGACGTACGACCCGGCGTTCCTCAACACCGCGTCCTGTCGATCCTCGATCACCTACATCGACGGCGACAAGGGCATCCTGGAGTACCGCGGCTACCCGATCGAGCAGCTCGCCGAGAAGAGCACGTACCTCGAGGTCGCCTACCTGCTCGTCCACGGCGAGCTCCCCACCTCCGACCAGCTCGGGCAGTGGGTCGAGGACATCACGATGCACACGTTCGTCCACGAGAACGTGAAGAGCTTCATGCAGGGCTTCCGCCACGACGCGCACCCGATGGGGATGCTGCTCGGCTCGGTGGGCGCGCTCTCGACGTTCTATCCGGACGCCAACGAGATCGACGATCCCGCCAACCGGATGATCCAGACGGTCCGGCTCATCGCCAAGATGCCGACGCTGGCCGCGTTCGCGTTCCGCCACTCCAACGGCCAGCCCTACGTCTACCCGGACAACGACCTCGCCTACAGCGGGAACTTCCTGGGGATGATGTACAAGATGACCGAGCTGAAGTACCAGCCCGATCCCCGGCTGGAGCGCGCGCTGGACATCCTCTTCATCCTGCACGCCGACCACGAGCAGAACTGCTCGACCAGCTCGGTGCGCGCCGTCGGCTCGTCCCGCGAGGATCCGTACTCCGCGATGGCCGCCGGCATCGCCGCCCTCTACGGCCCGCTCCACGGCGGCGCCAACGAGGCGGTGCTGCGGATGCTGCGCCGCATCGGCACCGTCGAGAACGTCCCCGGCTTCATCGAGGGCGTCAAGAAGGGTGACGAGCGCCTGATGGGCTTCGGCCACCGGGTCTACAAGAACTTCGACCCGCGCGCGACGATCATCAAGAAGGCCGTCGAGGACGTCTTCGAGGTCACGGGCACCAACCCGTACCTCGACGTCGCCAACGAGCTGGCACGGATCGCGCTGGAGGACGAGTACTTCGTCTCCCGCAAGCTGTACCCGAACGTGGACTTCTACTCGGGCCTGATCTACGAGGCGCTCGGCCTGCCGGTCGAGATGTTCCCGGTGATGTTCGCGATCGGCCGCACCAGCGGCTGGGTCGCCCAGTGGCTGGAGATGGTCACCGACTCCGAGCAGAAGATCGCCCGGCCGCGGCAGATCTACACGGGCGAGCGCACCCGCGACTACGTCGCCATCGGCAGCCGGTAGCCGGCCCGAGCGGGGGGCCCGGCCCCGCGCTCGATTCTGTCGAGCCGTACATCGCGACCGCTGAGCGGGCGTGATGTACGGCTCGACGTCGTTCGGGGGGGGCGTTGGGCGCGAAATTGCGGGCGTGATGCCACTCACACCCGAGTTGCATCACGCCACGTACTGTCAACGGGGTGTTGAACCGTCTCGACAACGGCGCCCTCGTCTTCCTCCGCCCCATCCGGGCCGGGGACAAGCTCGCGCTCCAGTGCAGCCTCCGTGCCCTCTCCGACGAGTCGACCCGTGCGCGGTTCCTCGCGCCCAAGGACCGCTTCAGCCGGCGCGAGCTGGCCTACCTGACCGAGGTCGACGGGCACGACCATGTCGCCTTCGTCGCGGTCGAGGCGCTGCATCCCACCCGGATCGTCGGCGTCGGGCGCTACGTCCGCGACCCGTACGAGCGGGACACCGCGGAGGCGGCCATCACCGTCGCCGACCACCTGCAGGGCCACGGATTGGGCCGGCTGCTCGGCGAGAAGATCGCCGACGCGGCCCGCACCGAGGGCATCCGGCGCTTCTCCGCGTCGATGCTGTCCGACAACGTCGCGGCGCTGCGCCTGTTCTCCGCGATCTCCGAGCGCCTCGAGACCCTCCCGCTCGACGGGCCGGTCCGCGAGATCTACGCCGAGCTCGCCGCCTAGCGGTCCCGCGCCCCGGCCCGCGCTCGTTCCCACCCAACGATGTCGCAGGTATGCGCGTAGTACGCGCATACCTGCGCTTTCGTTCGGGGGATGGCGGGCTGTTCGGGGGATGGCGGGCGCCCACCGGATAGGCTCGGCGGCGGATGAGCCGTGCTCCGTGGAAGATCAAGCTGCGCATCGGCCCGCGGGTCGTGCACGAGGAGGCCGCGTCGATCGACGAGGCGCTGCGCGACCTGCGCATCTCCCTCGTGGCGGTGGCCGAGCAGGCCCCCGGCGAGAGCACCTCGGCGCTCTTCCGCGACTACGAGCCCGTGCAGCAGGTGATCGCCCGGGGGGAGTTGAAGGGCCCACGCGGCGCCCGCGGCGGGATCGACGTGCGCGGCGACGGGTCCAGCGAGGCGTGGACCGGGCGCGTGACCAAGGCCGTGGTGCGTCAGCAGCCGGGCGAGGACGCCTACCAGGCCCTGGAGCGCGTGCTCACCGCGAAGTAGGCCCCAGCGGGCGACGCGGCGGCGCGGGCCCGGCCGGCGGTTCGACGCAGGCCCAGACGACGATCGGCGCCGTGCGACCTCAGTCGGTGAGCCGCAGCTGGGCGCCGTAGGGGCCCCGGCCGGTGAGGCAGTGGGCGCCCGCCAGCGCCGCCAGGTCCAGCGCGTCCTCGAAGGCAAGGCCCGCCCCGAGCGCCGTGGTCAGCGCGCCCGCGAACGAGTCGCCGCAGCCGTAGCTGTCGACGACCGGCCCCGGGAGGACCGCCGGGGTCCACGCCCCGGAGCGCCCGTCGATCCGCTCCCACGTACCGCCCGCCGCGCCCGCGGTGCGGACGACGAACCCGGGCGGATGAGGCAACGTCCCCAGGTCGACCTGCTCTCCCGGATCCCCCGCGCTGCCGACGAGCACGTCGATCTCCACCTCGGCCTGGGCCAGCGCGGGCAGCGCCCGCGGCGTCGCGAGCAGGATGCGCGCCTGACGGGCCCGGCGGATCGCCTCGGGGTCACCGGCGGTGACGAACACCGCGGCGCAGTCGGCCAGCCGCGCCCAGGGCAGCGGGTCGTCGCCGTGGGGTACGAGGCGCGGCCCGAGGATGGTGATGGCCCGTTCCCCCGCCGCGTCGAGATGGGTCCAGCCGCGCCGCTGCGGCTCGCCGCCGCGCCACGCGACGTGGAGGTCCAGCCCGAAGCCGCGCAGCTCCTCCCGGGTGCGCTCCCCCACGTCGTCGCCGCCGACCGCGGTGAGGAAGAGCGTGTCCGCCCCCAGTCGGGCGGCCTGCACCGCGGCCACCGTCCCGCCGCCCGCGGGCAACGCGAAGGGATCGGTCGCGTGGACGATCTCCCCCGGGCCCGGGACGTGGTCGACCGGGGCGAACTCGATCCACTCGACGTGGCCGAGCACGGCGACGCGGGTCGCCAGCGGCGCCGGGAGCGGGGCGCTCATGCGGCCGCGATCACCAGCGTGGCACCGTGATCTCGCCGGGATCCGCTCATGCCGCGATCACCAGCGTGGCACCGTGATCTCGCAGCCAGCGGGCGTACACCCGATGGTCGGGCACGTGCTCGGCCACCAGGGCCCAGAAGCGGGGCGAGTGGTCGAGGTGCACGAGGTGGCAGCACTCGTGCCACACGACGTAGTCGAGCACGGCGGCGGGCGCGAGCAGCAGGCGCCAGTTGAAGCTCAGCGCGCCACCCGACGAGCAGGACCCCCAGCGGGTGCGCTGGTTGCGGATCGTCAATCCGGTCGACGTGACGCCCAGCGTCCGGCACGCAGCCTCGATCCGGGGCGCGATCTCCACGCGGGCCATCCGGCGGTACCACCGCTCGATCGCGGCGGCCCGGACGGCCTCGTCGGCGGGCACCAGCAGGTCGTCTCCCCGGCGGTGCGCGCGGGTGCGGCCCGGTTCGGGCACCACGCGCAGCGTCGTCCCCAGGAAGGGCAGGCCGTCCCCCCGGGCGGCGATCAGGTCCCGCGCCTCGTGGCTCTCGGCGCGGCGCCGCGTGATCCAGCCCGCCAGCTCGTTGACCGCGCTGGCGGCGTCGCGCTCGCGGGCCCGGGTGGGGAGCACGACCTCGACCGCGCCGGTGACCGGGGCGACCGTCACCCGCACCCGGCGGGAGCGGGAGGATCGGCGGATGGCGTAGTCGATTCCCGCGGCGGTGGGCACCCCTCAAGCGTATGCAACGGGGCGGCGATATCGTCACCGCGATGCCGCGCTCGATCGTCCGTCTGCCCGCCGCGATCCGCCCGCCGTTCGAGGTGTACATCTCGGGCGTCCTGCAGGAGCGGGGGCAGGACTACGAGGTCGACGGCGACACCCTGGTCTTCGAGCGGGAGCTGCGCAAGGACAAGATCAGCGGGTGGCGCTGGTTCCTCGGCGCGTGGGGCGTCGGCACCTACCGGCAGAACGACAGCGTCGACGTGCGCTGGACGGCGGGGGACGGCGCGCCGCGTCTCAGCGAAGCCCTGGACATCGAGCTTCGCTGAGACAGGCCTGCCCGCCCGCCGAGTGGCGCTTTTCACGTCGGTACGACGTGAAAAGTGACACTCGGCGCCCTGGCCGGTGGGCGCTACGGCAGGACCGTCACGCTCTTGCGGTCCTTGGCGATCTGCTTCGCCGTGAACGTGATCGGGATCCACTTGCCCTGGGAGAACAGCCGCGTCTGGTCCGCGTGGTGCGGCGACGCCGGGTTCTCCGACTCGGAGTAGGTGAGGATCGTCGTGCCGGACGGGCCCTTCTTGCCCATCTCGACCTGCATCACGGTGCTGGAGCCGTCGACCACCTGGCCGTACTCCACCTTCACGCCCTGGTTCTTGGACCCGGTGACCGCGTTGGTCGTCGGGTAGATCGCGGTGTAGCAGTCGCTGCCGCAGCCCGGGACCGGCACCCGGCCGCCCTTGTCCGGGACGAACTGCGCCTGGCGGTTCGTGGCGTCGACCGGCAGGCCGTTGTCGCGCAGGCTCTTCACGGCCTTGGCGATCGCCTGCAGGTTCTGGTCCGACGGCGCGAACACCGACGGCGTGGTCAGCGGCTGGGCCGGATCGAACTTGTCGCTGAACGTCGCGCCGCTGTTCCCCCACCACACCTGGAACAGGAACGCGCCCTTGCTGTCGAGCGTGCCGCGCGCGTCCCAGTTGCGGATGACCGGGCAGGCCTCGGTGATGTCGACCGCGGTGCCGCTCACGTCGACGATCGGGTGGGCGTCGCACAGGTCGGCGAGCTGCGTCTTGACCAGGCGCCCCGCCTCACTGTCGAAGCGCGACCACAGCGTCCGCAGGTTCGTGGTGGTGAACCCCTTGCCCGGGAGGCCGTCGGTGCCCGCGATGCGGTCCTCGATCATCTTCACGCCGTAGCGCGTGCGCAGCCCCTGCTCGGTGCCGGTCAGCCCGATGATCGGTGAGAACCCGGTCAGCGGCTCGTGCGGGTTGGACAGCCAGTACGAGTCGTTGGAGTTCTGGACGAAGTCCTTGCGTTTGAGGATCGGGAGGTGGTTGGGGGCGAGGATGCCCGGGACCACCGAGCCCTTCTCCTTCTTCCACGCGCACTTGGAGGTGCTGCCGTCCAGCGTGATCACGTTCGCCGCGTCGTAGACCAGGCGCGGCAGGCCCGACGGGATGCAGTCGGCGACCATGCCGGCGGTCACGGCGGGGACGACCGTGTTGTCCTGGTACAGCGCGTCGCCCTGGTCGTCCGCGGCGATCGTGTTGACCCACGGCACGCCCTGCGACTTGGACTGCGCGGTGACGAGCCCGTCCACGTCCTTGGCGCGGTTCATGTCGAACCACACGTTGACGATGCGCAGGTTGTCCGCGTTGGCGTCGCCGAGCGCGTAGGCGTTCTCGGTGCCCCACAGGAAGTTGGCGGCGCCGATCGAGACGATCTGCCCCAGCTTCGAGTACCAGAAGGTGTGGCTGCGGGTCTCGACGCCGCTCGCCGTCTTGGCCTGCACCTTCACGGTGCGCGACGTCATCGGGATCGTCTTGCCGTCGTACACGTACGACGTCGGCTTGCCCGGCGCGAGGTTGAGCCGGAAGGCCGTGAAGCGCCGGCCGGTCGAGACGGTGTGCGTCCACGCGACGTTGCGGTTGAAGCCGATGTTGACGATCGGCACGCCGCTGAGGCTCGAGCCCTGCACGTCGATCTTGCCCGGGATCGTGAGCTGCATCTGGTAGAAGCGCTCGCCGCCGATCCACGGGAAGTGCGGGTTGGCGAGGATGATGCCGCGCTTGCTCTGCGTGGCCTGCGACCCGAGGCCGATGCCGTTGGAGCCCTGCGGGTGGTCGTCGCCCAAGCGCTCGTGCCACCACGCGGCGACGTCGCCGATCGGCTGGGCGCCCGGGGTCGGGGAGGCGGCGCTCGGGGTCGCGGCGCGGGCCGTCGCGGCCGTGCCGGGAGGCTGCGCCGCGTAGAGCCCGTCGATGAAGTTGCCGCTGCTGGCCAGGACGGCGAGCTGGTAGTACCGCCGCCACAGGTCCATCGCCGTGATCGACCGCACCCAGGCGGCCCCGCGGCAGCGCGGGTCGGTCAGCTTGTTCACGCCGGTCTTGCGCAGGTAGGCGCTGTAGCCGGCCGCGTAGCCCTCGACCATCTGGCGCACCTCGGGCTTGGGCCCGATCGGCGCCTTCTGGGACAGCAGCTTCTCGACGACCTTACGGTCCTTGATCGACTGCCAGAAGAAGTCGGACTGCAGGTTGTTGTCCAACGCCATGGCGGAGGGGATCGTCGTCCCGTCCGGCCCGAAGTACCGGGCGCGCTGGGCGCTGACCGTGACGATCTCCTGAGCGAGCGTGCACAGGTTGTCCTGCGCGTAGGCGTAGCCGGCGCCGTAGCCCAGCCCCTTCCAGTTGCTCGCCTGGATGTGCGGGATGCCGTAGCTCGTACGGGTGATCTTGGCCCGCGGTGCGCTCTTGGCGACGGCGGGGGCGGCGACGACGACGGCGCTCAGGGCGACGACGACGGTCGCCGCGAGACCCATGCGGGCCCTGCGACGAAACGGTGACACTGCGCTCTCCTCCTGGATGGGACGTCCGACCCTCGCACCGTACCTCCGGGAGGGTCCCCAAGTCATCGGGTTCCCTGCCCAACGTCCTCCGCTACGGTCTGTGCACCTTTCACAGGCTGAGCTGTGACAGGGCACCAACACGCCATCGGCGTCCGCGCCGCCGGCCCGCTCCCATGGCCACCGTCTACCACGCCGACTCCGAGATCGCCGAGCGCATCGTCGCCCGGCTGAGCGACGAGTACGAGCGCATCGCCCAGGACACCCTCGCCGCCATCGTCGGGGAGATCGCGGCCTACGAGGAGAGCGACGACGCCCGCGCCGTGCTCGCCGACCTGCGCGCCCACTGCGAGGCGAACATCCGGGCCTTCCTGGCCAGCGTCCAGGACGGCGGTCTCCCGGAGGGGAGCGACGCCGCGTTCGTCGAGGACGCGATCGTCCGCCGCGTCCGGCAGGGCATCCCGCTCGACGCGATCCTCCACGCGTTCCGCATCGGCCATCAGATCGTGTGGAGCGCGATCATCGACGAGGCCGGGCGGATCCCCGGCGGCCGGGCGGCGGCCATCCTCCTCGTCCAGCCGTCGATGCGCTACATCGACGACGTCAGCACCCGCGTGGCGGACGTGTACCTGTCCGAGCAGCAGCGGGCGGTGGCCGACGCCGACCGCATCCGCCGCGACGCGCTGGAGCTGCTGCTGTCCGGGTCGTCCGCCGCGCTGGGCGCGGTGCGCGCGGCCGGGATCGACCTCGATCCCCAGGAGCCCCACCACATCCTCCACGCCACGCTGCGGCCCGCCACGGGCACGCCCCAGGAGCTGCAGGCCCTGGCCGGCGACATCGCCGGCACCTTCGGCCGCGACGCGCTCCTGGTCGTGGTCCGTCACGACACCATCACCGCGCTCGTCCGGGGGCCCGGAACCGCGGACACCGAGCGGGCAGCCGCGATCATCGCGCGGCGGGACGGGACCCCGGGGCCGGCCGTGCGCATCGGCGTGGGGCTCGCCACGGACGACCTGGCGGGACTGGCCCGCGCCCACGAGGAGGCCGGCAGCGCGCTGCGCCTGACGTCGGAGGCCCAGCCACTGCTGGTGCTCGGGGAGATGCCGGCGCTGGACTACCTGCACGCCGTGGCCGACGACACCGCGCGCCGGCTGGTGCCCGCCGCGGTGCGTGCGCTGGCCGTCAGCACCAGTCCCACCGACGCGGCGCTCGTCCACACGTTCGACGTGTACGTCCTGTGCGGGCTCAACGTGCAGCGGACCGCGGCGGCGCTGCCCGCGCACGCCAACACCGTGCACGACCGGCTGCGGCGCCTGGCCGAGCGCACGGGCTACGACCTGCGCAACGTCGAGCACGTCATGCGGCTGGCCACCGAGCTGCGGCTCGGGGCGACGTCAGGCTGAGACGCCCGCCCGCTCCCACGGCCGCGCGAGCTTCAGGGCGCTGAGAATGGCGCGCGTCGCCGGCGAGCGGTTGAGCGTGTAGAAGTGGATGCCGGGCGCCCCGCCCGCCAGCAGCTCCGCGCACTGCAGGGTGGCCTGGGCGACGCCGAAGTCGGCGACGGCCTCCGCGTTGTCGGTGCGGAAGTCCAGCTCGCGCAGCAGCGGGTCGGGCAGCGTCGCCCCGCACAGGGAGGTGATGCGCTTGAGCTGGGCGATGTTGGTGATCGGCAGGATGCCCGGGATGATCGGCACGTCGATGCCGATCGCGCGCGCCCGGTCGACGAAGTCGAAGTAGACGGCGTTGTCGAAGAAGAGCTGGGTGATGAGGAACCCGACGCCCTTGTCGACCTTCTCCTTGAGGTAGCGCAGGTCGTCCTCGGGGCTGGTGGCGTGGATGTGCGTCTCGGGGAAGCACGCGGCCGCGATCCCGAAGTCGTAGTCCTCGTCGATCAGCGCGACGAGCTCGCTGGAGTACTCCAGGCCGCCCTCGGTCTTCGTCCACTCGGTCTCGCCCTGCGGCGGGTCGCCGCGCAGGGCCAGCACGTTCTCGAAGCCGAGCGTGGCCATCTCGTCGAGGGTCTCGCGCAGCTCGGCCTCGGTCGCGCTCACGCAGGTGAAGTGGGCCATCGCCTCGAGGTCGAACTCGTCGCGAATGCGCGACACGATCTCCAGCGTCTTGCCGGCCGTGGTGCCGCCGGCGCCGTAGGTGACGGAGACGTAGGCGGGGTCCAGCGGCTTGAGCTGCGCGACGGCGGCGTAGAGCTGCTCCTCGCCCGCGGGCGTCTTGGGCGGGAAGAACTCGAAGGAGAAGACCGGCTCGTCGGACGCGGCCAGGTGCTCGTCGATGCGCATGGAGGGATGCTATCGCAACCTTGACACGCTCGTGTCAACGTTGGGCGGAGCGGCCCGGTGCGCCCTCCCCGCGTTGGTGGACGGAAAGGTGTCGACTATCGACACCTTTCCGTCCACCAACGGGCCGGGCTAGGCGATCGACCAGGCCTCGGGCTCGTCGGCGTCCTCGAAGCGCTCCCGCTTGGCCTCGCCCACCATCTCCAGGTGACGCAGGAAGGCCAGCGTCTCCTGCAGCAGCCACGTCGCACTCATCGCCGACAGCTGCCCCGGGAACAGCAGGGGGACCGCGGCGTAGGCGGTCATCGGGCCGTGGCTGCGCAGCACCGACCGCACGAGGTCGAGCCGCTCGTGGACCAGCTTGCGGTTCGCGTCGATGTGGGCCTGCACGTCGGTGAACGTGCGGCCGTGACCGGAGAGGACGAGCCGCACGTCGAGCTGCTCGACGACGTCGAGCGAGCGCAGGAACTCGCCGACCGGGTCGGGGCTCCAGCCGTACTCGAAGTAGAGCGACACGCGCCCGAGCAGGTGGTCGCCCGAGATCAGCAGGCGCCGCTCGGGCTGGAAGAAGACGACGTGCGAGGGCGCGTGCCCGGGCGTCTCGTGGACCTCCCACGGCCCGAGGTCGCTGTCGATGACCACGCCGTTGACCAGGTCGTGGTCGGGCTCGACCAAGCGGGCGACGCCGTACGTCTCCCCCGCCCGCGCCTCCTGGTACGCCCGCAGCGGCTCGGCCGGGACGCCCGACTGCTTGGCGATCTCGATGCGCAGCGCCAGCGCGGCGTCCGGATCGGAGGCGGCCAGCTTCATGTGCCCCCAGTCCGGGTGCATCCACAGTGGCGCGCCCGAGCGGTCGACCAGCGTGCCGGCCTGGCCGTAGTGGTCGGAGTGGGCGTGCGTGCACGCGATCGCCCGGACCAGCTCGGGCCGCAGGTTGACCTGGTCCATCGCCCGCTCCATGTGGCCGAACGACCCCGGCTCGTGCATGCCCGTGTCGAACAGCACGACGCCGTCGCCGGCCGCGACCGCCCACGCGTTGCAGTGCGGGACGCCGGGCCACGGCAGCGGCAGACGCAGGCGCCACAGGCCGGGGAGCACGCGCTCGCCCCGACCGAGCTCACGACGACGAGCGGGTGCAGGCATGAGGACACCCTAGATATCCGCTCGCTCCCCCGTAGTGCGCGGGGCCACACAACTAGACTCCGCATGGCCCGAGGAGATCCAGGAGCCACCGATGACCGAGAACGCCGCGCCCGACGCCACCGCCACCGAACAGGTCGCGCTCGCCTACTTCGAGGCCCTCGCCGACCTCGACCTCGAGGCGGCCGTCGCGCTGTGGGAGCCGGGCGGCCGCGAGCACGTCCACGGCCAGGTCGACACCGTCGCGCCCGAGGGCGTGCGCACGTTCCTGGGCGGGATCTTCGCCTCGTTCCCCGACTTCCGCTTCACGGTCGAGGGGACGACCACGCAGGACGACCGCTGCGCGGTCCGCTGGTCGGCCACCGCCACGTTCGCGGGGCCGGCGCCCTTCCAGGGCGTGGAGCCGACGGGCGCGTCCATCACCATCGAGGGCATCGACCAGGTCACCGTCCGCGACGGGCGGATCGTCGCCAACGAGGCCTACCTCGACGGCGCGACGCTGATGCGCCAGCTCGGCGTGCTGCCCCCCGACGGCTCCAAGACGCAGACCCGGATGACCGCCGCGTTCAACACCAAGACGCGCATCGCCCGCAAACTCGGCGGCGGCGACGTGGAGGACGTGGCCGACGGCGTGTGGCTCCTGCGCGGCGGCGTTCCCGGCCGCACCATGAACGTGTACTTCGTGCGGGACACCGAGGCGTCCGAGGGCGTCGTGCAGTTCGACGCGGGCGTGCACTCCATGGTCAACGACGTGCGCCGCGCCGGCGTCGCCCTCGGGGGGATCAACCGGGTCGTGCTCGGCCACGGCCACCCCGACCACCGCGGCACCGCGCCGTACGTCGACGCGCACGTGTTCTGCCATCCCGCCGAGAAGGCGGACGCCGAGGGCGACGGCGGCATGCACTACTTCCACTACGACGCCCTCAACCCGGTCGGCAAGCTGCTGCTGCCGCGGCTGCTGCCCCAGTGGGACGGCGGCCCGGTGCAGATCGCCGGCACCGTGAACGAGGGCGACCCGATCGCCGCGGACTTCCGCGTCGTCCACCTGCCCGGCCACGCGCCCGGGCTGATCGGCCTGTACCGCGAGAGCGACGGGGTCGCGCTGGTCAGCGACTGCTTCTACACCCTCGATCCCCAGACGGGCTTGAAGGGCAAGGCGCGCGTCCCCCACGTCGCGTTCAACCTCGACACCGAGCAGGCGAAGGCGTCGATCGCCAAGCTCGCCGCGCTGTCCCCCACCGCCGCGTGGGCGGGCCACGCCGACCCACTGCTCGGCGACGTGCGCGGCACGCTCGAGCAGGTCGCGGCCGGCGCCTGATGGGCCGCCGCAACCGGGCCCGCTCCCGCCAGGGCGCGGGCGACGACTTCCCCGACGCGCCCGAGTCGGCGTACACCGCGCCGGACGGCGAGCAGACGCTGGTGCTGCGCGGCGTGATGACGCCCAAGACCCGCACGCAGTACGCCGCCGTGCTCAAGGGCAACCTGCTCTCCCAGGAGGACGCGTGGCATCGCGCGGTCGAGTTCCTGTTCGAGCGGCTCGCGGTGCGCTGGACGATCCACGACGTGCCGGTCGGCAACCAGAAGCAGCTGCTCGCCCGGTTCCGCATGACCACGCAGGACGAGCGCGCGTGGATCCGCACCGTGATGCGCGAGCACTGCGCCGAGCACTTCCCCGACATCGAGGCTCCCTGACCCATGCCCATTGCCGCCCCGTCCCGCCTCCTCCTGGGCTCCGGCCCCAGCCCCGTGCCCGAGCGGGTGCTCGCGGCGCTGGCCCAGCCCACGGTCGGTCACCTGGACCCGTGGTTCGGCGGGCTGATGGAGGAGACCGCGGCCGCGCTGCGCCGCGTGATGCGCACCGAGCACCGCGCCACGCTGCCGATCAGCGGCACGGGCAGCGCGGGGATGGACGCGATGGTCGCCAACCTCGTGGACCCCGGGGACCGCGTGGTGTGCGGCGTGCACGGGCTGTTCGGGGAGCGGATGGCCGACGCGTTGGGCCGCCAGGGCGCCGACGTCGTGCGGGTGGAGGCCGAGTGGGGCCGGGCGATTCCCGTGGAGCGCCTGATCGCCGCGGTCGACGGGAGCACGTCCGCGCTGTTCGTCGTCCACGGGGAGACGTCGACCGGTGTCTGCCAGCCGCTCGACGGGCTGGCGGACGCGTGCCGCGCCCACGACGCGCTGCTGCTGATCGACTGCGTCACGTCCCTGTCCGGCCAGCGGCTGGAGCTGGACGCGTGGGGCGTGGACGCGGCGTTCAGCGGCACCCAGAAGTGCCTCAACGCACCGCCCGGCCTGGCCCCCTTCACCCTCGGCGAGCGGGCGGCCGAGCGCGTGCTGCACCGGACGACGAAGAACCGCTCCTGGTACTTCGACCTGTCATTGGTGCTGGCATATTGGAACGCCCCGGAGGGCGCCCCGCGCGCCTACCACCACACCGCGCCGATCAACCTGATCTACGCGCTGCGCGAGGCGCTGGCCATCGTCGAGGAGGAGGGCCTGGACGCTCGCTGGGCCCGCCACGCCCGCGCCCACGAGGCGCTGCGATCCGCGTTGGCCGAGCTGGGGCTGGAGCGCCTGGCCCCCGACGGCGAGGCGCTGTACCCGCTGCTGGCGGTGCGCCTGCCCGAGGACCTGGCCGACGAGGCCGGCATCCGCCGCGCGCTGCTGCTGGACGACGGCATCGAGATCTCCGGCGGGCTCGGGCCGCTGGCGGGACGCACCTGGCGGATCGGCGTGATGGGCGTCGGCGCGGAGATCGCCCCGCAGGAGCGGCTGGTGCGGGCGCTCGCGCCGCGCCTGGGTCGGGACCCGGAGCCCGCCGTCGACGCGCTGCGGGCAGGATGGGCGGCGTGACCGAGATGACGACCCTGCCCATGGATCCCGCCGCGTTCGCGGACCTCCTCGTCGGCTACTGCCTGGACGTCCAGTCCCAGCAGCGCGTGCTGATCCGCTCCACCACGCTGGCCACGCCGCTGCTGCTGGAGCTGGAGCGGGCGATCCTGGAGCGCGAGGCCTGGCCGATGACCCGCGTGGAGCTGCCCGGCCAGCAGGCCGGCTTCTTCCGCCACGCCAAGGACCTGCACCTGGACGACGTCGACGACCTCGCGCTGCGCGAAGCCCGCAAGGTGCACTGCCTGCTCGCGATCCAGGCGCCGTACGAGACGCGGGCGCTGGCCGGCGTCGACCCGGAGAAGATCGCCCGGCTGTCCCTCGGCCGGGGGATCATCCGCGAGGCGACGATGAAGAAGCGCTGGTGCTCCACGCTGTGGCCAACCGAGGCCGGAGCTGAGCAGGCGGGCATGAGCCTGGACGACTTCGGGGCGTTCGTGCGCAACGCGATGTTCCTCGGCCAGCCGGACCCCGTGGCGGGCTGGAACCAGCTCTCCGCGTTCCAGGAGCAGGTGATCGCCCGCCTCCAGAAGGTGCGGGAGATCCGTATCGAGGCCCCGGGTACGGACGTCACGCTGAACGTGAAGGGGCGCACCTGGGTCAACAGCGACGGCAAGCGCAACATGCCGTCGGGCGAGGTCTTCACGGGGCCGCAGGAGTCCAGCGCCAACGGCCGCATCCGCTTCACGGTGCCGTCGTCGCCGGCGGGCGTGCACGTCTCCGGCGTGGAGCTGGAGTTCCGCGACGGCCTGGTCGTGAACGCCACCGCGGACGAGGGCGAGGAGTACCTGCTGCGTGCCCTGGGCACCGACGACGGCGCCAAGCGCCTGGGCGAGCTGGGCATCGGCACCAACTTCGGCATCGACCGCCCGATCGGGGCGATCCTCTTCGACGAGAAGATCGGAGGGACCGTCCACCTGGCCCTCGGCCGGTCCTACGCCGAGACCGGCGGCACCAACGTCAGCGCCCTGCACTGGGACCTCATCTGCGACCTGCGCGACGGCGGCCGCCTCAGCGGCGACGGCCAGACGATCCTGGAGAACGGCCGCTTCGTGGCCTAGCGCCCCCGAGCCGTACATCGCGACCGCTGGGCGGCCGCGATGTACGTCTCGTCAGCGGTGCGTGGAGCTCTTCGCCTTCGTCTTGGCCTTCGGCGACGTGATCGTCACCGTCGTCCGGACCGTCTTGCCGCCCGTCACCGCCAGCAGCGCCGTCGTCCTCAGCACCCGACGGCGCGCGGCGGCCTTGCGGCCCGCCGCGGTGAACCGCACCGTCACGTAGCCCTTCTTCCCCGACGCCAACGACACCGCGCCCGTGGCGAGCGTCGTGCGGCCGGTGCGCAACGTCACCGTCCCCCGCTTGCACGCACCACCCCGGCACCGCACCGCGAACCGCGCGGTCCTCCCACCCCGCAACGTCGCGCGTGCGCTGACCAACCCGAGCGACCCGACCACCGGCTTCGGGGGCGGGACCGGCGCGGTCACCGTCGGCGTCGTCCGCCCCTGCTCGAGCCCCGGCTCCTCCACGATCGTGAACGTCCGGTCCGCGCTGACCGCCGTGCCCGCGGCACCCTCGGCGACCAACCGGTAGTGGTACTCGCCCACGGCCAGGTCGCCGGGCGGGACGTAGGCTTCGACGGCCCGCGGGCCGTCGGCACCACGGATCGCCTGGTCGGGGGTCCGCGCGCCGTACGCCGTGGTCGGCCCGTACTCGAAGTGCGCCGTCACGTCACCGCAGCGCGGGTCGACCCAGCCCTCGAACGGCGGCGAGTTCCACCACGTCGGGAGCGCGTTGGCCGCCACGGGCGTCCCGGACGTGACCGGATTCCCGGCGCCCCGCTGGACGGCGAGCAGCAACTGCTGGGACGGCGCGTGGTCCGAGGCCTGTGTGCGACCCGCGATGACCGTGCGGCCCGGCTCGAACAGCGCGGCGTCCCCCGTGGAGATCGGGGCGAGCGGCCCGCCCGGAGGCGGTGTGGGGGCGACGCGCTGGTAGCCGTACGTGCCGTAGGAGCAGTCCAGCGTGCCGCTCGGGGTGAGACGCGCGGTCACCGCGCTGTCGGGCGGCAGCTGCACCTCGTCCCACGACGGTCGGTCGTAGTACCGGCGCCCCGGGATGCGCGGCTCCATCACCACCATCGGCGGATCCGCCATGGGCAGGGGGTTGACGGCCACCGACCCGGCGACGAGCACCGATCCGTCGGCTTCCACGGTGGCCGCGGAGAGCAGGGTGTCGCGGCTGACGCCGAGATCGAGCGTCCGGGCGCCGGCCGGCCCGAACGACGGGTCGAGCTCGCCGTCGGACGTCACGCGCACCACGGTCCCGCCGCCCACCACCACGATGTCCCCGTCCGGCCCGATCCCCAGCGCGTCGGGGTTGGCCAGCCGGCCGAGGCGGGCCACCCCGTCCGTGCCGAAGCCGGGCAGCGGCTGCCCCGCCGGCGTGAGTGCGACGAGGACGAGGCCCTGGTCGTCGCTTCCCGCGACCACGATCGAGCCGTCGGGACGGAGCGCCACGACCGAGCTGCTCGAGAACGGCGAGGCCCACGACCGCGCGATCGGAAGCACCACGGAGCCGCCGTCGCCGAAGGCGGGATCGCGCGCGCCGGTGCTCGTGAGACGCAGCAGCTTCGCGTGGTCCCCGACCGGGAGGACGAGCAGGCCGTCCGCGGTGGCGAGGATCGAGCGCAGCGGCCAGTCCTCCAGGTCGGGCGAGAACGTCGGATCCGGCGTCCCGTCCACGCCGAGGCGGGTGATCGTCGGGCTCGCCGAGGTGGTGTCGGCCGACCCGGTCACGAACACCGAGTCGTCCGGCGCCACCGAGACGAGCAGGCGCCCCGATCCCCGCAGCGACACCGTGCCGGCGTCACCGAACGCCGGATCGAGCTCGCCGTCGGACGTCCGTCGCACGACCTCCACGCCCCAGTCGTCCGCCGGCGGCCGGCCCGCGGCGACGAGTCGTCCCGTGCCGTCGTGGTCGAGCGCGACGAGCGTGCCGGGCGCGCCGACGCTGGCGCCGCCGGTGCCGAAGAGCGGGTCGAGGCTCCCCGGAGCCGCGGTGGCGGCGGTGGGAAGCGTGAGCAGGACGAGGATGCCGCAGGCGGCGAGCGTGGACCGGAACATAGACCCAGAGTCTAGAGCTGGATCGCTGTTTGTGTGTGAACAACCGTGGCGGCGGCGCCGCCCGGCCCGCCCCTACTTCTTTTTCTTCTTCTTCGGCTTGGGCGACGAGACGGTCACCGTCGCCTTCTCGACCTTGCCGCCCGTCACCGCGAGCGTCGCCGTGGCCTTCAGCGACCGGTGGCGCAGGGCCGCCCGGCGACCAGCCGCGTTCAGCCGCACCGTGACGTACCCCTTCTTGCCGGAGGCCAGCGAGATGGCGCCGGTGCCGATCGTGGTCCGCACCCGCCGCAGCGTGACCGTGCCGCGCTTGCACGCGCCGTCGCGGCAGCGAACCGCGAAGCGGGCCGTCTTCCCGGAACGCAGCGCGGCGCGGGAGCTCAGCAGCCGTAGCCGCCCGCTCTTGGCTCCGGTCGCCGGCGGCGAGGTCTTCGTCCCGGGGTACCCCTCCCCGGTCGACACCTTCAGCGTGAACGTCTGGTCCTCGCTCACGGTCGAGTCGGCCGACCATGCGTTCCCGACCACCGGCTCGGCCACCAGCCGGTAGTGGTAGGTGCCGGCGCCCAGACCCGAGAGGGTGCTGGTCACCGACGCCGGGCCGCCTTCGCCAGAGATCCTCTGCGGTGGCGTGGACGCGCCGTACGCCGTCGTCAGACCGTACTCGAAGTGCCAGGTGACCTCGGCGCAGTCCGGTTCGATCCAGCCGCTGAGCGCCGGCTCACGCTGGTACGGGTAGCCACGCAGACCCAGCACCTGCACCACCGGTCGTGGGATCATCGTGGCGGCCGCGACCATCCCCTTGGTCCCCGTGCGGGTGAGGAGCGCCATCGCGTTGTAGTCGGGGCCGCGGGCCGTGCCGACGGTCACGGCCCGGCCGCTGCCGTCGAGCAGGACGGTCTGCGCGTCGGCGCCGAACGTGCCCTCGGGGAGGATCGTCGTGTGGCCGTTGCCGGGGTAGCCGCAGTCGAGCGCCCCGCCCGGCGTCAGGCGCGCGAGCTTGACGCCCAGGTCGGGCGTGACCATCGGGTAGCTCGACGCGCTCACGTACAGGACGCCGGCCGGGGGCGGCACCGCGGCGGGCACCGGAGCGGCGACCTCGGGCGTGGTCGCCCCCGCCACGAGGACCTGGCCGTCGGGCAGCGCCGCCAGGCTCGTCATCGTGTTGGTGCCAGCGGCCGACAGCTCCAGCACCCGCTGGCCGTCGGCGCCGAAGCCGGTATCGAGGACACCGGCGGCGCTCAGCTTCATCACCGCGCCCTGGCTGAGGGCGAGCACCGCGCCGTCGGTGGCCTCCGCGATCGCCGTGACCGCGCCGTAGCCGAACCGGGCCGGCAGCAGGGCGACGCCGTCGCTGCCGAAGCCGGCGACCGGGGCGCCCGCGTCGTCGAACGCGGCGATCGCCGGCTTGCCGCCCTTGATGCCGCCCAGCAGCAGGGTGCCGTCGGCCCGGCGGATGAGCGTCTGCTGCCCGGACGCGCCGGCCGACGGCAGGGTGGCCGGATCGAAGGTCGTGGTCGCGATGCCGTCGCCGGAGAACGACGGGTCCAGCGCGCCCGAGGCGGTGAGCCGCACGACGCGCGCCGGGACCACCCCGAACGGCGAGTAGGCCACGGCCAGGCCGGAGGGCGTGCGGACCATCCCCCACACGTAGCCGCCCTTGGCCGCTTCCAGCTCGACGTATCCGGCCGTCCCGAAGGTCGTGTCGACGATGCCCGACGGGGTCAGGCGCGCGACGTACGCGCCCCCGTTGCCTCCGCCGCCGACGTAGACCGACCCGTCCGGGGCGGTGGCGACGACGGTCGCCGCCGCCTGCAGCCCGGGCCGGGAGAGCATCGCGGTGCCCTGACTGCCGAACGTGACGTCCGGCGCGCCGTCGGTGGTCCACCGGTGCACGAGGATCGGGCCGGAGGAGTACAGCGTCTGCATCCCCGCGGTGACGATCCGGCCGTCGGCGTCGAGCGCTCCGGCGCTGAGGAGGCCCTTGCCGCCCAGCACCGCCCCGCCGGTCCCGAACGTGGGATCCAGGCGTCCGGCGGGGACGTCGTCCGCCGCGAACGCGGCCGGGGCCGCGAGGAGCGCGAGCAGCGCGATGACCACGACCGTTCCCCTGAACATGGCGCGATCGTACTCGTTGACCTGTAGTTGTGTGTGGGTCCCCGCGTGGGTCACCGCGACGTGAAGACTTCGTTGCCGATGGCGGGCCGAGAGGCCCGCTGGGATACGTTGGTGCTGTGCGCCGTACCAAGATCGTCGCGACCATCGGTCCCGCCTCGCGTGACCCCGAGATCCTCGTCCGGATGGTCGAGGCGGGGATGGACGTCGTACGCCTGAACTTCTCGCACGGGACGCACGAGCAGCACGCCGAGTCCGTGCAGCTCGTGCGCACCGCGGCGGGCCGCGCCGGCCGGCCCGTGGCGATCCTCCAGGACCTGCCGGGTCCCAAGCTGCGCATCGGTCAGGTGCAGGACGGCCGCATCGACCTGCAGCGCGGCGCCAAGGTGACGATCTCCTGCGGCGACGAGGAGATCCTCGGCACCGCCGAGAACCTGTGGCTGTCGTGGCCCGGGCTCGCCGCCGCCATCTCCCCCGGGGAGCTGCTGTACCTCGCCGACGGCGCGGTCCGGCTGGTCACCACCGCCACCCGCCCGGGCGACCACGAGGTCGACTGCGAGGTGGAGATCGGCGGATCGGTCGTGAGCCGCCAGGGCCTCAACATCCCCGGACCGGTCGACGAGCTGCCGTCCGTGCCCGAGGAGGACCTCGCCCACCTGCGCGCCGGCATCGCGATGGGCGTGGACATCGTCGCCCTTTCGTTCGTGCGCAGCCCCGACGACCTCGCGTTCGTCCGCGAACACACGCGCATGCCGCTGATCGCCAAGATCGAGAAGCCGCAGGCCGTGGCCCGGATGGAGGAGATCATCCGCGCTTCCGACTGCATCATGGTCGCCCGCGGGGACCTCGGCATCGAGCTGCCGCTGCAGGAGGTGCCGATCGTCCAGAAGCGTCTGATCGCGATGGCCGGGTCGATGGCCCGCCCGACGATCACGGCGACGCAGATGCTCGACTCGATGGTCACCGCCGCGCGGCCGACACGCGCCGAGGTGTCCGACGTGGCCAACGCGATCCTCGACGGCACGGACGCCGTGATGCTCAGCCAGGAAACGGCCGTCGGCGCCCATCCCGTCGCCGCCATCGCGATGATGGACTCGATCGCGCGGACCACCGAGCGCGAGGCGCCGTACGAGCAGTGGAACGAGAGCCGGGTCCGCCGCGACCCGCGCGACCCCAGCTACACGGTGGCGCACGCCGCCTGCGAGGCCGCCCGCGACCTGCGGCTCGACGCGCTCGTGGTGCCGACGTTGTCCGGCCGGAGCGCCCGCCTGGTCAGCGCCCACCGGCCCGACGTCCCGATCTACGCGCTGTCGCCCGGCAAGGAGACGGTGCGCCGCTGCGGCCTCATGTGGGGGGTGCGCGGCGCCAGCCAGCGCCGCCACGAGGTGACCGAGGAGCTCATCCTCGACGCCGGCCGGCGTGTGGTCGAGCTGGGCTGGTGCCGCCCGGGGATGCGGGTCGGGATCACCGCCGGTCTCCCCTCGGGCAAGCCGGGCACGACCAGCCTCTTCCAGGTGATGGAGCTCTAGCCCAGGCACAGCCGCGAATCCAAATGAATCCAAATTTGTCCAAAAATTTGGATTCAATGCAGAAATCTGGAATCATTGGGACTCGATTTGGATTGGAGTCCTGATGTACGTCGCAGTTCCCCCCAACCCATACGACGTCCTCGACGCAGCCACCGGCAAGGTGTTGGACGCATTGTCCTCTGAGCGCGGATCTCCGGTTCCGGGCTATCCGCACTGGGACAAGCTCCGGCACCTGAACCCTCCTGCCGGCATCACCAGCGAGCAGTGGTGGGCCGGAATCCGGCTCGCGCGCAACACCGCCCAGCGGACGGTTCCCCTGACCAGCCCGACCGGAGGGACGTTCGGCTTCTGTCTCCCGGACGCCGTTCTCCGCGGCCTGCGCTACGTGGACCAACGTTGCAGCGGAGAGATCGCGATGGCGGAGGTCGTCACCCACGACGAGCAGTCCAAGCGGCGCTACCTCGTGAACGCGCAGATGGAAGAGGCGATCCGGTCGAGCCAGCTGGAGGGTGCGACCACCTCCCGCACCATCGCCAAGGAGATGCTGCGCAGCGGCCGGCAGCCCAACACGCGCAGCGAACGCATGATCGTGAACAACTACCGCGCGCTGGAGTACATGCGCGATGGCATCGGCGATGCGCTGACGCCCGCAAGCGTCCTGGAACTGCAGCGCATTCTCACGGAGGGCACGCTCGACAACCCCGACGCCGCCGGCCGCCTGCAGCGACCGGACGAGGAGCGCGTCGCCGTGTACGACCGCCTCGACGGTTCCCTGCTCCACTCGCCGCCGCCCGCCGACCAGCTCCCCGCCCGACTCGAGGCGATGTGTGACTTCGCCAACGCGAGCGAGGACTCCGAACCGTTCGTCCATCCCGTCATTCGCGGGATCCTCCTGCACTTCTGGCTGGCCTACGACCATCCGTTCGAGGACGGGAACGGACGGACGGCGCGAACGCTCTTCTACTGGTACATGCGCACCCACGGCTACTGGCTGGTGGAGTACCTGTCGATCTCCGCCATCCTCCGCGACGCGCCGGGGAAGTACAGCCGCTCCTTCCTGCTCACGGAGACCGACGACGGAGATACGACCTACTTCCTCCTCTACCAGCTGGAGGTGATCGAGCGGGCGGTCGAAGAGCTGCACAAGTACCTCGACCGCAAGATGGCGGAGGTTCGCGATGCCGAGCCGCTCCTCCGCAACGACCCGTCGCTGAACCACCGTCAAGCCGACCTCCTGGGCGACGCACTGCGCCATCCGGAGCGGACCTACACGTTCGGCGAGCATTCGCGCAACCACGGCGTGACGCACGAGACCGCCCGGACCGACCTGTCGACGCTCGCCGATCGCGGGCTGTTGATCGCCCGCAACACCCGCCCCCGCCAGTTCGACGTGCCGCGAGATCTGAGCGACCGCCTTCGATCGCCCTAGCCCGACCGTCGGCCCGCAACCGCTAGACGAGCTCCTCGTCGACCGGGGCGCGGCGGTCGCGGCGCAGGAGCCAGGCGCCGAGCAGCGCCATGAACACGAGGACGCCGAGCGCGACGAACGTCATCGGGTTCCCGAAGTCGGTGAGGTTGCCGCCCAGCGTGGTGTACGCGAACGCGCGCGGCGCCACGCCCAGCGCGGTGGCCAGGACGAACGTGCCCAGGCCGATGTGGGTCAGGCCGGCCGCGTAGTTGACCAGCGAGTACGGCACGCCCGGGGCCACCCGCACGAGGAGGATCGCGCTGAACCCGCGGTCGCCGACCCACCGGCGCAGCCCGTCGACGCGCGGGCCGGCCAGCTCGGTGACCGCGTCGTGTGCCCACCAGCGCGACAGGCTGAACGCCAGGCAGGCCCCGAGCGTGGCGCTGGCGATCGAGATCGGCGTCCCGGCCACGGCCCCGAACAGCAGGCCGCTGGCCGCCGACAGCACGGGGCCGGGGAACAGGACGACGGTCAGCAGCGCCGACACCACGATGAACACCGCGGGCGCGGCCCAGCCGGCGTCGTCGACCCGGTCCCGGACCGCGTCGGCCGACAGCGACCCGCTCAGTGCGAGGACGAGGAAGACCGTCCCGATGCCGCCCGCCAGGACGGCCAGGCGCGTCCGCGGACCGAGCAAGGGAGGCGGCCGGCCGGGCTAGCCGCGCTGGACCTGAGACCCGGGGACGATGTCGTCGCGCCCGTCGGGCCAGCGCACCCACGCCTTGTACCCGCCGTCGTAATCGTTGCCGAGCAGCACGAGCGTCGCGGGCTCGCCCAGCGCGGTGCAGGCCTCGTCGCCCTCGGCGTCCAGGCCGCGCCACACGCGCACGAACGCGTTGCCGTCCCATTCCTGCTCGACGGTCGTCGGGTCGGTGTGGCCCGGCCGGATGACGGTCTCCGGCGGCAGGCCCATCAGCGTCTCCATCACGGAGGCCTTGAGGTCCGCGTAGGTCGTGGAGCCGGGGGCGCGCACGCCGCCGACCGAGTCCTTGAACAGCGTGTCACCGGTGAACACGTTCCCCTCGACGAGGAGCGAGAGCATCCCAGCCGTGTGTCCGGGGGTGTGCAGCGTGCGCACCTGCAGACCGCCGACGTCCAGCGTCTGGTCCTCCTCCATCGTCCCCGTGACGATGCCGGGCACGAGCTCCTCCACCAGCGGACGCTCGAGCGGGTGGACGAGCACCTCCAGGTCGGGCCAGCGCTCGAGCAGCGCGGGCGCCTCGCTCACGTGGTCGTAGTGGTGGTGGGTGAGGAGGATGTGCGTCGGCGTGATGCCGAGCCGGTCCGCGGCCTCGATCAGCGGGGCGACGGGGCCGCCGGCGTCGACGAAGAACCCGCCGCCGCCCTCCTCGCCCACGAGGTAGGTGTTCGACAGGAATTGATCGTTCATGGAGCGCTCGATGACCATCGCTACAGCTTCGCAGGCCACGCCCGACGGCCGGCCCGCGAGATACTGTCCGGGCCATGCCCGCGCTCATCCACACCTGCTACCGCATCGGCGACATCGACCGTTCCGTCGCGTTCTACAACGCGCTCGGGTTCGAGGAGATCGGGCGGATGCCCATCCGCGACGAGGCGATCAACGTCTTCATGGGCTTTCCCGGTGACGGTGCGCGGCTGGAGCTGACGTACAACTTCGGCGTCGACGCCTACGAGCTGGGCACCGGCTACAACCACATCGCGATCACCGCGCCGGACCTCGACGCGACGCTCGCGAACCTCGCGGAGCAGGGCATCGAGCCGGAGAAGCCCCCGTACACGGTGCGCGAGGGCGGGTCCCGCCTGTGCTTCGTCCGTGACCCGGACGGCTACCGCATCGAGCTCATCGAGACGGATCCCTCGCAGGACTAGACGGACCCTCCCGGGCCACCCCTCTCGAGCCGAGCCGGAGCACCATGCAGGAGCATCGCACCGCGGTCATCGACCTCGGGTCCAACTCGTTCCGCCTCGTCGTGTTCACCGCGACCGCCGGCTGGTGGAAGCGGACGGACGAGATCTACGAGCCGGTCCGCATCGGCGAGGGCATGGGCGAGACGGGCGCGCTCGGCGAGGAGCCGATGACTCGGGCGTTCGCCACGATCGACGTGTTCACGCACTTCTGCGAGGCGACGGGCATCGCCCCGCGGGACGTCACCGCGGTCGCGACGAGCGCGATCCGCGAGGCGTCCAACGGCGCGGCGTTCGTCGAACGGGTCCGCGACACCGCCGGGCTGGACGTCCGCGTGATCAGCCGGGAGGAGGAGGCGCGCTACGGCTACCTCGCGGCCGTCAACTCGACCACGCTCGCCGACGGGCTCGTGCTGGACCTGGGCGGCGGGTCCCTCCAGCTCGTCGAGGTGGAGGACCGGCGGGCCCGCGCCCTGGAGTCGTGGCGGCTGGGCGCCGTGCGCATGACCGAGCGCTTCCTGGCCGACGGCGAGCCCGCGGGCCGCAAGGAGCTGGACCGGCTGCGCGACCACGTCGCGGCCAAGCTCGCCCGGGTGCCGTGGGTGGCCGAGGGTGCGGCCGACCGCCCGGGCCGTCGCCTCGTCGGCATCGGCGGCACCATCCGCAACCTCGCGACAGCAGCTGCCCGCGCGGCCGGGCTGCCCAACATCGGGATCCAGGGCTACGTGGTGGAGCCGGCCGCGCTGGACGAGCTGGTCGACCGCCTGGCCGCGGTGCCCGCCCGGGAGCGGGGCTCCATCAGCGGGATCAAGTCGGCCCGGGCGGACATCGTCCTCGCGGGCGCGGTGACCGTGCAGACCATCCTGCGGGAGACGGGCGCCGCCGGGCTGGAGGCGACCGAGGCCGGGCTGCGCGAGGGCGCGTTCTTCGCCCAGCACTTCGACGGCGACCCGCCGCTGGCTCCCGACGTCCGCGTGGCGAGCGTGCAGAACCTCGCGTCGCAGTTCCGGGTCGATCCCGCGCACACCAACCACGTGGCGACGCTCGCGCTGGGCCTCTTCGACGACCTGGCCTCGGCGGGCCTCCATCCCGGCGATCTCGTGGAGCGCGACCTGCTGTGGGCCGCCTGCGTGCTGCACGACATCGGCGTGGCCGTCGACTACGACGACCACCACAAGCACACGCGTTACCTCATCCTCAACGCGGGCCTGCCCGGCTACTCACCGGCCGAGGTCGCGCTGATCGCCCAGGCCACGCGCTACCACCGCAAGGGGATGCCCGATCCGGGCGACCTCGGGGCGCTCTTCGACGACGAGGCCCGCGCCCGGCTCAACCGGTGCGCGGTGCTGCTGCGGCTCGGGGAGGACCTGGAACGCAGCCGCGACCAGCTCGTCCGCGGGGTCGCCGTGGCCGTGGACGGGGACGACGTCACGTTGACGCTCGACACCACCGACGACCATCGCGTGTCCCGCTGGGCGGCGCGGCGCGAGGTGGAGCTCTTCGCCCGCGCCTTCGGCGGCGCGCGGCTGACGATCGCCTGAGCGCGCCGGCGGGCCGGGCCGGGCCGGGGGTGAGTGTCGCTGAGTGGTTGGAGGGCAACCACCCAGCGACACTCACGCCGTAGCGGCTAGTTCAGCTCGCCGGGGTTGTAGCCGGGGCCGACGGGCACGGGCACCTCGATCGGCGCTTCGGCCGGGGAGCTGACCACCTCGGTCTGCTCGTACTGCAGCTCCGGCGGCTCGTTGCCGTCGCAGACGAGACGGAACGACCCGGTGCCGATCGCCGGATCGGCTTCCAGGAGCAGCCCGGCGATGGTGTCGCCCTCGTCCCACCCCATGCGCTCGATCTCGAACGGGTTCATCCGGACCGCGTGGGGCGGGAAGGGGCAGTTCTTGCTGTGCGCGGCCTTCGCCTTCGAGATCGCTTCGAAGTTGCGCGCTTCCGGGTTGCCCTTGGCCATGGACGGATTGTGTCAGGCGGTCGTCCCCGCGGGAACCCGCTCGCCGCCGTCCACGCCCCCGTCTCCACGTCCCTCCTCGTCGAAGCGGACATCACGCCCGCTGGGCGGCTGTTCCGTACGGCTCGGCGCGGAGTCCGGGGAAGCGGACGCGGCCGGGGCCTCGACGCCGTCCTCGGTCATCGGCCGCACCCGGGGGACGAGCAGCGCAGCGAGCGCGCCGACGACCAGGACGGCCACGCCGATCGGCAGCGCCGCCCTCATCCCGTCGACGTAGTCCTGCGGCGAGGCGTAGCCGCCGGCGCCGGAGAACACGCTGGCCAGGACGGCGACGCCCATCACGCCGCCGAGCTCGCGGATCGTGTTGGTGGCGCCCGACGCCTGCCCGGCCTCGCTGGGCCGCACCGACGCCAGGATCGCGTTGGCCGACGGCGCGAAGACCAGGCCCATGCCCGCGCCGCCGAGCACGAAGGCGGGGATGAAGTCGGCGTAGGCGGTGTCGACCGCGGCGATCGAGGCGATCCACCCCACGGCCACCGCCTGCAGGGCGAGGCCGGAGGCCATGAACGGCCGCGCGCCGAAGCGGTCGGAGAACAGGCCGGCGAGCGGCGCGACGACCATCGGCATCGCCGTCCACGGCAGCGTGCGCAGCCCCGACTCCAGCGGCGAGTAGCCCTGCACCGTCTGGAAGTACTGCGACAGGAAGAAGATCGAGCCGAAGACGCCGAAGAACATCGCGAACGACACGACGCTCGCGGCGGAGAACGCCCGGCTGCGGAAGAAGCGCAGCGGCAGCATCGGCTCGGGCGAGCGGCCCTCCCACCACAGGAACGCGGCGAGGAGGACGACGCCGACGACGATGCCGGTGACCACGGTGGCGCTGGTCCAGCCCAGCTCGTTGCCGCGGACGATCGCGAAGACGAGGGAGAACAGGCCGGTGCCGACGAGCGCGAGCCCGCGCAGGTCCAGGTGGGCGTTGGGCCCGCGGCTCTCCTTCAGGCTGCGCAGCGCGACGGGGATGAGGACGAGGCCGATCGGCACGTTGATCCAGAAGATCCAGTGCCACGAGATGCCCTCGGAGATCGCGCCGCCGATGACCGGGCCCAACGCGACGCCCAGGCCGCTGATGCCGGCCCAGGCGCCCAGCGCCAGGCCCCGCGACCCGGCGGGGACGGCGTCGGAGAGCAGCGTGAGGGTGAGCGGCGTGACGATCGCCGCGCCCAGGCCCTGCAGCGCGCGGGCGCCGATCAGGGCGTTGGTCGACGGGGCCAGCGCGGCGGCGGCCGAGCCGATCGTGAAGACCAGGACGCCGAGCCCGAACATCCGGCGCCGCCCGAACCGGTCGCCGAGCGCTGCGCCGGTGAGCAGGAAGACGGCGTAGGCCAGCGTGTACGCGTTGACCGTCCACTCCAGTGACTCGAGTGAAGCACCGAGGTCCGCCCGGATGGAGGGCAGCGCCGTGGAGACGACGAGGTTGTCCAGCGTGACCATGAAGAGGGCCACGGAGACGACCAGGAAGGTCGCCAGCGGGAACTTGGCGGTGTGTGATTGCTTACTCACTGTGGCGGCGTGCGACATGGCGAACTCCTCGTTCTCGGGTGAGACGGTGGTCGATCAGCAGGGTTTGTCGAGCCCGCCCATGAGCGTCTGCACCCAGGGGGACTCGAGTTCGTGGGCGCCGATGGCGGCGAGCACGGTCAACAGCAGGCCGGTGGCGAAGAACTCGGTGATCCGGTCGTCGGGCGCCCCGGTCACCTCGCGGACGGTGTCCACGATCTGGCCGTACTGGGCCTGGACGGCCTCGCGGATCGCGGGCTCGTCGCTGGCGGCGTACGACTGCAGCTGGCTGAGCAGCATGTCGCGGTCGTCCAGCAGTGCGGAGTACGCCTCCCCCATCGCGTCGAACGCGGCGTCCATGTCGCCGGCGTGCGGCGCGGCGGCTTGGCGGAAGCGCTCGCGCACCTGGTCCATGCACCGCTGGACCACGGCGATGAACAGTTCCTGCTTGGTCGGGAAGAGGCGGAACAGGTAGGCCTGGGAGATGCCGGCCGACGCGGCGATCGCGGTGGTCGGCGTCCCGTAGTAGCCCCGGCGCGCGAAGTGCGGGATCGCCGCGACGAGGATCGCCTCGCGGCGCTCCTCGGCGGTCTGCAGCTTGCGGGTCGATGAGGCGGTGGAGGCCATGAGCAAGAGTGAGTGTGCACTCACTCACCCCTCTTGTCAACCCCACCCCGTCCGCCGAGTGGCGGTTTATGGGTCCATATGACCCATAACCTGACCGTCACCCCCCGGTCGCCCCCGCCCCCGTCCGCCGAGTGGCGGTTTATGGGTCCATATGACCCATAAAGTGACACTCGGCGCCTGGATGGCGGTAGGGGGCGGGCCGCCGTCAGGGCCCGAGCAGCACGCCTGGGTTGAGGATGCCGCCCGGGTCGACCGCCGCCTTGGCCCCGGCCAGCGCCGCCGCGAACGCGTCCGGGCGCTGCTGGTCGTACCAGGGTCGGTGGTCGCGGCCGACCGCGTGGTGATGGGTGATCGTGCCGCCGCCGGCGACGATCGCCGCGCCCGCGGCGTCCTTGATCTCCTGCCACTGCGCCAGCTCGTCGCCCCGCCGGGCCGGCGCCATCACGGTGAAGTACGGCGCCGGGCCGTCCGGGTAGACGTGGGTGAAGCGACAGCTGACCTGCCCGGCCCCGCCCAGCGCCTCGGTCACCGCTCCGACCACCGCGGCGTGGTACTCCGGGAACGCGTCCCAGGTGATCGCCGTCTCGAAGGTCTCGCTCAGCACGCCCATCTGCACGAACGTGTCCCGCAGGTACGGCGCGCGCAGGAACGCGTCCCGCCACGTGCCGACCGCGTCGCCGGACCCCGACCCGGACGACCCCGACCCCCGCTCCGTCCACGTGCCCCCGTGCGCGGCGCAGATCTCCAACCCGCGGGCCATCGCGGCGGCCAGCGGCGGGGCCGCGCCGTCGTCGGTCGACTCGAACCCCAGGACGAGCAGCGCGGCCGATCCGTCGCCCGCGCCGGTCAGCTTCGCCTCGACCGGATCGATCAGACGGCAGTTCGCCGGGTTCAGCCCCGACTGCGACAGCTCCCGCACCGCCTCGGCCCCGGCCGCGAACGTCGGGAAGCGCACGCCGCGCGAGTCGCGGTGCGCCGGCCGCGGCTGCACGCGCACCCACGCCTCGGTGATCACGCCGAGCGTCCCCTCGCTCCCCAGCAGCATCCGGTCGGGGGAGACGCCCGCGCCGGATCCGGGCAGCCGCCGCGACTCCCACGTCCCCCGCCCCGGGGTGATCGCGCGCACCGACTCGACCACGTCGTCGATGTGCGTCCAGATCGTCGCGAAGTGCCCGCCCGCGCGGGTGGCGATCCACCCGCCGAGCGTGGCGAGCTCGAACGACTGGGGGTAGAAGCGCATGGTCAGGCTGTGCTCGCCGAGCTGGCGCTCCAGCGCCGGTCCCGAGGCGCCCGCCTGGATCCGGGCGGCGCGGGAGACGGGGTCGACCTCCAGCACCCGGTCGAGCGCGCCGAGGTCCAGCGACGCGACGCCGTCGAAGCGGCCCGCGTCGCACTCCACCCCGCCGACGACGCTCGTCCCGCCGCCGTAGGGAACGACGGCCACGTTCGCGCCCGCGGCCCATTCCAGGACGGCCTCGACGCCCCGCTCGTCCCGCGGCCGCAGCACCACGTCGGGGGGATGGTCGAACTGTCCGCGCATGCCCCGCACCACGTCGCGGTAGGACTTGCCCATCGCGTGGGAGGCGCGGGTGTGGGTGGACGTGTCGGCGAGGGACGCCAGCCCGGCCGGGACGTCGACCCGCGGCGCGGGCAGCACGACGTCCTCCAGCGCGACGGGCGCCTCGACGTCCGCCGACCCCATGCCGAGGTACGCGGCGATCCCGGGCGCCGCCTCGCGAACCGCGTCCATGGTGAGCCGCTCGTCCTCGTAGCCCCAGCCCCAGTGGGCTCGCCTGCGTGTGGTCGTCATGGCGCGCGAGCCTATCCGCCGAGCCCCACCTCGATCCCGCCCAGCGGGAACCAGGCGGGGCTCGGCGAAGGGAGGCGCGACGACGCCGGTGGACTTCCGTGGAGAGAAGAAATGCACGCTGGCGTCGCACGATTCGCCAGCCCTCTAGCCTGTCTGGTTGATGAGCAGCTCTCCCGGCATCCTCGCGCGCGGACCGTGGTCCACGGATCGAGTGAGTGCTACCTGGAGCGAGGAGACGTACGTCCCGCCGCCCGAGCACGAGGCCGCCGCCGACGCCGCCATCCAGGCGCTCCGCGAACGGGATTCCCCCAGCCACGACGGCGTGGCCGCGCGCATGGTCTCCCACACCGAGAGCGACGGGCGCATCGCCTTCCAGTTGCAGCCGGTCCGCTGGGCGCTGCGCCTGGTCGACGGGGACGCTTCGGCGAGCATCGCCTCCCTCTGCATCACCCGTGACGCCCAGGGCCGCTGGCTCGCCGGGCGCCGCGCGGCGTGGCTGTCGTCCTGGGCGGGCCGTTGGGCGCTGGGTGCCGGCGGCGCGGTCGACCTGGGCGAGAACCCGGTCGACACCCTGGCCCGCGAGCTGTGGGAGGAGTGGGCGGTGGAGCCCGAGCGCGTGCAGGCCGAGGCCCTGGTCCGCCTGCCGCACAACCTCGTGATGTTCATCGGCACGGCCTGGCTCCCGGACGGGGCCGAGGTGACGATGGATCACGAGCACGACGCCTACGCGTGGTGGCCGGCCGACGTCGAGGACTGGCCCGACGAAGCCGACGCGCCCTTGCGCTACATGGCCACCCTCCTCTCCGAGACCTGAGCCATGATCACCCGCGGGGTCATCAAGTGGTGCTCGTTCTTCTTCTCGACGATCTACACCGTCTTGCTGGTCCTGTGGCTGGGGGAAGTCGGTCCCCCGGAGCTGAAGACGATCTTCGGATTCACCCACGGGATCGGCTGGTTCCTGATGGTCGCACTGGCCTTGTACGGCCTACATGCAAAGCTCATAGACATGCGCCTTGCGCTGGCCATCGCCGTTCTCGGCGCGGTCGGACCGTATTTCGGATCCGCCGAATTCATCTACCAGGATCGTGTCCGGGGACGGACGCAACCCGTCTGAGGGACGCCGCCTTGCATCCCTTCCACCACATCGGCGTGCCCATGGCGGCAGCGCGCTAGAGTCCAGGTAAGAGCACGTAATGGCAGTCGATGCAACGACGATGCAGGTCACCCTCCCAGCAATGGGCGAGAGCGTGACCGAAGGCACGGTCCTCGAGTGGCACAAAGCCGAGGGAGACACGATCGAGACCGACGAGGTCTTGGTCGAGATCTCGACGGATAAGGTCGACGCCGAGGTGCCCTCCCCCGTGAGCGGCACCATCGCGAAGGTCTACTTCGCCGAGGGCGACACCGTCCCCGTGGGCGCCGTGCTCGCCGACATCGTGCCGGGTGGTGACGGGTCCGGTGCGCCGTCCGGCGCCTCCGACGACGCGTCCGGGTCCGGCAACGGCGCGGCTCCCGCCAACGGCGACGCCCCCGCGGCCGCCGACGCCAAGAGCGACGCCCCCGCGGAGATCGTCGACGTGGCCATCCCCTCGATGGGCGAGTCGATCACCGAGGGCGAGATCCTCGAGTTCGTCGTCACCGTCGGCAGCCAGGTGAACGAGGACGACCCGATCGCGGAGGTCTCGACCGACAAGGTCGACGCCGAGCTCCCGTCCCCCGCCACCGGCACCGTGGTGGAGATCCTCGCCGCGCCCGGCGACACCGTCACCGTCGGCCAGGTCGTCGCGCGCATCGCCGCGGGCGAGCCCGCCGTCAGCCGCCCCGCCGACAACGGCGCCGCCGCCTCCGGCAACGGCGCCGGCCCGGCCGCCCCGGCCTCGGCCGCCGCGAAGCCGGCCGCCGCCCCCACGACGGCGGACACCAAGGTCTCCCCCGTCGCCGCGCGCGTCGCGGCCGCCGAGGGCGTCAGCCTCGCCGGCGTCGCCGGCACCGGCCCCGACGGCCGCATCCTCAAGTCCGACGTGCTGGACGTCGCGCTCAACGGGCCCCGCGTGGACCCGATGGCCAACGGCACCGTCATCAAGGGCGCCGGCGCGATGCTCGCCCGGTACATGGACGAGAGCCGGTCGATCCCGACCGCCACGTCCTTCCGCACCCTGACCGTCACGGTCATGGACGGCCGTCGCAAGCAGCTCAAGGAGGCCGGCAAGAAGGTCTCCTTCACGCACCTGATCGCCTACGCGATCGGCCTGGCGGGCACGAACGACATGCCGGTGATGGCCAACCGCTTCGACACGATCGACGGCAAGCCCGTCCGGTTCGACGACGGCGCGGTCAACCTGGGCATCGCGGTCGACGTGGAGAAGAAGGACGGCTCGCGCACGCTGATGGTCCCGGTCATCCGGGATGCCGGCCGCCTGACGTTCCCCGAGTTCCTCGACGCGTTCGGCGACCTGATCGACCGCGCGCGCACCAACAAGCTGACGGCCGACGACCTGGCGGGGGCGAACATCTCGCTCACCAACCCGGGCGGCATCGGCACCGTCGCGTCCGTGCCGCGCCTGATGGTCGGCCAGGGCACGATCGTCGCGACCGGCTCGATCGCCTACCCCGTCGGCCTCGGCAACATTGGCGCGCAGATCGGCGCCGAGAAGGTCATGTCGATGACCTCCACGTACGACCACCGCATCATCCAGGGCGCGGAGTCGGGCCGGTTCCTCAAGGTCCTCGAGGAGTACCTCCAGGGCGAGCACGGCTTCTACGAGAAGGTCTTCGGCGACCTGGGCGCCACGCTCGGCCCCGCGCCGCAGCCGCCGACGCCCGCCACGAGCACCGCCGTGGCCGCCGCCGCGCCCGCCGCCGGAGCCGCCACGACCACCGTGCCCGACGAGGATCTGCTGCAGGCCGTGCAGGCCGCGTCGTCCCTCCTGAAGGCGCACCGCACGCACGGCCACCTGGCCGCGCACCTGGATCCGCTCGGCCACCCGCCGATGGGCGACCCGGCGCTCGACCCCGAGCCGCTGGGCCTCACGCCGGAGCTGATGGCGCAGATCCCGGCGAAGATCCTGCGCATGAAGGTGCCGGGCGCCACGCTCGCCGAGGCGCTGCCGCACCTGAAGGACACGTACTGCGGCACGATCGCCTACGAGATCGAGCACATCGCCAGCCACGAGCAGCGCATCTGGTTGCGCAACGCGATCGAGACCGGCGAGTACCGCGTGGCCCTCACCAACGACGAGCAGCGCGCGCTGCTCAAGCGGCTGGTCGAGGTCGACGCGTTCGAGCGGTTCATGCACAAGGCCTACCTCGGCCAGAAGCAGTTCTCGATCGAGGGCCTGGACATGACGGTCCCGATGCTCGACGAGGCGATCCAGCTCGCCGCCGGTCAGGGCGCCAAGGAAGTCGTCATCGGCATGGCCCACCGCGGCCGGCTCAACGTGCTGGCCCACAACCTGGGTCGCCGCTACGAGACGATCTTCGCCGAGTTCGAGGGCGCGTCCACGCTGGAGGCGATCACCACGATCCCGCAGGGCGGCACCGGTGACGTCAAGTACCACCACGGCGCGCAGGGCACCTACGCGGTGGCCGACGGTTCGACCGTGCTGGTCAACCTGGAGAGCAACCCCAGCCACCTGGAGTTCGTCCACCCGGTCGTGCTCGGCGCCACGCGCGCCGCGCAGACCCGGCGCGACCAGGCGTCGGCCACGCGCAACACGGACGCAGCCGTGCCCGTCGTGCTGCACGGCGACGCGGCCTTCCCGGGCCAGGGTGTCGTCTCGGAGTCGCTGAACCTGCAGGGCCTCGACGGCTACAAGGTCGGCGGCGCGCTGCATCTCATCCAGAACAACCAGGTCGGTTTCACCACCGACCCGGAGGACTCCCGCTCCACGCGGTGGGCCTCCGACCTGGCCAAGGGCTTCGACGTCCCGATCATCCACGTCAACGCCGACGACGTGGCCGCGTGCATCACCGCGGTCCGCCTGGCCTTCGCCTACCGCGAGGAGTTCGGGCGCGACGTCGTCATCGACCTGATCGGCTACCGCCGCTACGGCCACAACGAGACGGACGAGCCGGCGTACACGCAGCCGGAGATGGCGTCGGAGATCAAGGGCAAGCAGCGCCTGGTCGACCTCTTCTCCGCGCAGCTCATCGAGTCCGGGGCGATCACCAAGGACGAGGACGAGCGTCAGCGCCAGGAGATCTGGGACGAGCTCACCCGCCTGCACCGCAGCCTCAAGGAGAAGATCAAGGCCGCGGACACCGCCGGCCAGGTCGAGCAGCCCACGGGCGAGTACACGCTGGACCGCACCGCTTCGGCGCCGGTCACCACGGCCGTGCCCGCCGAGCTGCTGCGCACCCTCAACGAGGAGCTGCTGCAGACGCCGGAGGGCTTCACCGTCCACCCCAAGCTCGTCAAGCAGCTCGAGCGCCGGCGCGTCGCGCTGGGCGAGGAGGGCGGCATCGACTGGGGCCACGCCGAGGCGCTGGCCTACGCGTCGCTGCTGACCGAGGGCGTCCCCGTGCGCCTCACCGGCCAGGACGCGGAGCGCGGCACGTTCAGCCACCGCCACGTGGTGCTGCACGACGCCAAGACCGGGCAGACCGTCTGCCCGATCCAGAACGTCGCGGAGGCCCGTGCGACCTTCGAGATCCACAACTCCCCGCTGAGCGAGACGGCGTGCCTCGGCTTCGAGTACGGCTACTCGCAGGAGGCGCCGGAGACGCTGGTCATCTGGGAGGCGCAGTTCGGCGACTTCGCCAACGGCGCGCAGGTCATCATCGACCAGTTCATCGTGTCGGGCCTGGCCAAGTGGGGCCAGTCCTCCCGTCTGACGCTGCTGCTGCCGCACGGCTACGAGGGGTCGGGGCCGGAACACTCCTCGGCCCGCCTGGAGCGCTTCCTGCAGCTGGCGGCGGAGGGCAACCTGCGCGTGGCGAACGTCACGACGCCGGCCCAGTACTTCCACCTGATCCGCCGTCAGGCGCTGATCGCCAAGCAGCGTCCGCTGGTGATCATGACCCCGAAGTCCCTGCTGCGCATGCCGCAGGCGACCAACCGGATCCAGCACCTGTCGGACACGCAGTTCTACCCGGTGCTCGGCGAGCCGCGGGTCGAGCTGGACAAGGTCACGCGCCTGGTGCTCTGCACCGGCAAGATCTACTACGACCTCGTCGGCAACCCGGCCCGCCAGGACAACCCGGGCGTCGCGATCGGCCGCATCGAGCAGCTGTACCCCTTCCCGGAGGGCCCGATGCTCGACCTGATCCAGGAGTACCCCAACCTGCAGGAGATCCTGTGGGCCCAGGAGGAGCCGCGCAACATGGGCGCCCGCGCGCACATGATGCCCCGGCTCGCGCAGATCCTCCCGGAGGGCGTGCACCTCGGGTACGTCGGCCGGCCGGAGCGCGCGTCACCGGGCGAGGGCTACCCCGCCGCCCACGCGACCGAGCAGAGCCGCATCCTGAAGACCGCGCTGGATCTCTCGATCCCGGTCTCGCAGTACCCCAAGAAGACGCCCGGCGAGCGGTAAGCCTCGGTGGGCTGAGCGGACGATGGACGCCCTGCGCCCAGCGCGCGGGGTGACCATCCCGCTCGACGCCGTGACGGTCCGCACCTCGCGGTCGTCCGGCCCCGGCGGCCAGCACGCCAACGTGACGGCGTCGCGGGTGGAGGTGCTGCTGGACGTCGCTTCTGCGCCCGGGTTGTCGGACGCCCAGCGGGCCCGGGTGATCGGGCGGCTGGGCCCGGTCGTGCGCGCGATCGCCCAGGAGAACCGCAGCCAGTTGCGCAACCGCGAGCTGGCGTTGGAGCGGCTGGAGGAGCGGCTGCGCCAGGCGCTGCACGTGGAGCGCCCCCGCCGCCCGACGAAGCCGACCAAGGGTTCGAAGGTGCGCCGCGTGGACGCCAAGAAGCAGCGGGGCGAGAAGAAGGCCTCGCGCCGGCGCCCGAACGCGGACGACTGACGGGGCGGCGCGCGGCGGCGGGCCCCGGGGCCAGCGTCCACGAGTGTCAGCTGATGTACCGACGCGGTTCATCAGCTGACACTCGTCGCGCCGGGTAGCCTCTCCCCCGTGTCGCAGACCCTTCCCTACGGCGAGCTCGTCGCCGCCAACGGCCTGTCGGACAGCCACCGGGCGATCATCGCCGAGGTCCCGCCCGGTTCGCGCGTGCTCGATGTCGGCTGCGCGACCGGCTATCTCGCAGCGGAACTGAACAACCGTGGTTGCACAGTTGCCGGTGTGGAGCCCGATCCCGTCGCCGCCGACCTCGCCCGCGAGCACGTCGATCCCCTGATCGAGGGGGATGTCGAGGGCGCCGAGCTGTGGCCCATGCTGGAGGCCGTCGCCCCGTTCGACGTCGTGATCTGCGGGGACGTGCTCGAGCATCTGCGTAACCCGTGGCGCACCCTGGACCAGCTCGCCGCGCTGCTGCGCCCCGGCGGCCTGGCCATCGTCTCGGTGCCGAACATGGCCCATTGGACGGCGCGGCGGGAGTCGATCGTCGGCCGGTTCGACTACCAGCAGTGGGGCATCTTCGACCACACCCATCTGCGCTTCTTCACCCGCGCGACGGCCCACGCTTTGGTGCAGTCCGCCGGCCTGTCGGTGGAGTCCGAGCACGCGATCGGCGCGCCCCTTCCCCTGCAGTCCCGCATCGCGCCGCTCGCTCGCCTGGCGCCCCACGCGCTGGAGCTGCGACCGACGCTCTTCGCGCTGCAGTACGTCCTGGTCGGCCGGCGGGTCTAGGCGCGGAAGCGAGCGGACCGCCGTGGCCCGGGCCGACCTCCACGAGCGTGCCGACAAGGTGTTGCTGCGCGTCGAGGAGATCCCGCCGGGCTTCGTACGGACCTACGGGGACATCTCCCCGGGCGCGCCGCGGTTCGGCGGCTCGGTGTTGAAGTACACGGACCGGGACGTCCCCTGGCACCGCGTCGTGCGCGCCGACGGGTCCCTGGCCCAGGGCGACCGACAACGTGCGTTGTTGATCGACGAGGGCGTGCCGTTCAAGGGCGCGCGCGTGGACATGCGCGCGGCCCGCATGCCGTTCTAGCCGGCGCGGTGGACGAGCGTCAGCGCGCCAGAACCCGTGCCATCCGCTCACGTTTCGCAACACCTTCGTGTCATCCCGTGACATCGCCGTGCCGCCGGGCTTGCGGCCCAATTTGGTGGACGGAAAGGTGGCGGTATGCGACACCTTTCCGTCCACGAACGCCGGGAGTCGGCGCTCGGGGACCTCGCCAGCCGCCAGTACGGGCGGGTGTCGACCACCCAGCTGCACACCCTCGGTTTCAGCCCCAACGCGATCAGCCGGCGGGCGCGCGCGGGACGCCTCCACCGCCTCCACCGCGGGGTGTACGCGGTCGGCCACGTCGTCCCGTCGCCGCTGGGTAACCGCATGGCAGCCGTCCTCGCGGTGCCCGACTCCGCGCTGGGCCGCCGCAGCGCCGGTGCGCACCTCGGGTGCCGGCCGTATTCGGGGACGCCAGAGCTGGTGGTCGCCCGTGGGGGCGGCCGCGCACGCCGCCCCGGGCTCATCGTCCTGCGCGTGACGCACCTCTGCCCCGCGGACCTCACCGTCGTCGACGGCATCCCCGTCACCACGTTCGCTCGCACCGCGCTGGACCTGGCCGCCGTCCTCCCTCAGCAGCAGGACGTCAAGCGCTTCCTCACCCGGGGCGAGCAACGCGACCTCTTCGACCTCCGCGCCCTCCGCGCTGCCATGGCCCGGGCGCCCCGCCACCGGGGGATCAAGCCGCTCCGTGCCGCACTGCCGCGCTTCACCCAGACGCCGTCCTCAACGACACGGACCTGGAAGCGGCGATGGCCGAGCTGACCGACGCCCACGGCCTCCCGCGCGCCAGCTTCCAGTTCCCGCTCCTCGGGCACCGCGTGGACTTCCACTGGCCCGACGCGAACCTCGTGGTCCAGACCGACGGCTTCGAGTTCCACCGCTCCCGTCAGGCGTTCCAGGACGATCGCACCCACGATCGGGCGCTGCAGCTCGCCGGCTTCCGCGTCCTGCGCTTCACCTGGGACGACCTGACGCTGCGCCCCGACACGGTCGGGACGCAACTGACGCAGGCCCTCGCCCTCTAGGCTCCAGGGCCATGTGGGCACAGCACGAGATCCGTCTGCGCGCCCGACCCCGGGGCTTCCACCTCGTCACCGGGGAGGTCACGCAAGGCCTGCCGGAGCTGGACCGGATCGACGTCGGCTTGGCCCATCTCTTCATCCGCCACACGTCGGCGTCGCTGACGATCAACGAGAACGCCAGCCCCGACGTGCGCGTGGACTTCGAGACGTGGTTCAACGTGGTGGTGCCCGAGAGCTTTCCGGCCTGGACGCACACGCTGGAGGGCCCCGACGACATGCCCGCGCACATCAAGGCGTCGCTGCTGGGCCACGCGGTGACGATCCCGATCCGCGGGGGCCGGCTGGCCCTCGGCACGTGGCAGGGCGTCTACCTCGGTGAGCACCGCGACCACGGCGGCTCCCGCACGCTGCTGGTGACGCTCAGCGGCGAAGGTCGCTGAGCCCCGGCGCCGGTCAGCCGCGCTCGACGGGCCGCAGCGCCCGCACCAGCCGGTCCTGCTCGGCCCGGGTGGACGACCCCGAGGAGACGTGCACCAGGACGATGCTGCGCCCGATCAGCACCCCGTACTCCCCCGAGGCGCAGCCGGTCACCACGGACTCCCCGACGTGCCGGCGGCAGGTGCTCCGCGGCCGGCCCGCCACCGACGCGGCGGCCTTGGTCTCGAGCGTCAGGTCCGGGAAGCAGAAGGCGTCGATGAACTGCGCGTCGAGGTCGCATCCCTCTTCGCCGTACGCCGCCGACGCCCATCCGGCACCGGTGTTCGCCTCCAGCAGGTGCGCACCGTCGTACGTCCGTCCGACCCAGTACGCCGGCTCGTCGTGGGCGGAGAGCGTGGCCTCGGCCTCGTCCTTCGCCGTCGGCGGGTCGGAGAACGAGGACGCGCTCGTGCCCACGACGAAGGCCATGGCGACCGCGAGCACGGACACCACCGCGGAGACGCTGACCCACAGCCGGGTGCTGGAGACGTTCACGAACCCAGCCTATCGGCTGCCTCCGAATCGCTCCCACGCCCGTCGAGCCCCACCTCGGTCCCGCTGAGCGGGATCGACGTGGGGTTCGGCGGATGCGCTAGCCCCGCCCCACCCGCCGGCGGTGCTCGCGGTACTCCCGGATGTCCACCGGCGTCGGGGCCGGGGGCGCTTGGGCGTGCGTGCGATCGCCGAGCCACTGGACGTCGAGCTCCTCTTCCCCACCGGGGAAGACGCGCGCCGCGCCCGCACCCGCCCGGGAGGAGACGGCGCGGACGAAGTGGTCCTTCTTGAAGACGAGCCCCACGCCGTCGTCGGCCGCCCAACCGGGTGGCAGCTCGCCGCGGTTGACGGCATCGCGGAACACGGGCAGCCGCGAGGCTTCCCCGTCGCGGTGGACGCTGAGCGATCCGGGCAGCAAGCCGAGCCCCGGCGCTACTTCGGGCACGCCGGTGGAGCAGCTGATGCCTCCAGTGAACCAGCACATCGCTCCGGCGCTGAGGCCGGCGAGCACGGTGCCGCGCTCCCACGCCTCGACGAGGATGCGGTCCAGGCCGTGGGCTCGCCAGATCGCCAGGAGGTTGCGCATCGACCCGCCGCCGACGTAGACGATGTCCATCGAGAGGATGTAGTCCCGCAGGGGGATCGCACCGGTCGCGCCGAGCCGGAAGAGCGAGAGCTGGTTGGTCTCGCAGTGCAGGTGGTCGAACGCGTTGTGGAAGTGCGCGACGTTGGCTTCCTGGTCGCCGCTGGCGGTCGGCAGGTAGAGCAGCCGCGGTATCGGGCGCGGGGACAGGCTGAGGATGAACTCGTCGAGGGCGGGGTTCTCGGGCTCCATGGTGAAGCCTCCCCCGCCCATCGCGAAGATCGTGGGGACTCCGACGGTCACGACGGGAAGCCTGTGCCGGTCACGCCGCGGCGAGGCGACGCTGCTCGCCCAGGTACTCGACGTGGAGTGGCGTCTCGAGCGCTTCGCCGCCGATGCCTTCGAGCCGGAACGCCTTGGCGTCCTTGCGCGAGGCGACGGCGTGGCCGAGGTCCCGGCCGACGAAGTGCAGGGCGGCGCCGTCGTCGGCGCCGTAGCTCGGGCCCATCTCGCCGGCGCCGACGAGGGCGCGGAACTCCTCGTGCCGGTTGGCGTCGTTGGTGTGCACGCAGTTGCCGTAGGGCAGGAGGCCGAGGCCTTCGACGCGCTCGGGGGAGCCGTGGAACGCGGTGACCGCTTCGCTGAACCAGCAGAGCGATCCGGCGCTGAGCCCGCAGAGGACGACGCCGCGGCGCCAGCACTCGGCGAGCACCTGGTCGAGCCCGTGGGCCTTCCAGGCGCCGAGCAGGCTGAGGACGGAGCCGCCGCCGACGTAGATCAGGTCCTGCTGCAGGAGGTGGCTGGCGATGTCGCCGTCGATGCCGCTTCCCCGGTCGCGCCGGAACAGGGACACGTGCGACGGCTCGCAGCGCGAGGAGGGGAAGGCCCGGTAGAAGCGCACGATGTAGTGGTCGGCGTCGCCGCTGGCGGTCGGCACGAAGCAGACCTTGGGCCGGTCGGTGCCGGCGGCCGCGGCGGCGAGCCCGACCACGTAGTCGTCGAGCAGGGGGTTGCCGGATTCCATGGAGAAGCCGCCTCCACCGAACGCAACGATTTGGGGTACCCGTGGGACCATGGGACGACAGTAGGCCCCTCGGGCCGGCGATGCGACGGATTTGCCCCTCTTGTCGAGCGCTTTTCGACCGGTGGTCCAGGGGTTCGTCCGGACCTGGACAAAGGGTCGGACCAGATGTCGAAGCGCGTCGGGGAAATGCTCGACCGGACGGGGGTTTGCCGGCCGCGCCGGCTGCCCGGGCGGGCTTGCCGGGAAACGTCGACCCTCTTAGTCAACAGCAACCGCGATTTCTGCCGACTTCCCGCCAACACTGGGAATCCGCCGAGGCCTCACAGCCGATAGTCAAGGTTTGAATGACCCCCTTCGTTTCCTGCGCCTTGATGTGTGTGAAGGATGCTGTGAGCCTAGGCGCGTACGTCCGGGTGATGAACCCGGCAAAACGATCGGAAGCGGGAGGGGAGAACAGCGATGGCCAGCCTGCCCAAGCACCACGCGCCGTGGACGCCCTCGAGCACCGTCTCGCCGATCCGGTCGCTCGGCCCCGAGTCCGCGAGCGAGCAGGCCGCG
>Ga0247758_1000310_pt1 | contig 42804 bp, 17 predicted proteins | sample UWRJL156409C4_FD_180950 | JGI IMG/M metagenome (GOLD analysis project Ga0247758, IMG submission 180950) | Plant litter microbial communities from Arlington Agricultural Research Station in Wisconsin, United States - UWRJ-L156-409C-4 | ecosystem: Environmental > Terrestrial > Plant litter >...
ACAAGACTGTTGTCTGAGCGATAGGTGTGTTGGGGCTAATTTACGCAAACATTGTTCAGTGGCAGGGAGTCTGCGGTAGTCGAAAGACCGTGTCCGCTATGGTGAGATGGAAGATGAACACAGAACAATCACTGTTTATGGGAGTCATTCCCGGTATCTCAATACAGTGAGGCTGATCACCACTTACAGTAATGAGTTGAGTGATAGTGGGCTTGTTTGACAAGATATTTCTGCCTGGGAGGAGGAGAGACAAATTCTGTATAAATAACACCCTCCCCTCCTGCAATGTCCACTTGGAAATCATCCACCATCACTACATCTACATCTTCCACAAGAACCCAAAATGGCTACTAGCCGCACTCCCCTACAGCCACTCAACGGGAGCCTACTCCTTGGCCTGCCCGAGGAGATCCTGCTGAAGATTTTCCAGCAGTTCTGTGACCATTGCTACTACGACAAGACCTTGCAGCGGCAGAATCCTGACCGCGATGATGCAATTCTGAACCGAAAGGCCCTACGGGCTGTGTCTCTGGTCTGCAAACAGCTTCGCAACGTCGCCTTCCCTATCATTCACCACCACATCCCCCTAGCGTGGCGAGTATGAAGCCTGGGACTCTTGCCGCTGACCAGAGGACTCTACTAGCGCAGAACCTCATCGGCCACCCATCCCGTCTCGGCTCTCTCAACCGAATCACGCAGGGCTTTGACAACCCTTTTAGACACATTCGTATCCTCCAGGTTGACCTCTACGGCTGGCACACAGCGGCCCAGCGCATTCTCATCCAGGATACCGTTGAACCCCCTGCTCTGCCCCAGCGTCGGTTGACCCTCGATGAACTCACCGAGATCCACTCCATGAATGAGATGCCATTGATCAATCTCCAGCTCGTCTTTCGGCGGGCCACCAATCTCTCGGTTCTGGAGCTCGTGGATGTTGACGCCCTTCTTGTCCGCACCCTCTTCCACATGGGTGCCCTTGCCCTCTCGGACCGACGGACCCCCAACCTCACCCTCCTGCGCGTCCACTTTGACACCTCACGCAGGGAGGGGCTGACTGCCGCCTGTCTTAACCGTCTGGTCTACGTCAGCGATAACCTCCGCCGTCTTGAGCTCTTCGGCTGCCAAGGTGGGGGTCACATCACGTTCGGCGATCCCCAACCCCACTCGGGCTTGACCCATCTCGAGATCCACGACCCGGAGGTCCCGCAGTTCTTGATCCGCTCGCTGCGCAAGATCGTCGCCGCATACAGTCGCCTCACCACCGTGGTGTACATGACCCGCTACGAGATCACCCCCCTCGATGGCAACCAAACCTTCGACCACCAGGACCACAAAAACCTGTCGTTCTCCTCACGGGAGGCGCGCCAGGTCAACCCCCGCGACATCGCCTTTGCACTGGCTCCCAGGGCACACACCCTCGAGCGGCTCGTCTACGACGCCCCGCTAGACCTCGCTTTCTGCAGCACCCTGGGCAGCTTCAGGCACTTCAGCGCGCTGAAGGAGATGTTCCTCAGTGGAAAAGTCTTGTTCATTCGTCCGAGCAGTAACGCCCCTGTGCCTTTTAACTCGTCGGAAGACGAAGATACCATCAGGGTCAACCAGCCGCTGGAGGACATCCTCCCTCAGGGTCTGGAGCATCTATGCATCTTCAACCTCCCGGGCGGACCTGCTGCTGCTAAGTCTAGTCTTCCGCTGAGGGACATGCTGAAGGGGCTGGCTCAGTATATGGGGGCTAATCCGCAGGCCTTTTCGAGTCTGAAGCGGATTACCCTTTACCTACTCGGCCCCTTTCGACTGTTCCTACGACACGGGGCTGGTTGAATAGTCTGCCAGGGTGGTTTCGGACCTCGGGGGTTCAGGTTAAGATGGACCAGCCTCTGACGGGGCTGTTGGAGGAAATCTTAGAGAAGAGGCAGAGAACAATTTTGAGGGTGGGTGGGCCGACCCGAGCCCCTTCGAGCCACTGGGGGATGTAGGGAGTTTTGTTGTCGGCAGTCGGACTAGGGAGTAGGCACCAGATAGGTAGGTGACGTTGCGTGAGATCTGATAAGTCCGGGGTTTTGGATGGAGCCACATAGGTAGACTTATGCGACATAAATTGAGATATATCATAAAAATATTTTGCTTCGAAAATGAATGTGACCAAAAATGTGTGGGCAGATAAAAACAAAATAAACTCAGATGTTATATCTTGTTAGTAATTTTAATATCACACCGTTAATTGACCTCCTCTTTCATAATTTTCAACTTTTATCTCAATCCGGCTTAATAAGTGCGTAAATGTCATGGATTGAATGGCACTGTGTCATCCACTGTGCCGATCAAAAGCCTTGGGAACTTGGCTCGACCTCTGTGTGCCTGGGCTTTGGGTTCTTTGTTCGTGAACGCAGCAAGCAGCCGTGCGCCCCACCCCTATCCACCAATTGAGTCGAAATACGAAGTGATTGCACCCTGCCGCTCCAAGAACGTTGACTGGGTCTGGAAGTAGGCAGCGTCGGCCTCGGCGCCCTTCCCCGTCGGACTGACAACCGTGAGCTCCTTTGGAGGCAGGTTGACACTGAACCGACTGTTGTAAACAGTGGGGCCGAGTGGCGTGTAAGATTTGCCGTCGGACGACTGGTTGCGGACGTCGAATCGCATCCCTGGCTCGTCGGCACGGTAAGCGCCAGGAAATTTCACCCCTTTGGGCGCCGCGTCACCGTTGCCTGTCACCTTGAAGTTGAAGCATCCCATGTAGAACTGCGGGCCGATGGGTAGCATCTCGAAGCCAGGCGACGTTCCGAGTGAGAAGTGCAGCGCGACAATCTGTTACCCACTGTCAGCAACCGCCGAATGTTCGAAGTGTAGGATCTCTCGTCTAACCTCATGGCGGACAATATAGTTTCCAGGTCTAATATCGGCGGGAATGGTCGCCGTCCAGGTCCCATTCTTCTTGTCCATCATCCTAACGTTGGCCCAAACCCCAGCCTCATCGACCGTGTCCTCGGCAAACTTGAAGAACTCCAGCTCGTTGACACTTATATTGTGAACATCGCCGTCGTAGGGCGCCATCCACGCCGTGATTGGCCCCTTGTGGCTGTGGAGCCAATGCGACCAGTGGAATGTCACGTCACTGCCGGCTCGGACCTCAGCGACGGCCGCAGGAGCGGGACTGCGTCCCATGTTGCAAGCCATGTTCGGGCTTTTGATGTCCATGATGGGGCCGACGATACCACCGCCATAAGCAATGCGAGCCGGGGGAGGATTCATCCAGGGGTCGATTGCGACATCCCAGCCCGGATACACGGTGTTGTCTGCTGTCACCCGGTAGACGTATCCGTGTCCGAAGGCCTGCGCCGTGAAGGCCAGAATGGAGATGAGTTCAGTTGACCTCATTGTAGCAAATCACGTCTGGATTGGGGGCCAAATACAACAAGGAAAATTGGATGCCAAGAAGGTGGCCGCCGCTTCTCATATAGTTGACATCCCTAACAGGTACATCATCTAAATTGGCAGGCTGTTTGGGTCAGTATTTTCTCCCCGCACCTCATTTCTTAATGCTTCACGTACCAAACAGCGTACCGCGAGTTGAGGCTAATGATGAGGGTGCCATTCAATTGGCCCGGTGCTCCAGGTCGCGATGAAGTCGGTGTCGGCCTGGCCGAGTTCCGACCCGCGAACCCGCTGTCTGCCGACCTGAGATAATGCGGGGTGCAGAATTGCTGCATCGTTACCTACGTAGAGAGTTGTGGTCGGGACTGAGCAGGGGAATAATTTTTGAGTATGCTTGATTGCACTTGATTTGCCTGGTCTGTGGCCGGCGGAGGAAGGTGCGGATTGCGGCCTGAGGCCCATCTCGGCAGAAATTCATTTTGCGGCCCACCGCCCTGGTGCTTCCGCGTGAGATATTGAAGATCCTGATCCCCCAGGGAACAAAAGCGGTAAATCTGTGCTGAATAAATCGGGATTTTGGAAAAAAAAAAATTTTACAACCCTACCAGTGGCGATGAAGAACTGTAAGTGGTGCTGCGGGAATTGGGAGAGCATTGATCTCGCTCTGATCAGGACCAAAATGGGAAGCCGCTCGACTTCGTTGAACAGTCGACGGCGGCTGCCCCTATCCCGCTCCGGAGACTCCGGGACGGACCCGGTCCCATGGTGCAGAATGAGGGTCAGGGCAGATGTTCTCAGCAAGATATCAACAATATGGCATGGCACAGATTAATAATCATTTTAACCCTAGTACCACGTATTCTAATCATCCAGAAGCGATAGCCTCAGCAACTTGCCTTAGTCACACAGGCTTCAATCTCGACATCTGAGCACACGATCCTTTCGCTTTTCGCTTCCTTGCCGTCTGAATGTCCCCCACCAAGCGGGGCCGAAAACCTGCTTCACGGGCCGGGAACTCGCACTTCGCACGGCGGAGCCCGGCAAACACCCGAAGCCCTGAAATGAACCTCAGCAGCGCGAACGTGGTAATTTTATGCTTAACCGCGGCTGCAGCGTGCTCACACATGCCGCGCGCCCAGAGATATGGCCGCTGGTCGGCCTGAGTCGCACGAATGACGAAGTTCAACAAACTGCTGTGAAACACCGCTGCGCTTGGCAAAGTTGGCGCATTATTCAGCGGTAGCCAATGCACGGTCGCAAAACACGCTGGGTATCAGTAATCGTGAAATGGCCCCTACCGAGATCCCACCATTCGGCAATTCCTCCCAACCGAACCCTCCCTTGCGAGGGGTGGCATCTCCGAATGGCCTGGAGGGTCACGCATTCGAGGCTCCGTGCCCTTTGTCATCATCGCCGAAAACAGACATCGCCAACGTCGACATGGCGTCGTCATCGGGTTGTTAAGCACAATGCATATCGATATGCCACATCCACATAGAATTGGGAGAATATAAAGAGACCGCGGTCTCCTTCGTCGGAAAAATGTATCTGTCATTGACAGCTTCAACTGCTTCGTCTACACAGCAGCGGCATCTCGCATCACCACCGCAAACGCTTACAGGCCTCCATCACTAGTTCTAACAGCCCCTCTAATCACAAATTCTCCAAACACCGCACGCCGCACACCGCAGCCAATTGCCCTTAAAACCATCACCATGAGCAAAGGACTCGTTCTCGTCACCGGCGCCAACGGCTACATCGCCGCCAAGACCGTCGAAGCCTTCCTCGAAGCAGGCTGGTCCGTCCGCGGCACCGTCCGCTCGCTCCGATCCGCCAAGCCCGTCGGCGACGCCCTTTCGCAGTATGCCGACAGACTCACCTTCGCTGAAGTCCCCGACATCACTGTCCCCGGCGCATTCGATGAGGCCGTCAAGGGTACTTTTCCCTCCCCTTCCCCTCTTCCTCCTTCCTCCTTCCCCCCTTTTTCGTTCACTCGCTAACACCCCCCAGGAGTCGACGCCGTAGCCCATCTCGCCGCCCCTGTCTCCCTCTTCTTCACCGACCCCGCCCCCGTCCTCAAGGGCGCCATCGACGGGACGCTCCGCGCCCTCGAATCCGCCGCAACCCAGCCCTCCATCAAGTCCTTCGTCTTCATGTCCTCCATCGTCGCCATCATCAACCAGCGCGAGCTCGCCGGTGACTACACCTACACCGAGGCCGACTGGAACAACTTTGCCGAGCCGCTTGTCGAGCGTCTTGGCAAGGACACGCCGAGCGGGGCGATCTACGCCGCCAGCAAGACCGCTGCTGAGAGGGCGGTTTGGAAGTTCCGCGAGGAGCACAAGCCGAAGTTCACCGTGACGGTGCTGAACCCGTGTCTTGTCGCCGGGCCGCCGCTGGTCACGCCGGAGAGCCAGAAGCATATCGGAGAAACGTACCAGCTGCCAGCGGATGTGTATCTGGGAAAGAAGCTGGAGGAGTCGGGGCTGCCGACCGCGTCGGCGGGGTATGTTGATGTGAGGGATGTGGCCCGGCTGGTGATTTTTGGCGTGGAGCACCCCGAGAAAGCGGACGGGGAGCGTTTTATCTTGGCGGCCGCGGCCGCGCCTGCGCAGACGGTGGCGGATATTCTCAGGGAGAAGTACCCCGAGAGGAGGGGGATTATTCAGGAGGGAACGCCGGGGGTGGGGTACGAGAAGGGATATAAGTTCCCGAAGAGATTGGTGTATGATGGGTCGAAGGCGGTGAAATTTACCGGGCAGGAGTACATCCCGTGGGACAAGACTGTGGTGGACACAATTGAGAAGCTGAGGCCGATTCTGGATTGAGGGGGACTTGGATTTAAAGAAGGAGAGAGTATGAAGGCTGAGGCCGAAAGAAAGAGTCTTCTTAGCCAGTGTCCTGGTTTTACCTATCACAGGCTATCTCCCATTCCGAAAGGGCCTGCCTGCATTCTTAAAAGGCCTTCCTACGCTCCGAAAAGGTCTTTTCACATTTCAGTAAGGTTTTCCTGCATGTTAAAACGGCCGGTAATGCGATAAGCCTAGACTTCATATATAGATATCTATATATTCACTGTTCCGGAGCAGGACCGTGTGAAGATTCTAAGGAGGCATTTTCACACTGACTAAGGAGACCCTTTCTTTAGCCTGAGCCTTCGTATGTCAAAGCTAGCTATTTTAAGCTAATTTAATAATATAAGTAATATGACGAATTTAAGCCCATCGCTTCCGGCGTCGTCATTCTTAGAAAAGCGAAGTCGTGATCTTCCTTTAGGTAGCGTAAGGTCAGCCTCTAACGCTTAGATTATGTCGCGAGGACGATTTCTTCTACTGAGGTTCATGGTTGACACCTTCGGCGTAACAGACTCATCACCCACCCAATCCCAAAGCGTCAAGGTATTGCTAGTACTTTCGGACATTGCGGGCCTGATGACTGCGTTGCGCCCACGATATGTCGGCTGGTGGCGCTAGAGAGTGCGTAGGGGTTTCGTGGTGCGAGTTTGTCGTCAATTGAGACGGGTGAGTATAAAGATGACGATACTATCGACAATTTAGCTTATTAGTAGCTGGGACCTGCGCCGTTCCGGAGTCTATAGCTGGGTAGATATTGTAACTTCGGGATCCAGGGAAGAGAGGTGGGGTGGTTGTGTTGTCTATAAAGTGATTCGTGACTGTTTCAATTTTTAATAATATACCATTAATCGACTCGTTAATTCCAAATCTTCAATCAGATTTTTAATCCGACTTAAAAAGTGCAAATAATTTACTGGCTGGGTTAGAGACTGTCATTTGGGAGGTTGGGCTCTTACGACGCAAACACAGGAATTCTGCGTAACATACAGTGTGCGACAAAGCAAGGTGGATACTGTGTCTCTAATTACTAACTACGGACACTTCCCATCCCGGAGTACTGCTCCTTCGACGTGTGTGTGCAAACAGAAAAAAACAGAGAAAGCCTTTTCACACCATCGCAACCGACACTCGACGCCAAAACCACGCACAACAACAACCCCTTAGCCCCATCGCGAACCCGCGCAGCATCACCGCCAAAGTGCCACGCAGTAACAGCCGACTGATTGACCTGTCTTCCGTTTCTTTTGGCGCAACCCGTGAAACAGGTCATGATAAATTGCTGCTCCGACTCCCCTGGCGGCGCGTCCTTGCCACCCGGCATCTCGCACCAGAGGTAGCAGTTATCGATGAGGCTGATAGGGGGCGTGCAACAGTTGACCATCCACGGCGATGACGTGTTGCTATCGCCAGCGGGGACGAAGGCGTAGTTGATGTTCTTGGGGATGATGGGGTACTGTAACTCTGGGTCGGGGATGGCATCAGGGCCGAAACAGGTCGTATTGTACACATGCATTTTGTAGCAGTCTGACCCTGAGTGTGTAATTGTCGTTTGCCTGTGCACTTGTTACCATTGTTGCCAGGTTGGAGATGAACCAGAGAGGGTGGATGCAAAACCCCCAAGTTGGGCCCGACACATCGAGTTTTGTCTTCCTCCAGCACCACCACCAGCCGAAATGCATTTGCTGTTGTGTTCGTGACGTCACGGAGGAAAGGCCAAGCCATCATTCTGCAGTTGGCCGTGGGTGCCCTGAGTGATGTGGTCCCAACTGTCTGGTTCGATTTAGCTGTTGAGTCCAGTATTCCATCTTAGCCGTCTCCGAGAGTTGGAATACCAAACAACGTCAGGGAGTATTGGTATGGGAGTGATAAAGCGTGAGTGCAGATATCCGTCAACTAGATGGGAAGATATATCTTCTCTGCTCCCGCACTGTATCCTTTCGGCCACATTTAGCCAAAACGTTCGAATGCAACACCGAGATTTGTTGTCGGAGGGTTGTTGGGCCGCGCTTGCGTATAACGATCAATCAGGGCGCAGCTTCTAGCAGCAGGCGGTAAGGCCGAGGTGGTTGGCCGGCGACATGAAATGTGGTAAATATGTCCATACCGGGCAGGTGCGCCGCCACGCCTAGGCACACAGCGACATGATAAGGGCTTTCTTTTACCTGTGACTGTGTGGCTGAGGCACCAGAGGCCGCCATGCAGAATGCGGTGACGTGGACTAAGGAAGTGGTACGACACTACGACTGGACCCCGCAATGCAAAATGCTTGATAACGGCGAACCGCTCCCTCGGATCCCGGTAATCTGAAAAAGCATTCAGTTTATTCCCAGTGGCATATTACGGACGTACATCCAGGAGGTTTACAAGTTCACACAGAGCTCGCATCACAACACGTTTGCCTGTCCGTGACGAAATGTTTGGCCGCGATACACAGAAAGATGACGCCCGTGGCCTGTTAAGTCACGACACCATAGGCGACGACGACATTGTGTGGGAGCACGAGCAAAACTCGATGCGATCCGACAGGGACACCACTGCCTCCATGTCCGAAGTGTGGCACCAAGATCCCTTGTCCGAGACGACCGACCACCATCACAACTACAACCCTTCCTCGTCTTCGGCCAGGGTATACGCACCACCCAACCCGCCACCACTTCCCGAAGACCACGGCGAAGCCGCACACGAGCTCGACGCCGAGTTTCAACGGATATTTAGCCCTGTAAGCCTCCCCCAAACAAACCCCGTCCAATTTTGCATGACAAAATTAATCAGCTGTCAAAAAGGTCCAGAAAGACCAGCAGGAGAAGGCGCGATTCTACCGAGACCTCGACGCAGCGTGCGCGGCCTACTCGACACGGCTCGAGGAGATACGCGACCGCCAGCGCGAAGGCGAGACCGCCATCGAGTCGCCCTGGCTCGCCGCTCGACGACGACGCGAGTGGGAGCGGTTTGCCGCAGTAATGCGCGGGGCCGGCGTCGTCTTGACTTGTTTCTGGGGCGGGACGGTCGCGCACATTGACGAGATGCCGCCGCAGGTGCCCTGGCCGCCACCGCACTTGGCGCGAATCAAGGAGAATCACGCCGAGGAGCGCAAAGCGTTAAGGGAGGCTCACCTTGCTGTGGTCCGAGAGTTGCAGGTCAAGTATGGCTTTTACGAGGAGGTCGCGGACGGAGACGGAGATGGGGATGGGGATGGGGAGGAGACACGCCACCAAAAGATGGACATGGAGCATGTGTGTGTGGAAAGAAAGTTGTTAGGGGAGGTGATGGGCAAGATGCCGCTACCGGGGGAAGATGGCGTTGATGAGTCTTGAGCGGGGAACGATGTAGGCCGGCGCTTGTATATTATATTGTGATTTGGAAGGACGACTCCGAGTGTAACGATCTAGTAATTTCGGGCCGAATTCGAATGGGGTATAAACGCGGGGTTATCGGACTACAATCGATGTGGTGTCTACGAAACAGAGAGGCTGTTGCAAACACAAAGAAATCTTTGGCGGACGACCGAGGTAGTGCGAAGAAAATATTCGGTTGTGCCTGTCATGCATCGTGCTGTTCGTCTCGCGGGCACCGCCCTCCTGTTCTCACAACATGCAATCGCAACCTATATTTGTGTAAGTTACACCCCCAACGCGCCCAATTTGACCGACCTCAAACGCCAACAGGTTAAAATATTATTACTATTAGGCCTAGGCGATCGGTTTGTCTTAGCGGGAGAGTATTATGCTATTCTAAAGAAGTAATAGATAGATTTCCAATGCCTCGACCAAGACCGACCTAACCATAGCGACAAGCATTACGGTGTGGACAGACATTTCTACATGTACGAAGCTAGCCATATCGCTATCGACTTCCACGACCACCACGACCACCACGTCGACCGTCCTGGGCGTAGCCATGACCACGGCCGTGGTCGAGTACTGCGATGTGACGTACAACGGCGGGGGCGTCACGCCGGGCAACACGGCCATGACAGAGGCAGCAGCCTGGTCTAAGAAGGGGTGGAAGATGATGAGGGTTTATTTGACCTGTCGGTTCTCTTCTGGTAAGGAATTGTACGGGCCCACGGACTAGAGCCAATGCACGTGTCCAAGTGCAAAGTAAAAAAGATGTTTCTTGAAAAAAGAAATAGGAAGAGAGAGAAAGCCGTCAACTTGGGCTCCGGTCCTGGTCTCCTTCCTCATCCCCTGACAGCTCAAGATCCATATCTCGTCGCTCATGGTCTGTGTCTCGTCGGAGATACCGGCGTCGTGACCCTGACCGTGTAGTAAGAGATGGTGAGGGCGTCGACGACGAAACCAATTTCCGCCGCTTACGAGAGCCGCAGCCCTCTTGCATATCGCTATCATCGGTCTCGCTTGTGGCCGGGTCGGTAAGTCCCGGGGTGGTCTTTGCGCTTCTCTTGGGTGGAATCTTGGGTGGAAATAATGTCGTGTCCCCCTTCTCCAGACCGGTATGATCATAGGGAGGAGGAGGAGGATGATGATGATGTTGCGGTGCTGTCTGGGATGACTTTGCATCGGCAGCATCGACGTCGGGCGCTCTAAGGCGCCGGAACTTCATCTTGAGACGATAACCCGGGTTGGCGGGAGGACGCGGTTGACGGTGACCCAGACGAGGTCCATGGGAAACGCCAGCCCGGTCGCCTGCATGTGTGCCAGCAACGTCTCTATGACGTCGCCCAGGAAAGCGACGTTGAGCTTCGCGCGCGCATGCTTGCGTTGACGCATTTTCAGTCGCAACAGCGCGTCGAAAGAATCGCCGGCGTCGCTGGCGCCCACCTTGAGGAATTGGCGGAGCCCCTGGATGTAGAGGCCATTTTTTTGGTGGCTGGGGTTGAGAGAGACGGAGAGGGAGAGGTAGATCTCGAATGTGGTGGACGTCTCGCAGTCGGCATTCGGGTCTGCGCCCTGCTCGAGCAGGAAGGAGAGCACCCCGGTCTCCAGCAGAGACCAGAACCACTCGCGGGCAATCCAGGACGGCCTGTTCAAGTCCAGGCCCGGTGTCGCGCTGTGGAAAACCAAAAAGGTTAAGGGGCTGTGGTTAGCAGCGCTCATTGACGTTGATGTCGGGGCAACTGTGCAGAATCTGCCGCATCACCCTCAGGCCCCCGTCGCGCCAGCGGTCTGGCAGCTCCGAGAGTGAGTAGAGGAAGTCGACTCGGACACTGCGAAGACCGCTTGATACAGGACTTCCAAAAATACCTAATCTGCATGGTGCAGCCGTCGATGAACCCAGAGTCCTCGGCGAGCCTTTGCCGCAGGAAGCCTTCCAGTTTAAATTCCAGCACAAACTGCTTGAAGAGCCATGCTGCTTGCTGCGGTCTCTCGTGGCTGTCTCTGAAGATCGGCTGCATAACAGCTGGTTTACTACCTTAAAATCGATACTTTGAATTTCCCTTTCCTTCTTCGGAACTGAGCGGTTGCCGCCTTGGCTTGAGCCAGACTGAGCCAGACTGAATGGCGGTGGAGTTAAAAGGACCCAGTTTTGGGACCTCTACCTCCACTACCTAGCCGCGCTTTCCTTTGGCATCTGTTAGACGGGCATCCCCATTTTCTTATTCGGGCATCCCCCCCACCAGGGTTAGGGTTATATATGAGCAAAAAATTTCCACGCTCCCAGTGCATGCGCGCTATTCCCCACGGTCGCAATTCTGCCACCAACAACAACCTCTTAACTTCACCTAGGTCACCTAACGCCTATAACGGTTCGTCACATTACCTTAATATGGTTTCAGTAACTAATAATATAGCCAGTCTATACCCTAAAGCCTTTTAAAGCACCAGATTCCTATTTATTATTAAATAGTCGCTAAGTTCTACAACTGTAATAATAGCAGCTAATACAAGCACCCTTACTATCCCTAATAGTAACAGCGATGATAAACTGCATTACTACAGTGATATTAATAAAGTTTACGTAATTAAGGAGCTTTTAAGCCACTAATCTAAGCCTTACTTTTAGCGTAAAGGCTTAATTTAACCTTTATATAAGGCCTTAAACGTTACAAAAGGTCTTATACTGATTAATCTACGTGTTAATATACTCTTAAAACTACTACAGTTTAATTCCAGCTTTAATAATAACTTTAATAGCGACTCTACATACAGCTAAAGTGACGATTTAAATAATAATATTACAACCTGCACCCGACACAGGCCTTGAAAGGACTGGCGTGGGTTAAGACAGAACGTATGGCAGGACGCTAACAGGTAAGGGGCGTTCTGAAGACGGCTTATTAAGCTAACACTCCTAGATAGGGGTTTAATGTCACTGTAGGTCGCTGTCACTATAATGTACAGAGGTGAGTCTGAATAGTAGGACATAAATGAATAATTGAATATTAGTGTGAGGAATTAGAGTCCCTTACAGTAGTTATGGGTATAACTATAACTATCTATACTAACTAACTGGAAAGTACTTTATACCTTGCTTGTAATGTCGTAAGTGCTTGTTATGCGAGCACTCTGTACTGCGTGAGCGTTCTGCTTATGAGGTTTCTCCTGCTCGCGATACGAGCACTCAGCATACTGTGAGCAGCACCTTACTAGTTATAGGGGCTTTAGGTCTTTACACCCTTAGCCTAGTGCGCTTAGGCGGTATGCACTGTCTTTTTACACTATTCCTTCTGTAGGGGATTTATTAGGTTACCTTAGCCTAAGTGACAGCTTATAAGGTTATTACACAATTCCCCCTCTTTAACGTTCTTTTCCCATAAAGAACTTAAAAGGTAAGCTTCTCCTTTTACTATTTCACTATATAATAAGTATCTAGCTCCTAAGTTTTAAAACGGAAATAGGGTAAGAGCACTAACTACTACTTAAACCTTACAGCTTACATATACGCGTTTAGTAGTAAAATGTCCTCTTATTCTTTTTATAAGTCTGCTAACCTTCCGCTTATTTATTAGGTTTCGAACCGGTTTAACAGTTATAATTACTGTTTAGAGAGGTATCGGCCTTCCTAATATAACGCTTTTAGTGTTAGTAAGGCGAAGTTAAAGGCTCTTCTTATTAAAAAGTAAAATCTTAACTTGTAAGTTAAGTCTATTACTTAGCAGCTTTATAAGGCTATTACTAAGCTTTAAAAGGTGTTAATACGCTTAGTATACCTTTATAAGTAGCGGTCTTACCTTAAGAACTAGGCTGTGAAAGCGTTTAATTGTAAAGTGGAGTTATTAAAGTTCTAGGAAAGTAAGGAGGTTAAGTTAAACACCCCTTTTAATAATGTAAAGTCTTTTAACTAGGGGAACTTTCTAGTAAGGTCTCTATAGTAGGTAGTTGCTTTATAATTTAGTTTATAACTGTCTTCTTTAGTAAGAGGTTATAAGCTTAACTTCCTATAAGAGTTTTAGTAATTTTTTCTTTTACTAACTTCTTTCCCTATTAGTATTTATTTTCGTGTAAAGCTTATTAAGGGCTTTAGAAGCCTGGCCTCTTTATTAAGTCTAAGGTTCTTATAACTTTAGCTAAGGTTTTAATAAATATCCTTCTGTACTTACTAAAGAGTTACCTGCTGCTTTTTAAACTTTAAATCTTACAGTAATCTTACTCTTCAGTATAATAATTTAAATGTTAGATCTTATCTTATTTCTAGTTCTTATCGTTAGTTTTAATTAGTTTAGATTCTTTCAGTAAAACTCCGTAATTAGGTCTAAGCACTTAAGATTTTTAACTAACTTCTATAAGTTGCTTTTAAGGCTATAATTTAGCTATTTAACGAGATACTTAAACGTATTTCCTCCCCTTTATAAATCTATAACTTCCTTAACGTTATACTTATCTTTATTAGCATTGATCTTAATCTTCTTTTTTAAGGGAACTCCCTTTAGGGCAGGTTTTAGAAGTAAGATATAAAAAACCTTAATCTGCACCTTTATATTAGTAGGTAAGTCTAGTTTGTAATTAGAAGTAGTAACCTTTTTCTTAATTTAGAATAATTTATACCTTTTAAAGTTAAGCTTCTTACTAAGCTGTTTTAAATGTAAGTTTCGTGAAAAAAGGTAAATATAGTCCCCTTCTTAAAAAGTTAATCCCTTAACTTATTCACTATCGTAATAAAGTCCTTTCTTAAGTATTAATTACTTAGTTTGGTATTTATTAGTAAACTTCTTCATTTGTTTGTATATGAACTTAAGTTCGGCTTACAGATGGTTATACAGCTCTTACATCTAGTCTATACAGACTGTAACTTAAGGAGCGCCTGTAGGCAGGCCTCGACAGAGCTTAGGCTCCTTACTGTAATTAGTAAAAAACAGTAATACACTTATTAACTTAACTAACGTTATATTATAAACTATCTATATTATTAGTAATAATTTAAGTTAATTATCTTATTTAAAGTTAACGTAAGTTTAGAGATACGTTATAAGTATCTGATTAACTTACTTTATTTAGCTATCTATCTGTAGGTAGAATGCTGTTGAAAGCTTACTTTTTATACCCATTCTTTACATTAACCTTTATTAGAATTTTAACACGATTAGCTTATCTTAATCTGTAATAATATTGTCTAGCTAGAAATATCGTATAATTACCTCTTTCTTAAAGATATAAGTAAGTTACTCCGTTATTATATCCTTTAAGGTTAGTAGAAAGTAAGCCTATTTTGTCAATCTGTTAATTACTATAAGGATTTAATTATAAGTAACTCTTATAGTAGGGTCTTTAGATTTTAAGATCTTAATAATAAAGTTAAGTAAGATTAAACTCTACAGCACCTATAGTATAAGGAGTGGTTTAAAAAGTCTATAAGGCTTATAATATTAATTCTACTTCCTATAGCAGATATTACAGTTATTAACTACTTCCTTAACTAACTTCTTTATTCCCAAGAAGGTGTATGCCTGTTAGGTTTATGTAAGAGTCTTAGCTTAGCTTATATATCCTTTAAGTTAAGACTTATAAACCTGTTAGACGTACTTCTTTTATTTATCTAAGTTATAAATATACGGTTTCTTTTAGTATTAAAGCCTTACTCCTAGTTTAAGTGTACCGTTTACGCCTTCTGGTAGCTATTCTAGCTAATAACTAGTTTCGTTATAGTTTAAATACTTTAAGCACTTTTTACTACAGTCTTACACGTACCTTAAGAAGTTTTCTGAAAGGTACCTGTACTTACAAGTTCTTTCTATTAACCTTTTTGCTTAGAAGTCCTATTATTGCTAATGGATATTATACTCTGTTTATAAGTTTATATAGACGTTAATAATCTGTTTTAATATCTAATTATCTAATATTTATAACGTATACTCTAATATACTGTTCTTAACTTTATTAAATATAGTAATAAGGATGAAGACTAGATTAATATCCTTATAGTCTTATCTCTAACTAAGAGCGTCGGCTTGCCTATTATCTTTTCCTTTAATATAGTGAATTTAGAAGTAAAATAAAGCTATTAACTCTACTTATTATACTTACTGTAAGTTAAGTTCCTTCGTTAAAAAGTATTAAAAGTTATTATAGTTTAAAAAGACTTAAACTGGTTCTTCTATACCGCTTAGGTACGGTACCTACTTAGTAAAGCACTAAATGATCGTTATTAGTTCTTTATTATAGATTAGATATCGTAAAGCTAAGTTGTAGATTCCTTTTAATAAGAAAGTAATTAGGTGGTATTTCTTATTGTCCTGGACTTAGTTAAGTTCTTTACTAATTACGAACTCTAAGGAGTCTGTCTTAACTTAGAAGGGTTTTGAGAAATTAGGGAGAGTTAGGACTGGAGCTGTAACGAAGGTATATTTAAGGTCTTTAAACGCCTTCTACTGTCTATCGGTCTATTTAAACGGTTTTCCTTTACCTGTAAGTTCGTGAAGTAATCTTACAATTTTTATAAAGTACTTAATAAAATAGCGATAGAAGTTTATAAAGCCGATAAAGGCTTATAACTCTTTTTAGTTCTTTAAAGTAAGCTAATCCCTAATTACCTCTGTCTTCTCTAATTACATTTTAAACTTTCTAAGGGTTACCTTAAACCTTAAATAATTTAATTTTTAGATATAGAAGTGGCTTTTTTCTAAGTTTACTATTAGCTTTACCTTCTTAAGAGCTGTTAAAACCTATCGTATATACTTTTAGTATTCCTTTAAAGTTTTTAAATAAATTAAAACGTTATTTAAGTATATAAAGATAAACTTATTAAGGAAGGGGTAAAGAACACTGTTAATAAAGCCTTAGAAAGTTATAAGAGCATTTATTAATCTTATCGGCATAATACGGTATTAGTAATACCTGTTACGAGTTTGAAAAGCTGTTTTATACTTATCCTCTTCCTTCACTTTAACGTAGTTAAACCTTATAGGGAAGTTAAGGCTAGAGAACTAATTTACTTTAATAATCCGTTCTCGTATCTCCGTAATAAGTAGTAATAAGTAACGATTCTTAATTGTATCCTTATTTAACGTTCGGTAATTAATAACTATATATAGCTTACTGTCTCCCTTCCGTAAGACAAACAGCACTAGGTACCCTGCTGGGGACTAGGACTCTATAATAAACTTATTCTTCAGGTTCTTATCGATATACTCCCGTAAGGCCTTGGCCTGCTAGGGGTTTAAGTGGTAAGGTTAGAAGTTATAAAGCTTCACTTCCAGCTTCAGCTTGATTTCGTAATCTTACAGTCTGTAATCTAGTAATTATAGTATCTTTTTTCGAAATAAGGTAAACTTTCTGTATTTAGTAGGTACTTTAGATAAATCAATTTCTTTACTTATCTGTAGATTAGCTTTTAACTTCTTTTTACTTTTTAAATCGTCATTTAAGTAATATAGTAAACTTTCTAGTCCTTTAACCGTCTTAATAAACCTAACTTAAACCATGTTTAGTTTTAAGGGTTTAGCGTGTTTTTAAGTACTTTATACATCTTTAAAATAGTTTAGTACTTTCTTAACTTTCTCTAAACAGTAATTATAATTAAGGGACTTACCGAAGGTAAGGTAGCTACTCCTTTAGTTAATTATAAGGTTATACTTTTCCAGCTAAAGTAAACTTAAGATTATATTATACCTAGTAACTAATACAATGTTAAAGTCCATTTATTATTTATCCTTATCCACTTTAATTAAGAGTAGTAAGTAGTAGATAACTTTACCGTTATTATATTAATATAAGCCTCCTTCTCTATTCTAAATAGGAATTACCTCTTTATACTCTTAGTTAGGGAGTTTCTTTCAGTTAACTAATAAGGGGTGCACTAAGTTAGAAACACTCCCGCTATTAATCACTACTCTTACCTTAAATAACTTCCCTCTTCTATCTGTTAAACCAACACTAACGGAATAATACTTATACTCTTTTAATATCTAAGTTATAGTAATTATCTGTCCTTAAAGTCTTATCTAGCCTAACCTTTAAATACCTCTCCTTCTTCTCAGGATTTTTACTAACCAGCAAACTATTAGTTTCCAGCCCTTCTAAAGGGCCTGCAGCCTTTTCCTAATTCCTTCTAGAAAAACAGGTAACTTTAGTAAACCTAATAATTAACTTTTCTTAGGTTTTTACACTTTAACGTCCAGTTAACTTCAAACGGTACAATATTCTTAAAGTCTTTAACAAATCGATAGTACGCTTTACAGGCTTAGATTGTAATAATATCTTTCTACTTTTAGATCCGTTAATAGTCTTCCTACTTTTACTACTCTTTAACTTTTCCATTAAGGTGTAATAAGCACGTTATAACTAGGTAGTTATTAAGCATTCCTTCTTACTAACACGTAATAAGGGCTTAGTTAACTACAGTAACCTTCCGCTTATTACTAGATTCTCTTATTAGGGAGTAAGAGACTTAATAATAGGCTAGTTCTAACTCTACTCTTATAATAATATAGTCCTATCTCTATATGCTTAGGAAGTGGTCGTAAAGGGCCTTAAGTCCACAATACCAGTTAAAAGCGCAGTTATTATACACGTAATCAATCTACAGTATATCTCTATAACTGGGGTAGTCGATATTAACTGCAGGTACTGTAATTATAAAGTACAGAACAGGAGAAGTAACGCTTTATTTTTTCTTTTCTTCTACTTGCCTCCATGTGCGTTATTTCTCCTAAACCTCTTCCTAGAACTTAAGTAACAGTAACCTAACTTATTCCTTTACGAAGTGTCCTTCCTTAATAAGTCGGTATTCAAGCTAATTAGTAAAGTAAACTTAATTATAAAGTTATAACTTAATCTTTACTACTTTATCCTTAAACGTTACAGTAAGACCTTCAACTTACAAGTCCTCCACTTCGTCTACTAACTCCTAATATTTTTCCTTTAATTCTTAAACCCTTTACTAATATATTTACCTTATACCTTCTTATAGGACCTTTAAGGTACCGGTCCAAGGCATACTAGCTTTAATGTAAGGTAACTATCTAAGCTATCCTTTTTCTAAAAAGGTAAAGGTGTTAATCTACTTAACGTATTTAAAGTGTTTAAAAGTCTTAAAGGGTATTATTAAAAAAAACTTCTATTTCTCTAATTTAATTCTCTTAACTTATTCTCTTTCACTTTCTAAGGCTTACTTTACTACTTATATAGTTTAAAGAGTTAGTTCTTTAACTCCTTTAACTATCTTAATAAGGTTTAAGTTAGGGTCTTTCCTAAACTTCCTTAATTCTTAAACTTATAAAGTAAGGTTTTTAAGGCTTATAATAGTTAACTAAAACATTTCTTCCTAAAGTTAGTCTTCTATAACCTATACTTTTAATAGTTCTAAGTTTCCACTTTAAAGTCAGTCTTCTATAACTTACACCTCCGTAGTTAACTCTTCTAAAACCCCTGTAAGGACTAGATACATTACGTCTTAAGGTTCTTCCACTTTATCCTTATCTCCTAACTTACACTTATCTATCTAAATACAGTCTTCTTCATTACCTACCATCTTAACATAAATATCTCTTAAGTTAAACCTAACGTACTTTCCTCCTTCTAGAATAGGTTTCTAACCTACTTACTTTAATAACGGATATTACTATATTACGTGTCCTTTCTTATTACAGTTAAAGCACTAGACCTATAACATATCCCTAAGCTGCTTCTATTACTGTTATTACTAAGGCTTATCGTAATTAAGTTAATTTTAATAGTTTACTATACTAATATCTATTAGCCTAAGATAGTGACTTATTACGGTTAATTAATTTCTCTTCTTAAGTTTACTTAGTTAGTAAGGGGTCTGTTCTTTTTAAAAGTTCTTCTAATAATAGTGATTATAATACCGATTATTAGCCTTAATAACCATCTCGATTAGTTTTTATAAGCAATCCAGTCAGTCTTCTCAGTAAAGATCTCCAGTAACATATTCCTTTAAGCCACTCCAGAACAGCATTACTAAGGCCTCTTAGCCGAGTTTAGTCTTTACTGCTTCCAGTTTAAAGCGTATAGAGAACTTAAAGACTAAAGATATCTGTCTTAAGGCTATAAGCCGCTATTTAGCTTACCTAAGGGCGTTTAGTTCTTTAAACTTAGTTTAGAATTAGTTAATAAACACATTAAAATCGTCGAAAAAAGCCTAAGTTTTAAGGGCCTCTTTACACGCTCTGTTTATAAAGAGGTTATTAATTATCTTTACATAAGGTTTATACTAATAAGTAGTTACTCTATCTAATAAGGCTCCGGTAAACCTAACCTTTCTTTCTTCTTCAAAGAACTGCTTATCGTAATAGGTGATATAACTCTAGAGCTGGGCTATCTAGGACTTTAGCTACGTAGAGTCTTCTTTAAAGTGTGACGGTAGGGGGAGCTTTACCTATTTCTTCTACGAGCCTTTAAGGTTGTTATTCTCCAGCTTAACAGTGTTAAGTTAGGCTTAGAGTTTTTCGATAAAACTAATACAGCTCTTAATGTCTTTAGGGAAGGTTTCGTTAAGTTCCTTAACTAGTCCCTACTAGTTAAGGTTTAAGTCTTTAAGGTGTGCAGCTAACTTATTAATAATAGGGAGTTAAGGTTAAGCTTACGTCTCCTTAATCTTCTTACCTTTTCTAAAGGTCGATATGTTAGTAAGAAGGAGGTAATATTTAAGAGTTTAATAAACAATATTTAGAACTTTAACGTTAGTATCGTATTATAACCTGCACCTAATACAGGCCTTAAAAGGACTAATGTAGGTTAAGATAGAATGTATAGTAGGACGTTAACAGGTAAGGGGTATTCCGAAGACGGCTTATTAAGCTAACACTTTTAGATAGGGGTTTAATGTTACTGTAAGTCGCTATCACTATAATACATAAAGGTAAGTCTGAATAGTAAGATATAAATAAATAATTAAATACTAATGTGAGGAATTAAAGTCCCTTATAGTAGTTATAAGTATAATTATAGTTATCTATACTAACTAACTAGGAGGTACTTCGTACCTTGCTTATAATGTCGCGAGTGCTTGTTATGTAAGCACTCTGCACCGTGTAAGCGTTCTGCTTATGAGGTTTCTCCTGCTCGCGATGTAAGCACTTAGCATACTGTGAGCAGCACCTTACTAGTCGTAGGGGCTTCGGGTCTTTACACCCCTGGCCCAGTGTACCTGGGCGGTGTGCACCGTCTTCTCGCACTGTTCCTTCTGCGGGGGATTTGTCGGGCCGCCCCGGCCCAAGTGACGGCCTGCAGGGTCGTCACAAATAATTACTTTATTAATAAAGACTAAATTATCTTTAACCCCTTAAAGATAATTACAGTAAGTATAATTAAAGGCTTATAAACTGTTATAAACATTTAAGTAAAAGATAAGGGCTTTACCGTTATTAAAAGGTATAGTTAAATAAAGAAGAACGGCTTTTATATTTAATACACCTTAAAATATAATTAGTTTAATTAACTAAAAAAGTTTAAAAACGTTAAATTATATACTTTAAACTTTTAAAAGTATGATTATACTTAAATAACTAACGTTATTTAATTAACTGACAGATAATTATTGTAAATCTATAAAGACTTAATCTATTAAACTTATAACTATAATCCCTCTTTTAAACTTACAGTTTATCCCTAATATTATAAAGTCTTTAAAAAGATCCTTTAAGTTATTATTAACACTTTCATTCACCTTAATATCTATATAAAAGATATAAGTAACCTTATTACCTTTTAATTCCTAAAAAGTACCTTTATTAACTTAAATATTTATAACGTTAAATTATTACTTTATTAATAAAAGTTAAATAATCACTTAAATATAATAAGAGTTATTAAGGACTTATAACGACCTTACAGGCTATCACTTAAACTAGGATAACCTGATAAATCCCCTGTAAAAGGAACAGTGCAGGAAGACAGTATATACAGTACTACACACTAAGCTAGGGGTGTAAAAACTTAAAACCCTTATAACTAATAAGGTGTTACTTATAATATACTAAATGTTTACATAATAAGTAAGAGAAACTATATAAGTAAAGTGCTTACGTAATGTAAAGTGCTCGTATTATAAGTATTTATAATATTATAAGCAAAGTATAAAGTACCTTTTCATTAGTTAATATAGATTGTTATAATTATACTTATAACCTCTATAAGGGACTCTAATTCCTTACACTAATATTTAATTATTTATTTATATCTTACTGTTTAGACTTACCTTTATACATTATAGTGATAACGACTTACAGTGACATTAAACCCCAGTTTAAAAGTGTTAGCTTAATAAGCCGTCTTTAAAACGCCTTTTACTTATTAACGTCCTATTATACATTCTATATTAACCCACACTAGTCCTCTCAAGGCCTGTATCAGATATAGGTTGTAATAAGACTTTAATAAACTTAAGATATTATATATTATTAAATAATAAGATAAGAAAAAGGAAGACTTTATTAATATCGTCTTTACATATCCTCTTTTCCTCTCTTTAACAGTATTATTATAAAAGGTCGTATATATAAATATAACGTACAGTATAAATATCTTTAACTATCTTTTATTTTAAATTATAAGATTAATAAGCTATAATATTATATTTACATTTATCTTTAACCTTATCGATAATAAGAAAGAGAAAGGGTTTAACTTCCTCCTTAATAATATAAAGCAGCTTAAAGTAAAGATAAAGATCCCTAAACCTTTAATATTTATAATAGATTACTATATAAAGATAAAGTTATTAATTACCACTACGTTTCCTAAAGCTTAATAATAGCTTTATATCTTCCATATTATTATAAATATACTTTATAACGTTAAAAAGAAGTAAAGGAAGTATTCTAAGGCTTATATTAAGGCTAACTCTAATAATAAGAAGTTTAATAAAGATAAAAATACACTCTTTATATCTAAGCTTAATGTCTTAATTAAGATTTAAAAGAATAGGAAGGATAATAATAAGGTTTAGAATATAAAGGTTAAATCTATAACTACTCTTATTCCTTATAACCTTTATAATATTAAGGTGATATTTAAAAAGATGGCCGTACTATTACGGCCTGCACCCGACACAGGCCTCGAGAGGACTAGCGCGGGTTAAGACAGAACGTATGGCAGGACGCTAACAGGTAAGGGGCGTTCTAAAGACGGCTTATTAAGCTAGCACTCCTAGACGGGGGTTTAATGTCACTGTAGGCCGTTGTCACTATAATGCACAGAGGTGAGTCTGAACAGTAAGACATAAATGAATAATTGAATACTAGCGTAAGGAACTAAAGTCCCTTACGGTGGTTATAGGCATAATTATAACTATCTATACTAACTAACTAGAGGTACCTTATACCTTGCTTAGTGGCCTGTTACTCAGTAAAGAACTAAGCAACTTACTACTAAGTACTCTTTACTTAGTGGTCTCTTAGATACTCAGTAGGTAAGCACTCTTGCTAAGACTAAGCAACTGCTGGTTAGTCGTAGGGGCTTCAGGTCTTTACACCCCTAGCCCAGTGCGCAGTACTGTGCGTACTATCTTCCTACACTGTTCTTTATACAGAGGATTCGTCAGGCTGCTCCAGCTTAAGTGACGGCCTATAGGGTCGTTACACAATTCCCCCTCTTTAACGTTCTTTTTCCATAAAGAACCTTAGTAAAAGTGTTCCTTCTTTCTTAACGTAACTATACCTACTAACTGTATGTAAAAGCGCACTTTAAAAAACAGTACCTTTTATCGCCGTAACCTTACAGACTTTACTTTAACTTTTAAATCGCAAATATCGCCTTATAATCGTTATTCTTCAAAATCGCTTTTTTATCTCGTTACTGTATAATCAGACAGCTACTTTAAATGTTTACTAATAAGAGTTTCGTCTTTATACAACGCGTTTAATTACAGCGACGCTTTCCTCTAACGGCTCTTTTCCGAGAAGCGCTATCTTAACGCTAAGCATAACGCTGCTGTGTAGAACTTAAAGTTAAAAACCTAAGAGCTCTGTAAAGCCGCTACTTGACTGGAACGGATCGAAACTCAGTGCTGCAGGATAAAGGAGCGAGCTTTTTCTATGTTTGGTTGGGAGGTAGAGATCCTTTACTTTTAAGAGTAAAAGGAGGCCTGTCTAGCTGCTTTTCCCGAGGCTAGCGAGTCCTTTAACTGGGGAGGCTTTCTAATAAGAACACCTGCTGGTTCTTTTTCCAGGGGGTCGCTATAGCCGATAACCTTTTCTTAACTTGGTTCGTAGCTTCTTTCCTCTTACAGTTCTGTAGTGTAGCGATAGCGCGCTTATTTCTTTTACTGACTTTCTTTTTAACGGTGCTTATAAAGCTTTAAAGGCTTAGCCTCCTTATAGGGTTTAAGGTCCTTTTAACCCTAGCTAGGGTTTTTAATAAATGTCTTTCTATACCTATTAAGGAGTTTCTTACCGCTTCTTAGGCTTTAAGTCTTATAGTGGTCTTACTCTCCTTAAGGTTACACTAACTAGTTTAACCTTTACTTTACGTTCCTTATAGGTAGTTTAGGTTAGTCTGGATTCTTTTAATAAAACTCTGTAATTAGGTTTAGGTATTTAAGGTTTTTAACTGGCTCTTATAAGTTACTTTCAGGGCTGTAATCTAGCTACTTAACGAGATACTTAAATGTGTTCTTTCCCTTCTGTGAATCCACAACTTCCTTGACGTTGTACTTATCCTTATTGGCGTTGATCTCGATTTTCTTTTCCAGAGGAACTCCCTTTAGGGCAGGTTCTAGAAGTGAGACGTGAAAAACCTTAGTCCACACCTTTATACTGGCGGGTAAGTCTAGTTTGTAATTAGAGGTGGCGACCTTTTTCTTAATTTGGAACAGTCCGTACCTTTTAAAGTTAAGCTTCTTACTAGGTCGTTTCGAATATAAGTTTCGTGAAAAAAGGTAAACGTAGTTCCCCTTTTAAAGAGTTAGTCCTTTAACTTATTTGCCGTTATAATAAAGTCCCTTTTTAAGTATTAGTTACTTAGTTTAGTGTTTATTAGCAAATTTCTTCATTTGTTCGTATATAAACTTAAGTTTAGCTTATAAGTAGTTATACAGTTCTTACATCCAGTTTATATGGACTGTAGCTTAAGGGGTGTTAGTAGGTGGGTTTTGATAGAGTTTGGGCTCCTTACTGTAGTTTACGAAGAATGGTAATATACTTATTAACTCGACTGGTGTTATATTATAGGTTATCTGTGCTGTCGGTAACAGCTTAAACTAATTATCTTATTTAAAGTTAACGTAAGTTTAAAAATACGTTATAAATATTTAATTAACTTACTCTATTTAACTATCTGTTTATAGGTGGAATGTTATTAAAAGTTTACTCTTTACACTTATTCTTTACATTAGTCCTTACTAGAACTTTAACATGATTAGCTTATTTTAATCCGTGACGATATTATTTAGCTAAAGGTGTTATAAAATTACTTTTTTTTCAAAGATATAAGTGAGTTACTCTACTATTATATCCTTTAAGGTTAGTAAGAAGTAAGCTTATTTCGTTAATCTGTTAACTATTATAAGGATCTAGTTATAAGTAACTCCTGTAACAGGGTCCTTAGACTTTAGGATCCTAGTGACGAAGTTAAGTAAGATTAAACTTTATAGCGCTTATAGTACAGAAAGTGGTTTAAAAAGTCTATAAGGCTTATAGCGTTAATTCTGCTTACAGTGGTAAACATTACAGTTATTAACCACTTTTTTAACTAGTTTTTTTATTCTTAAAAAGGCGTACGCTTATTAGGCTTATATAAGGGTCTTAGCTCGGCCTATATATCCTTTAAGTCGAGACTTATAAACTTACTAGACGTACTCCTTTCTTTTAACTAGGTTATAAATATATGGTTTCTTTTAGTACTAGAGCTTTACTCTTAATTTAGGCGTGCTGTTTACACCTTCTAGTAATTATTCTAACTGATAACCAGTTTCGTTATAGTTTAAGTGTATTAGGTACTCCTTCCCACAGCCTTATATATACTTTAAGAAGTCTTTTAAGGGGCACTTATACTTATAGGTACCTTCCGCTAGCCTCCTTACTTAAAAGTCCTATTATTACTAATAGATGTTATACTTTATTTATAAATTTATATAAACGTTAATAGTTTATTCCAGTGTCCAGTTATTTAATATTTACAGTGTATGCTCTAATATGCTGTTCTTAGCTTCGTTAAATATAGTAACGGGAATTAAGACTAGATTAGTATCCTTATAGTCCTGTCTCTAATTAAGAGCGTTAACTTACTTATTATCTTTTCCTTTAACGTAGTGGATCTGGAAGTGGAACGGGGCTATTAATTCTACCTACTATGTTTACCGTGGGTTAAGTTCCTTTATTAAGAAGTACTGGAGGTTATTATGGTCCGAAAAGACCTAGACCGGTTCTTTTATACTGTTTAGATACAGTGCCTACTTAGTAAAGTATTAAATAATTACTATCAGTTCTTTATTATAGATTAGATATTATAAGGCTAGGCTGTAGATTCCTTTTAATAGGAAGGTAATTAAGTAGCGTTTCCTATTATCTTAGACTTAACTAAGTTCCTTACTAATTACAAATTCTAAGGAGTCTGTTTTAACTTAGAAAGGCTTTAAGAAATTAAGGAGGGTTAGGATTAACGTTGTAATAAAAGTGTATTTAAGGTCCTTAAACACCTTTTATTATCTTTTAGTCCACTTAAATGGCTTTCCTTTACTTGTAAGTTTATAAAGTAGTTTAGTAACTTTCGTAAAGTACCTAATAAAACAGCAGTAAAAGTTTATAAAGCTAATAAAGGCTTATAACTCTTTTTAGTTCTTTAAAGTAAGCTAATCCCTAACTGCCTTTATCTTCTCTAATTACATTTTAAACTTTCTAAGGGTTACTTTAAACCTTAAATAGTTTAGTTCCTAAATATAAAAGTAGCTTTTCTCTAAGTTTACTGTTAGCTTCGCTTTCTTAAAAGCTGTTAGAACTTATTGTATATGCTTTTAATGTTCTTTTAAAGTTTCGGAATAGATTAGAATGTCGTTTAAATATATAAAAATAAACTTATTAAGGAAGGGGTGGAGAATACTGTTGATAAGGCTTTAGAAAGTCGCAGGGGTATTTGTTAATCCTATTAATATGACACAATACTAGTAGTACCTGTTATGAGTTTGAAAAGCCGTTTTATACTCGTCCTCTTCCTTCACTCTAACGTAGTTAAACCTTATAGGGAAATTAAGGCTGGAGAATTAATTTACCTTAATAATCCGTTCTTATATTTCCACAATAAGTGGTAATAAGTAGCGATTCTTAATTATATCCTTGTTTAACGTTTAGTAGTTAACGACTATACGTAGCTTACTGTCTCCTTTCTTTAAGACGAATAATATTAGGTACCTTGTTAGGGATTGAGATTTTACGATAAACCTGTTTTTTAAGTTCTTATTAATATATTCCTTTAAGGCTTTAGCCTGTTAAGGGTTTAAGTGATAGGGCTGGAAGCTGCAGAGCTTTACTCCCGGTTTCAGTTTAATTTCGTAATCTTACAGTTTATAGTCTGGTAGTTACAGTATCTTTTTTCGAAATAGGGTAAACTTCCTGTATTTAACGGGTATTTTAGATAAGTCGACTTCTTCACTTATCTGTAAATTAGCTTCTTACTTCTTTCTACCTTTTAAATCGTTATTTAGGTAATACGGTAAATTTTCTAATCCTTTAACTGTTTTAATAAACCTAACCTAAACCGTACTTAATTCTAAAGGTTTAACGTGCTTTTAAGTGCTTTATATATCTTTAAAACGGTTTAATACTTTTTTAGCTTTCTCTAAATAATAATTACAGTTAGGGGACTTACTAAAGGTAAGGTAGCTACTCCTTTAATTAATTATAAGGTTATACTTTTCTAACTAAGGTAGATTTAAGATTATATTGTAACCTGTAACTAGTGTAACGTTAAAGTCTACTTATTATTTATCCCTATCTACTTTAATTAGGAGTAGTAAGTAGTAGGTGACTTTACTGTTATTATATTAATATAGGCCTCCTTCTTTATTTTAAATAGGAATAGCCTTTTTATACTCTTTATTAAGGAGTTTCCTTCAGTTAACTAATAAAGGGTGCACTAAGTTAAAAGCACTTCCGTTATTAATCACTACTTTTACCTTAAATAGCTTCCCTTTTCTGTTTATTATATTAATATTAACAGAATAATACTTATACTCCTTTAACATCTAAGTTATAGTAATCACTTATCTTTAAGGTCTTATCTGGCCTAACCTTTAAATACCTCTCCTTCTCCTTAAGGTTTTTACTAATTAGTAAATTACTAGTTTCCAGCCCTTTTAAAGGGCCTGCAGTCTTTTCTTAATTCCTTCTGGAAAAACAGGCAGCTTTAATAAACCTAGCAGTTAACCTTTCTTAGGTTTTCACGCCTTAACGTCTAGTTAACTTTAAACGGTATAATGTTCCTAAAGTCCTTAATAAGTTAATAATACACTTTACGGGCTTAAATTACAGTAATGTCCCTTTACTCTTAAATCTGTTAGTAGTTTTCCCACTTTTACTATTCCCTGGCTTTTCTATTAAGATGTAGTGAACATATCGTAACTAGGTAGTTATTAAGTACCCCTCCTTATTAGTACGTGGTGGGGGCTTAGTTAATTACAGTAACCTTTCGCTTATTACCAGATTCCCTAGTTAAGGAGTAGGAGACCTGATAGTGGACCGGTTCTAACTCTACCCTTACGATAGCGTAGTCTTATCTTTATATATTAAGGAAGTGGTTATAAAGGGCTTTAAGTTTATAATACCAGTTAAGGGTGCAGTTATCGTACACGTAATCGATCTACAGTATATCTCTGTAATTAGGGTAGTTAATGTTAACTGCTAGTGCGGCGGTTATAAAGTACAGAACGGACGAAGTGGTACTTTCTTTCTTCTCTTCTTCTACTTACTTCCAGGTGTGTTGTTTTTCCCACACCTTTTCTTAAAACTTAAGTAGTAATAACTCAGCTTATTCTTCCATAAAACAGTCTTCCTTAATAAGGCGATATTTAAGCTGATTAGCGAAGCGAACTCTATTATAAAGTTATAACCCGATTTCTACCACTTTATCCTTTAACGTTATAGTAAGGCCTTTAACCTGTAAGTCCTTTATTTCGTTTACTAACTCTTAGTGTTTCTCCTCCAGCTTCTAGATCCTTTACTAATGTGCTTACTTTATACCCTCTTAGGAGACCTTTAAGGTACTAGTCTAAGGTACACTAACCTTAATGCAGGGTAGTTATCTAAGTTATCCTTCTTCTAAGGAGGTAAAGGTGCTGATTTACTTAACGTGTTTAAAGTGTTTAAAAGTCTTAAAGGGTACTGTTAAGAAGAACTTTCGTTTCTTTAGTTTAATTCTCTTAACTTACTCTCTTTTACCTTTTAAAGCTTACTTTACCGTTTAGGTAGCCTAAAGGGTTAGTTTTTCAACTCCTTTTACTATCCTAGTAATTTTTAAGTTAGGGTCCTTTTTAAACTTCCTTAATTCCTAAGCTTACAGAGTAAGGTTTTTAAAGCTTGTAACAGCTAACTAGAACATCTCTTCTTAAAGTTGGTCTTTTATAACCTACACCTTTAGCGGTTCTAAGTTTCCACCTTAAAGTCAGTCTATAACGACTTACACCTCCGTAACTAACTCTTCTAAAACACCTTTAAGGACTAAGTATATTACGTCTTAAAGTTCTTCCTCTTTTTCTTCTTTACCTCTTAAATTACACTTATTTATCCAGGTACAGTCTTTTTCGTTACCTACTATCTTAATATAAACATCTTTTAAGTTAAACTTAATATGTTTTCCTCCTTTTAGGACGGGTTTCTAACTAACTTACTTTAATAATAGGTATTATTATATTATATTGTGATGACCCTGCAGGCCGTCACTTGGGCCGGAGCGGCCCGACAAATCCCCTGCATAAGGAACAGTGCAGGAAGACAGTACGCACGGTACTGCGCACTGGGCCAGGGGTGCAAAGACCCGAAGCCCCTACGACTAACCAGCAGTTGCTCAGTCTTGGCAAGGGTGCTCACCTACTGAGCATCCGTAAGACCTCCAAGTAAAAGGTGCTCAGTAGTAGGTTACTTAGTCCTTCACTAAGCAACAGACCACTAAGCAAGGTACAAAGTACTTCTAGCTAGTTAGTATAGATAGTCATAATTATACCCATAACTACCGTAAGGGACTCTAGTTCCTTACACTAGTATTTAATTATTCATTTATATCCTACTGTTCAGACTCACCTCTATACATTATAATAATAACGACTTACAGTAACATTAAACCCCCGTTTAGGAGTGCTAGCTTAACAAACTATCTTCAGAACGCCCCTTACCTGTTAACGTCCTACCATACGTTCTGTCTTAACCTACACCAGTCCTTTCGAAGCTTATATTAAGTGTAAGTTATAATACAATACTAGCGTTAAAGTTCTAAACGCTGTTTATTAAACTCCCAGATACCACTTCCCTTTTACTAATATATTAACTTCTGGAAAAGGTAAGGAGATTAAGAAGGCGTAAGCTTAACCTTAACTCCTTACTATCGATAAGTTAGTTATATATCTCGAAGACTTAAACCTTAATTAGTAAAGACTAGTTAAAGAACTTAACAAAGCTTTTCCTAAAGATATTAAAAGCTATATTAATCTTATCGAAAAACTTTAAACCTAACTTAACGCTGTTAAGCTGGAGAATAACAACTTTAAAGGTTTATAAAAGAAATAGGTAAAACTCCCCTTACTATTACGCTTTAAGGGAGACTTTACGTAACTGGAGTCTTAAATAGCTTAGCTTTAGAGTTATATTACTTACTATAATAAGCAGTTCTTCGAAGAAGAAAGAAAGGTTAAGTTTACTAAAGCTCTACTGGATAAAGTAACTACTTATTAATACAAACCTTATACAAAAATAATTAACAACCTCTTTATAAACAGAGTGCGTAAAAAGGCCCCTAAGATTTAGGCTCTTTTTAACAACTTTAACGTGTTTATCAATTAACTCTAAATTAAGTTTAGAGAACTAAACGCCCCTAAGTAGGCTAAACAGTAACTTATAGCTTTAAGACAGACGTCTTCAGTCCTTAAGTTCTTTATACGCTTTAAACTGGAAGTAATAAAGACTAAACTTAGCTAAAAGGCCTTAATAATACTGTTCTAAAGCGGCTTAAAGGAATACGTTACTAAAGATCTTTACTAAGAAGACTAACTAGACTGTTTGTAAGAACTAGTTAAGATAGCTATTAAGGCTAACAATTAGTATTATAATTACCATTATCGGAAGAACTTCTAGAAAGAATAAACTCTTTATTAGCTAAGTAAACTTAAGAAGGGGAATTAATTAACTGTAATAAGTTACTATCTTAAGTTAATAGATATTAGTATAGTAAACCGTTAGAACTAACCTAACTGTAATAAGCTTTAACGATAACAGTAATAAAAGTAGCTTAAAGATATATTACAGGTTTAGTGCTTTAACTGTAATAAGAAAGGATATATAGCATAGTAATATCTATTATTAAAGTAAGTAAGTTAAAAACTTATTCTGGAAGGAGGAAAGCACGTTAAGTTTAATTTAAGAGATATTTATATTAGGATAGTAAGTAACAAAGAAGACTGTATCTAAATAGATAAGTGTAAGTTAGGAGACAAGGACGAAGTGGAAGAACCCTAAGATGTAATGTATTTAGTCCTTACAGGGGTTTTAGAAAAGTTAACTATAAAGGTGTAAATTATAAAAAACCGACTTTAAAGTAGAAACTTAGAATTACTAAAGGTGTAAGTTATAAAAGACTGACTTTAGGAAGAAATATTCTAATTAGCTGTTATAAGCTTTAAAAACCTCACTTTGTAAGCTTAGGAACGGAGGAAGTTTAAGAAAGACTTTAACTTAAACTTTACTAAAATAGTCGAAGGAGTTAAAGAACTAGCCCTTTAGGTTATATAAGTAGTGAAGTAAGCCTTAGAAAGTAAAAGAGAATAAGCTGAGAGAATTAAACTGGAGAAACGGAAGTTCTTCTTAACAGTACCTCTTAAGACTCTTAAATACTTTAAATACGTTAAGTAAATTAGCACTTTTACCTCTTTAAAAGAAGGATAGCTTAAATAACTATCCTGTATTAAAGCTAGTGTATTTTAGATTAGTACTTTAAAGGTCCTACGAGAAGGTATAAGGTAAGTATATTAATAGAAAGTTTAAGAATTAAAGGAAAAACATTAAAAGTTAGTAAATAAAGTGGAGGACCTGTAAGTTAAAGGTCTTATTATAACGTTTAAAGACAGAGTAGTAAAGATTAGGTTATAACTTTACAATTAAGTTCACTTTACTAATTAGCTTAAATACTAATTTATTAAGGAAGGATATTTTATAGAGGAATAAGTTAGGTTATTACTACTTAAGTTCTAAGAAGAGGTTTAGGAGAAATAACGTATATAGAAGTAAGTGGAAGAAGAGAAAAAATAAGGTGCCACTTCCCCTATTCTGTACTTTATAACTGCAGTACCTGTAGTTAATATCGACTACCTTAGTTATAGAGATATACTGTGGATTGATTACGTATACGATAACTGCGTTTTTAACTAATATTATAGACTTAAGGCCCTTTACAACCATTTCCTAAGTATATAAAGATAGGATTACGCTATTATAAAAGTAAAGTTAGAACTAGCTTATTATTAAGTCTCCTACTCCCTAATAAGAGAATTTAGTAATAAGTGGAAGGTTACCGTAATTAACTAAGCCCTTATTACGTGTTAGCAAGGAAGAATACTTAATAACTACTTAGTTATAATATGCTTATTACACTTTAACGGAAAAGTTAAAGAGTGGTAGAAACGGGAAGATTACTAACGGATTTAAGAGTAGAAAGATATTACTGTAATCTAAGCTTATAAAGCATATTATCGACTTATTAAAGACTTTAGGAATATTATACTGTTTAAAGTCAACTGGACGCTAAGGCGTGAAAACCTAAGAAAAGTTAATCGCTAGGTTTACTAGAGCTGCTTATTTTTCCAGAAGGAATTGGGAAAAAGTTATAAGCCCTTTAGAAGGGCTGGAAACTAATAGTTCGCTAGTTAGTAAAAACCCTGAGAAGAAGGAGAGGCACTTAGAGGTTAAGCTAAATAAGACCTTAAGGATAGATAATTGCTATAATTTAAATAATAAAAGAGTATAAGCACTATTCTATCAGTGTCGGTTTAACAGACAGAAGAGGGAGGTTATTTAAGGTAAAAGTAGTGATTAATAACAGAAGTGTTTCTAGCTTAGTATACCCCTCACTAGTTAACTGAAGAAAACTCCTTAACTAAAAGTATAAAGAGGTAATTTCTATTTAAAATAAAGAAGGAAGTTTATATTAATATAATAACAGTAAAGTTACTTATTACTTATTACTTCTAATTAAAGTGGATAAGGACAAATAATAAGTAGACTTTAATATTATATTAATTACCAGGTATAATATAATCTTAAGTCTACCCTAATTAGAAAAGTATAATCTTATAATTAATTAAAGGAGTGGTTACCTCACTTTCAGCAAGTCCCCTAGCTGTAATTACTATTTGGAGAAAGTTAAGAAGATATTAAACTATTCTAAAGATGCACGAAATATTTAAAAATATACTAAACTCTTAAAACTAAGTACAGTTTAGGTTAGGTTTATAAAGACAGTTAAAGGACTAGAAGGTCTACTGTATTATTTAAATAACGATTTAAAAAGTGGAAAGAAGTAAGAAGCTAATTTATAGGTAAACGAAAGAGTTAACTTATCTAAAGTACTTATAAAGTATAGGAAGTTTACCCTGTTTCGAAAAAAGATACTGTAACTACTAAACTACGGACTATAAGACTACAAAATTAAGCTAAAGCTAGGAGCGAAGCTCCGTAGCTTCCAGCCTTACTACCTAAACCCCTAGCAGGCTAAAGCCCTGCGGGAGTACGTTAATAAGAACCTAAAGAACAGGTTTATTATAAAGTCTTAGTTACTAACAGGGTACTTAGTGCTGTTTGTCTTAAAGAAGGGAGATAGTAAGTTACGTATAGTTATTAATTACTAAACGTTAAATAAGGATATAATTAAGAATTGCTACTTATTACTACTTATTATAAAGATGTAAGAACGGATTACTAAAGTAAATTAGTTCTTTAGCTTTAATTTCCTTATAAGATTTAATTACATTAGAGTAAAGGAGGAGAATAAGTATAAAACGGCTTTTTGGATTTGCAACGGGTATTACTAGTATTACGTTATGCTAATGGGATTAACAAATGCCCTTACGACTTTCTAAGGCCTTATCGACAGTATCCTCCACCCCTTCCTTAATAAGTTTATCTTTATATATTTAAATAATGTCTTAATTTATTCCAAAACTTTAGAAGAATACTGAAAGTATATACAATAAGTTCTAATAACTCTCGAAAAAGCGAAACTGACAGTAAACTTAAAGAAGAGCTACTTCTACATTTAGGAACTAAACTATTTAAGGTTTAAAGTAACCCTTAGAAAGCTCGAAATGTAACTGGAGAAGATAGAGGTAGTTAGGGACTAGCTTACTCTAAAGAACTAAAAAGAGTTATAAGCCTTTATTAACTTTATAAACTTCTATCGTTATTTCATTAGGTACTTTGCGAAAATTGTAAGATTATTTTACAAACTTATAAGTAAGGGAAAGCCATTTAAGTGGACTAATAGATAGTAGAAGGCGTTTAAAGACCTTAAGTATACTTTTGTTACAGTACTAGTCTTAGCCCTCCCTAATTTCTTAAAGCCTTTCTAAATTAAGACTAACTCCTTAAAGTTCGTAATTAGCAGAGAATTTAACTAAGTCTAAGATAATAGGAAACGTTACTTAGTTACCTTTTTATCGAAAGGAATCTACAGCTTAGCCTTACAATATCTAATCTACAATAAAGAACTGATAGCGATTATTCAGTACTTTGCTAAGTGGGCACTGTACTTAAGCGGTATAAAAGAACCAGTCTAGGTCTTTTTAAACTATAATAACCTTTAGTACTTCTTAACGAAGGAACTTAGCTTATAGTAAGTACGATAGGCAGAATTGATAGCTTTATTCTACTTCTAAATCCATTACATTAAAGGAAAAGATAATAGGTAAGCTAACGCTCTTAGTTGGAGATAGGACTATAAGGATATTAATCTAGTCCTAGTCCCTGTTATTATATTTAACGAAGTTAAGAACGGTATACTAGAGTATATATTATAAGTGTTAGATAACTAGATACTGGAATAGATTATTAACATTTATATAAACTTATAGATAAAGTATAATATCTATTAGTAATAATAGGACTTTTAAGTAAAAAGGTTAGTAGAAGGTACTTACAAATATAAGTGCCTTTTAGGAGACTTCTTAGGGTATATGTAAGACTGTGGGAAGGAGTGTTTAAAGTATTTAAACTATAATAAAACTAGTTATTAGCTAGAATAGTTATTAGAAGGTATAAATAGTATGCTTAAACTAGGAGTAAGGCTTTAGTATTAAGAGAAACTGTACATTTACAACTTAGTTAAGAAAAAAAAGTATATTTAGTAAGTCTATAAGTCTTAACTTAGAGGATATATAAGCTAAGCTAAGACTTTAATACAGGCTTAATAAGCGTACGCCTTCTTAGGAATGAAGAAGCTAGTTAAGGAAGTAGTTAATAACTGTAACGTCTGTTACTGTAAGCAGAACTGGTATTATAAGCCTTATGGACTTCTTAAACTACTCCCTGTATTACAGGTGTTATAAAGTTTAATCTCGCTTAACTTTATCATTAGGATCTTAAAGTTTAAGGACCTTATTATAAGAGTTACTTATAATTAGATCCTTATAATAGTTAATAAATTAACGAAATAAGTTTACTTTCTGCTAATCTTAAAGGGTATAACAGCGGAGTAACTTACTTATATCTTTAAGAAAGAGATAATTTTACAATACCTTTAACCAGATAATATTATTACAGATTAAGATAAGCTAATTGTATCGAAATTTTAGTAAGGGTTAATGTAGAGAATAGGTGTGAAAAGTAAGCTTTCGACAGCATTTTACTTACAGATAGATAACTAAACAGAGTAAGTTAATTAAATACTTATAATATATCTTTAAGCTTACGTTAACTTTAAATAAGATAATTAGCTTAAGCTGTTACTGATAGTATAGATAGTTTATAATATAACACTAGTTAAGTTAATAGGTGTATTACCATTCTTCGCTAATTACAGTAAGGAGCTTAAGCTCTGTTAAGGCTTACTTATAAGCACTTCCTAAGCTATAGTCTGTGCAGATCGAATGTAAGAGCTATATAACTACTTATAAGCCGAACTTAAGTTTACACGTAAATAAATGAAGAAGTTTACTAACAAATACTAAATTAAGTAACTAATACTTAAGAAAGGACTTTATTACGATAGTAAATAAGTTAAAGGACTAACTCTTTAAGAAGGGGATTATGTTTACCTTTTTTCGCAAAACTTACATTCGAAATAACTTAGTAAGAAGCTTAACTTTAAAAGGTATAGACTGTTCCGAATTAAAAAAAAGGTTATTACCTTTAATTACAAACTAAACTTACTTACTAGTATAAAGGTGCAGATTAAGGTTTTTTATATCTTATTTCTAGAACTTACTCTGAAGGAAGTTCCTCTGGAAAAGAAGATTAAGATCGATACTAATAAGGATAAGTATAACGTTGAGGAAGTTGTAGATTTACGAAGGGGAAAGAATACGTTCGAATATCTTATTAAGTAATTAGATTACGGCTTTAAAAGTAACTTATAAGAACTAGTTAAGAACTTTAAATGCTTAAACCTAATTGTAGAGTTTTACTAAAAGAATTTAGATTAATTAAAGTTAACGATAAGAATTAAAAATAAGATAAGATCTGACATTTAAACTACTATACTGAAAAGTAAAACTATTATAGGACTTAGAGCTCGAGAAACGGTAGGAAACTCCTTAGTAGGTACAGAAAGACATTTATTAAAACCCTTAACTAAGGTTATAAGGACCTTAGACCTAATAAGGAAGCTAGGCTTTTAGAGCTCCTAAAGAGCTCTGTATAAAAAATAAGTACTGTTAAGAGAAGAAGTTAGTAAAAAGAAATAAATATACTGTTATTATATTACAGAACTGTAAGAGGAAAGAAGTTACGAATTAAGTTAAGAAAAGGATGTCGGCTATAGTAACCTTTTGGAAAAAGAATTAGTAAGTATTCTTACTAAAAAGTCTCCTTAGTCGAAAGACTTATTAGCTTTGGGAGGAGTAGCTAGATAGGTCTCCTCTTGCTCTTAGAAGTGGAGGATCTTTACCTCTTAACTAAATATAGAAAAAGCTTGCTCCTCTGTCTTACAGTGTTAGGTTTTAATCCGTTCGAGTTAAGTAACGGCTTCGCAGAGCTTTTAAGTTTTCAACTTTAAGTTCTATACAGTAACGTCGTATTTAGTATTAAGATAGCGCTTCTTAGAAAGAAGCCGCTAGAGGAAAGCGTTGTTATAACTAAACGTATTGCATAAAGACGAAGCTTTTACTAATAAACATTTGGAGCAGCTATCTGATTGTATAGTAATAAGATAGGAAAGCGATTTTAAAGAATAACGGCTATAAGGCAACATTTGCAATTTAAAAGTTGAAGTAAAGTCTGTAAGGTTACGGTAATAAGAGGTACTGTTTTTCGAAGTGCGCTTTTACATACGGTTAGTAGGTATAGTTACGTTAAAAAAGAAGGAACGTTTTTACTAAGGTTCTTTATAGAAAAAGAACGTTAAAGAGGGGGAATCGTGTAACGACCCTGCAGGCTGTTACTTAAGCTAGAGCAGCCCGATAAATCCCCCGCATAAGGAACAGTGCAGGAAAACAGTACGTACGGTACTACGCATTGGGCCAGGGGTGTAAAGACCCGAAGCCCTTATAACTAACTAGCAGTTGCTTAGTCTTGGCAGGGGTGCTTACCTACTAAGCATCCGTGAGACCTCTAAGTAAAAGGTGCTTAGTGGCAGGTTACTCAGTCCTTCACTAAGCAACAGACCACTAAGCAAGGTATAAGGTACTTCTAGCTAGTTAGTATAGATAATTATAGTTATGCCTATAACTACTGTAAGGGACTCTGGTTCCTTACGCTAGTATTTAATTGTTCATTTATATCCTACTGTTCAGACTTACCTCTGTGCATTATAGTGATAACGACTTACAGTAACATTAAACCCCCATTTAGGAGTGCTAGCTTAACAAGCCGTCTTCGGAACGCCCCTTACCTGTTGGTGTCCTGCTATACGTTCTGTCTTAACCTGCGCCAGTCCTTTCAAGGCCTGTGTTAAGTACAGGTTATAATATATATATCCTTTTTTACTACAGTTAAAGCATTAGACTTATAATAAGTCCTTAAGCTGCTTCTATTACTGTTATTATTAAGGCTTATTACGGTTAGGTCGGTTCTGGCAGTTTACTATATTAATATCTATTAGCTTAGGATAGTAACTTGTTACAGTTAACTAGTTCCCCTTTTTTAATTTACTTAACTAGGGGACTTAATCTTTCCAGAAGTTCTTTTAATAATAGTGATTATAGTACTAGTTATTAGCCTTAATAGCTATCTTAACTAACTCTTAAAGATAATCTGGTCGGTCTTCTTGGTAAAAGTCTCCAGTAATATACTCCTTTAAACTACTCTAGAACAGCATTACTAAGGCCTTTTAATTAAACTTAGTTTTTATTACTTTTAGTTTAAAGCGTGTGGAGAACTTAAGGATTAAGGACGTTTATCTTAAGGCTATAAGGCGTTACTTAGCCTGCTTAGGGGCGTTTAATTCTTTAAACTTAGTTTGGAGTTAGTTAACGAAAACGTTAAAGTCGTCGAAAAGGGCTTAAGTCTTAGGGGCCTCCTTACATGCTCTGTTTAAGGAGAGGTCGTTAATTATTTTCGTATAAGGTTTATATTAGTAAGTAGCTACTCTATCTAGTAAAGCTTTAGTAAACTTAACCTTCTCTTCTTCTTTAAAGAACTGTTTATTGTAATAAGTAATATAACTCTAAAGCTAGGCTATTTAAGATTCTAGTTACATAAAGTCTCCTTTAAAGTATAATAGTAAAGGGAACTTTACTTATTTCTTCTATAAGCTCCTAAGGTTGTTATTCTTTAGCTTAATTACGTTAAGTTGGGCTTAAAGTTTTTTAATAAGACTAATACAGCTTTTAATATCTCTAGGGAAGGTTTCGTTAAGTTCCTTAACTAATCCCTACTAGTTAAGGTTTAAGTCTTTAAGGTATATAGCTAACTCGTTAATAGTAAGGAGTTAAGGTTAGGCTTACACCTCTTTAATCTCCTTACCTTTTCCTAAGGTTAATATGTTAGTAGGAGGGGGGTAATGTCTAAGAATTTAATAAACAGCGTTTAGAACTGTAACGCTAATATTATATTACAACCTGCACTTAACATAGGCCTTAAGAGGACTGGCACAGGTTAAGACAGAACGTATAGTAAGACGCTAATAGGTAAGGGGCGTTTTAAAGACAGCTTATTAAGCTAACACTCTTAGATAGGGGTTTAATGTTACTGTAAGCCGTTATTACTATAATGTATAAAGGTGAGTCTGAACAGTAGGATATAAATAAATAATTAAATACTAGCGTGAGGAACTAGAGTTCCTTACGGTAGTTATAGGTATAACTATAACTATCTATACTAACTAGCCAGAGGTACCTTATACCTTACTTAGTGGCCTATTACTTAGTAAGGAACTAAGCAACCTGCTACTAAGCACTCTTTGCTCAGTGGTCTCTTAGATGCTTAGTAGGTGAGCACTCTTGCTAAGACTGAGCAACTGCTGGTTGGTCGTAGGGGCTTCGGGTCTTTGCACCCCTGGCCCAGTGCGCAGTACCGTGCGTACTGTCTTCCTGCACTGTTCCTTGTGCGGAGGATTCGTCAGGCCGCTCCGGCCCAAGTGACGGCCTGCAGGGTCGTCACACGTACAGTGAAACTGACGGAGAAAGTAAGGGGTGCAAAATGATGGAACAGTCAAGACTGGAAACGCGATTTCTAGGCCTTTTACTATATTAGCGGTATTACTACTAGTTAATCTCTAGCCTCTTAGCCTTATGGTGCGCTGAGGCTACTGAACAGAGTGTTAAGAAACATGTAGATTATAGTTCTGTATTAATAATAGGTGTAGATTACTGCAAAGAAAGATATCAATTCGGTTTTGCAATGCTAGAAGTTATCAAGATGCGTGGAAGACACGGCATGTTTTTTTGCTCATATATAACCCTAACCCTGGTGGGGGGGGATGCCCGAATAAGAAAATGGGGATGCCCGTCTAATAGATGCCTTTCCTTTACTCTAACTATAGGAAAAGAAAAAACCTGCAATTGCCGCTAATTGTTATATTACCAGGTAGCTCTGCGACAGGTGGTAACTTCACCATTTACCAGCCCCTCGTCTTGCGTAACGGCTTCGTCGGCAGGTACGGGACAGTAGACTGTACCTGGCGAGTTAACTAATGACCCGAGGGGGCCTTTAACCATTACCTATTAGACCAGGCTTGTTAAGTGCTGAATCCAGGACCCCGCTGCCTGGAAGGATTGGATAGCATTATGCCTAACTGTAAGGAGGATTAATCGTCCAATCCTTTGTTTCTATTGACCGAATTGGGCGCACCCAGCCACATCAATACATGGTAATACCAAGTGGATAGGCGGGCTTTTGGAGAAGGATTAAGGAAGGCAATTCTAGGTTGACTTTAGATCACAAATTTCCTGATAGGGCTGGCACTTGCAAAGTTTTCCTCGGGCCCACGTTTTCTTGCACCCCGTCTATCTTAGTGATATGAAATGCGGCATCACGGTCAAAACTAACTACAGAGATCCTAGTACCATGGAAAGCTACTCCATCTATACTGCTGCCTCGCTCTTAAAGTCATTGTCCTGGCGTTGGCTTGCCGTTAGCCAGAGTATACCTTAGCTAAAGGGCAACAAAGAGGTTATGCACGACGAAATTTGGCTTCGGGAGCGATCCGGAGCCTGCCGAGCCCTGTGCGTGAATCTCTTTGTCTTTGGCTTGACAATAGCAACCGCAGCTGCGGATCACTCAAAGCGGGAAGGTTTTCGATATTGACCAGATGGTTAGGAGAATAGTTATATTGGCAAAGAAAGACCTGCCCAAAGGAATAGGCGTTATCGTTGGCGTTTATGCCGCCCGACAGAGACTATTGGCGGGGCTGCCGGCGCTGCAGCATCCGAAGATATCCTCTCCGGTGTACACGGAGGAGACCCAGCTCTCTCAGCCGCTAAACTATCTCCACAATCCAACGCTGGTAATTCCAAGTTCCGGAATCATTATTGGCTGGCCAGCGTTGGATTTCACGTCTCACCCGATCCACATGCCTCTAGCGAATCCACCCAACGAGAACTGATCCCGCGTACAGCCTGGCATTCTGAGGCCGCACTCCCCACCTCTCTTGAGCTACATAGTAGCCTCGTCTCCCAATATCGTCAAAGATTTGATCTACCAGCCAGATAGTATCAGTAGCTATATTTTAACTAACATTAAGGAGCTACTTACGGATGGTGCTGCGATGGGTTGGGGAGGTGACATGAATGGCCCAGTGTCTTGGGTCACGTCGATCTGTGGGATGATAAAGGATCACCCGGAAAGTGGTATCCATGTTGTCGGGACGGTATGTATCTGGGTACAGACTAGTGGTGATATCGGACGGCCGGTAACAGTCAGGGTACATGGGCTGGCGCCAAGGATATCGAACTGCATTATGCTACCTGCAATTTCAACGCAAACGTCAGCTTCAGTACATTCCTGACGATGAATTTCACGTACGGCATGCTGAAATACCTAAATATTCAGAAAGGTATACGATGGGATGCTTCTTGGCACGATGCAATGCTGCGATGTGATTCTGTGATGCCGTGGTGCTGTGCTGTGATGATGCTGGAGAGAAGAGAAGCTGTGAGCTCACGGCGTCTCTGTGAAAATCGTGTTTTAGACGTCGAAAAAAGTGACATCACTCAAATGGCTGGCCAGTCACTTCAGCAACTGCGACTGTGATATCCTTTAATGCCTTCCCTAACCTCACGAGTTTCATGGGGCAAGTGATGTTGAGGTCTGGGCTTGGCAAACACCGGCTGCAGGTGGCGTTTTTTAGGTACTTTATACTTTAGTCTTGCAGCGATAACCTTAGGGTTCAGAACCAGCTAGCAATTAAACTTCGCTGAAATAAAAACACATCACCTGGTCCCCCTTGCACTTCACAGTTTTTTGCTCTCTAACAACTTCACTGCAGTGCATCCGCCCAACTACAAACATGTCTACATCCTCACACATTATCAGCCCTATAGAGGGATCTCCGCACACACATACCATCATATTGTTACACGGGCGCGACAGTCAAGCATCCGAATTCGCCTCGGAATTCTTTGAGTGCGAGGCCACCGGTCCCGAGGCGGATCGCACATTGACAGCACTCTTCCCGACAGTCAGATGGGTGTTTCCGCAAGCGAAAACTCTCCGATCGGAACGTTTCGATACCGAGATGTCACAGTGGTTCGACATGTGGTCACTTGAGGACGTACAAGACCGCAGCGAGTTGCAAGTTCCGGGGCTACAGTCAAGTGTTGATCTCATCATCAAAATCATCAAGGCCGAGGAGCTGTTTGTTCCAAGGGGCAGAATATTTCTGGGTGGAATAAGCCAGGGATTTGCAACGTATGTTCTCCTTCCCCCCCCGCAGCCAATTCCCCTGCCTATTGACCCCTAGAGGTAACATTTGATTCGGTTTAGATCGCTGGCTGCACTCTTTGCTGATGGCGAAGGGGGCTTCGCAGGTCTCTGTGGTTTTTGCAGCTGGCTGCCGCTTGCGAATAAAGCTGCGTCTTTGATCCGCGCAAGCTTCGATCCCGGGGAACGGCTTGCCAGCATGCAGCGGCTCTACGCTGCTGCCAAAAGCGGACAAGAGCCATTGGCGTCAACGCTGCTATCACAGCTCAGATCGATACCCATTTTCCTTGAGCACAGTCGAGACGATCCTGTCATATCTGTTGAGAACATGGCGGGCATACGTGACACGCTGGGGAAGCTCGGCTTTGAAGACGTCATATGGCATGAATATGAAGACGGCGGACACTGGATCAATGAGCCTCAGGGAGTTGACGATTTCGTGAACTTCTTGCGACAGGCCATGCGCGAGTAGAGGGTTGGGTTGGGGGGGGGGGGGGGGGGGGGGTCTGAGGGCAC
>Ga0247758_1000311_pt1 | contig 42757 bp, 51 predicted proteins | sample UWRJL156409C4_FD_180950 | JGI IMG/M metagenome (GOLD analysis project Ga0247758, IMG submission 180950) | Plant litter microbial communities from Arlington Agricultural Research Station in Wisconsin, United States - UWRJ-L156-409C-4 | ecosystem: Environmental > Terrestrial > Plant litter >...
TGTTTTGGTTCTGTTGCCAGGTTGTTCTTTTCTTTTTCCTTGAAGCCACACTGGAAATGAAAGTGGGGATGCTATGCCGCATGCGGCCGGAGAGCCAGGGTGACCGGAAACCCTGTGGATTACGTTAATGGAGAGCTGTCAGAGCCGCCCGACAGGTTACGATGAGCGATCGGAGAAGCACCCCACAAAGGGACGAGTCATTACTGAGGCTTCTGCTTGCGATGAGCGACTAGGGTTGTTTTTTCTCGAAGCTATTCGAATTCGACGGGCCACCACCATCGCTTTGTGGAGTTTGCCATCAAACACAAGCGCCACATCGAATTTTCCTCCATCCTGTCACATTCCTCCTCTGAGCGATGGCGTGGCCAAGCACGGCGGCTGAAGTCGGCCCATGCCTACTGTGTATGCTCCCCTCCCCCTTGGTGGCGACAACAACGTTACCCTGTTGAGGTTTTCATCGTGGAGGCCAGAGACTGGTTTATTTCTTCTCCCCTTAAGCCTTGGGAGTCCATGGCCTCGCAGCATCGCCTACTACGGTCCCTGGCCGGGGTGCCTATTCTGAGGGAGCCCAATTTCAAGCCGCTTCCCGAGCGTTACGGGGCAGTATCCGAACCTGGCCCTTTTATCCCCTGATCTTGCATGTGGGATCAGTTACTTACTCAGACAACATCAACAAATCTGGCCTGATGAAGCACGCATTGCTGGGCTCCCACGGAAATCGCGGGTGCCGATAGTGATCCGTGCGATGCGCGAGAGGCTGCTGGTCGGTTCGGAAAATACCGGTGCCTTGAGATCTCTTCGTGTCGAGGGGGCCGCAAAAAAGAAGTGAGATCTGAGATGCAAATCTTTACGAGATCTGGTGCTGCATCACGCCAGCCTTCCAAGGCCCCCGTGCAAGTTGGGGCGCTGGTCTCCAACACCGTTCTGGCCGCGAGGCTGGTGGAGGACGGCGAGACGGGGGGTTTTAGACAACCTCATTGTGTGCCAACGCGCCAGTCTCTTCAACTTCAGTGGCCCCTTTTTAGAATCAACAAACCTGGCACTTGCGGGCACCGTGTGGAGACTCTGGACAGGGCGGCGGGAGGCGGGTGAAAAGATCTAGCCTCCAAAAAGATGGAGCAGCGCAGGCGTCAATCCGTGGCTTCCTGTAGCATCGGGTCGATTTTCAATGGTTTGGTCTAGCCACTGCCAACCCCTCAACAAGGGCCCCCTTAGGTGCACTTCCAGCGCTGACCCATGACCCGGATGTTGATCCCGCAAAGGGGGCTGCATGCTATGCTCCAGTCTTGCTGCGGAACTGACAGTTGGCGGCTGCGGAGGCGAATGCATTGTGGGCACGGCGAATTGGTGAATCACAGCTCTCTCAGAGCTCTCTCTTTGACCAGGCACGCACTCGAGAGACCAGACGTTGGAAGCCGTTCTTGCCCCTCCTTCTAATAAGCTTCCTGCTTTTCCAGCGGCTGCGGCGATTCAGGGTCCCTGGATGGCCGGCCGGCCGAGGTGTCGCACAGACGGGATCTTGTTGAGCGTGGGGAAGCTGAACAGGGTAAGCCACCCCTGCGGGACAGACGCAGGATGGATCACGAGTGGCTACCTTGGCCACACACTAATCGCTCACCATTTGAGCCGAATGCAACCACTGGGCCGAGAGGATCCCGCTGCGATGCGTCTGGCTTCGCCTCCGTGGCACTGTGAGGGTACATCAGGGCCGTCCTGGGCAGTCGCCAAGTGCGTGACGACCAAGCGCAGATATGCGTGCCTGGGTTGCTCCAGATCCGCTAGTTTCTATTTACGCGTGCCTATTGGAGTGTTCGCACAGAACACGCTGGCCAGCAAGGCACTGTCTTCCCAGCTAGGTGAGGCAGGTCTCACCACGCCGGAGGACCGAGGGTTTCCTCACGGGCACATGTGCTAAACCAGCTTCATGTGGAGAGACCACCTCACCTCGCTCAGCCTGGGACTCTCTTGTGTTGGACTGAGTCGAACGATGGAGATTATGGCGAGGACTCAGAGCTCTCTCCCGCGGAGCTGTCTCGACCGGCCTTGCGGGGCTTAGATGACATGAAACAAAACAGTGCGTGCGAAGAGGGCCTATCGACAAGACCATGCCAGCAAACACTGCAACTGCTGCAGCATTGATTCAGCCAAAGTCAGACAGAAGGTAGCACGAAAGCGGTGGCCCGCAGGTTTCGAAGCTCTACGCAGCGTGCAGCAATGCCGCCCGTTGGTCCCCCTCGTTCATTTCAGCCGCCAGGTCGACCAAACCGACAGTTGATTTGGCAGAGACCGAGGTGTCATGGCGCATGCAACGACAGCATAGCATACGCAGATTCCACCTTGTGGTTTTGCAGGTCGTGGTCTTGTAAACTGTGATTTTGCGGGCAAGACATGCGCCTTTCAGCGCAGCAGAGCGAGTGTCAAGATCCAAAAGAACAAAGGGTTGTCCACCTCATCGGGCGGGGGAAAGGGCCTGAAAGTGAAACTGAGGGGTTGGGTAAACGTTGAGGTTGAGTGAGGCTGGAGTTGATCTGCGCAAGGTGAGATGGAAGCTCTGAGGCGGGCCTGGGCTCGCCAAACAGCTTAGGTCCACTCCGTGATCAAAGCTCCGGCCCGGGACCATTTCGACATCGGGTCGCGGTGCGGAACGCGGACGGGCGTTTATCTGACCTACCCGCCCTGCAAAGCACACACAGCGCAGCGGAGTCTAGTCAACCAGGAAGTCGGGAGTTTACCCAGAGTGTGTTGAAACCGCTCGCGTCGGCAGCACAAACAATGGCAATATTATCGTTGTTTGGATATATCACCTACATTTCAAAATCGCTTCTGTGCCACAGGTTGTGATAGGGTTCCTGACCTAGTGGGAGATCTGCCCTGCACTAACATCCAACTGGATTCTGGCACCAGTGGACTCCGCCGGTCAAGGGCCGATAGATGCGGCTATTGGCTGTGGCGCTGATGGTGGGTTAGGCGACAACCATTCCCCGGTGCCGATGCGATTGAGGTGGGCCATGAGGGGTTGGGACGAGGGAGGAGCAACATCGAGACAAGCGGTCCTTCCACCGTGCACCGGGCTGGGTAAGCTACTGTGTGGGGCCCGCTCGCTCATGTACCCACCCACCGCGTGCATGGTCGGCAACCAAGGACCCAATCAGCGGCGGCAAGTGCGATGCGTCTACACCGCTTCTTCAACGGACGGGACGAGGTTGCGAGGGCAGTCGGCACTGGGGAGGGGCTCTCCACTTCGCCTCGTCCAGCGATCTCGTCCACCGACGGGCGTCTTTCTCACGCTTCCCAACGCTGGTTCACCCCAGAATTCGCTGCCTCTTCCCACGAACCAAGGCCAGGGAAGCGCGCGGAGTGCACAAACCGTGACTAGAAACCCGGAAACCTGCGCCCAAACCTCGGCGAGTGCTTCTCTTTGCTCACGACAACCGAACGCCTGGCGCTTGTCATGACCCTCTCGTCCTGACCGACTCGACTCGAGAAAGAGCGGTGTCGCCCCTCGCCGACCCTGCCATCCCCGTTACAATACTAGCAATTCTCCTCCAATCCCCTTATCCCAAGCCTTTTCTCTCTCCTCCTGTTCCCTTCCGCTCCGATCGAAGATGACCTTCGATTTCAGCGCCGCCAGGGGAGAAGCCGCTTTGCTGGAACAGTTCGGATTCGATCACAGGGAGCAGCGCTACTCATACCCAACCGCTTCCACCGGTACCTCAAACCAGAACGTCACCTCGACCGCGCTGACCACCATGTCACATTCTAACCGCCAGAGCCTGAGCCTGAGCCCGGGAACATCATGGCTCCCCCTCGACCTAGCCGGAGGAGCGGTGGGTGGTCCTATGTCGATACACTCGCCCAATTCCGGAAGCGTATCCGCCTCGTCGCCCGAGGACCAGAGTGCCCAGTCCCCGAGTCATCAGAGCAGCAACATGTCGAGCCCTCTCCAACAACAACCTTCGCCTTTCCAGGCCGCCCGCCCGAATCCTTCCACCATCATCGGGGACTGGTCACTCCCGCTCCAGCCCCAGCAGCAGACAGCCCCTGATCTGTCTCAATTCATTCAGAACGCTGAGCTCATGAACGCTTTCGGCCCATTCGCGACCAGCTTCCCGTCCACAGCGCTCGAGTATTTACCGGCAACCACCCATGCGCTCGAGGCCAGTATGCACTTGGAGTCTAGCTTCGGATCAATGTCCCCGGTTGAAGACGCCCAGGTCATGCAATGGGGGGCGGTACCGAACTGGCGGGATTTTGAGTCCACGATTAACTACCAACCGGATGGACTTCCCCGTATGGGAAGTATGGGGAGTCACTCTCCGACCAGTTCCTTTCTTGAGGTCCTCTCACTTAATTCTGGGAGTGATAATGGTTGGACATCGGTCGACGTGTACCAGGGCTACGAGACTTTCCAACAAACGCAACCGTCACCAAATCCCGCAATCTTCAACCCTGGCCAGACACTTCATCTGAGGACAAACTCGGATTCCTCCCAGTCTGATGGCAACTCCATGGAATTTGGCAGCTACGAGGAGGTGGCCTTTCCCCCTTATTCCCCCTTCTCCCCTGGCTCAGATACATACCCCGCCGACCAGGCAAGTAACCACCGGAATTGCCACCACGGTGAGCATCATCATTCGCCCACCGAAATCATCAGCCCCTCAGCTGCCGTTGCTCCCATGCCCATCAAGGCTGCTTCATCCTCATCAACAAGACCTTCGATTGCCAGCGGTTCTGGATCTACTTCGCCGCCGTCAAGAAGGAACTCTGCTCCACGGAAAAGCCCAATTGCAAAAGCCACCAAGCCTGTTATTCGGAGAACGTCGACCGGGAAGAAGGACGGCACGGGTGAGAAGAAGGTCGGCCGTCGTCGGGGTCCCTTGCTGCCGGAGCAGCGCAAGCAGGCGAGTGAGATCCGAAAACTCAGAGCCTGTCTTCGCTGCAAGTTTCTCAAGAAGACGTGTGACAAGGGTGAGCCCTGCGCTGGTTGCCAGCCCTCACATGCGCGCCTATGGCAAGTGCCTTGCACGCGTATCGATATCAAGGACATTGGATATTTCATGAAGGACTGGAAGGCCGATTACGAGCGACACCTCGACCGCGGCATGTCTGTTTTCAACGTCAAGGGATTCGCGCAGAAGGAGACGCTCATGTGGATTACACACGGCTATGGATTCTGTCTCCCGGTTATGGTTCGCGAGGTATACGTGGCTGACGAGAGCTGCTTTCAACTGGATTGGGTTGAGTCGACTCTTCAAGATCAAGAACCAATTGACTTTGAGGTCCGCACGGAGCGCCTCGACGTTGGTCAAGACGGTGTTTCAATGGAGGCACTATCCGAGTATCTCGACAAACACGTGGAAGAGGGCTTTGAGCGATTTATTGACGACCACTTCGAGGGAACACCGTTCATCACCGAAATTTTCAAGACGGCATACCGCTACTACTGCAAGGACAAGAACCCAATCATTCGCAAGGCACTCAAGCTTGTTGTGGCTTACAACCTGACCCTGCACATCACCATGATTGAGCAAGCGCCGACTGAGGAGCCTATGGAGGGCCAGATTGACGACGAAGACTCCAAGTTTTACGGCAAGGTCGTTGCCCCCGTCATGATCAACTTCCAGATCAAGTGTGCGATGGCGGACATGTGGCGTGAGCTGCAAAAGGACATCTTGGAGGAGCTTTCCGCTCTCTATTCCAGCGTCTACAGCGGAGAGCGCCTGAAGAATTGGCCCACCATTTTCATGCTTGCGTCCATTCTGTTGGCGGTCTGGGAGGAGATTCAGTTTGATTGCCACTACCGTGTGCCGGACCCTGTGGCCGTTCAGAAGTTTTGCAACGACATGGAGACGGTTCCAGTTGGTGTCATTGTCGGTCTCTTCCACGCCATTTCGCAGAAGCTACCATCATTTACTGAGTGGGATACGCGGAGACACGGGCAAATTTTGAATAATAACCCTGCCGTTTGCGACGCCATGACAGAAATGCGGCAGCACATCATCAAGCACGGTGAGTTGATACCGCGTGCGTTGTTTCATGCCTTAAACTTTTTGCTGACCCATAGTTGCAGAGTCGTTCCTGAGAACGCGTCACGAAACTAAGTTTGACCGCTACGACTTCGACTCGTTATCAAACAAGTTGCTGTCGAAGTTGGTCATTCGCGCCAACTAGGATCACCATTCCTGCCGTTGGAGCATGATGTCTGTCCGATTACAATGCCCGTCATCACCGACAATCGCAGCATTTTTTGCCTTCTGCTCTGCGAGGGGTGGTCGATCTTATCGTTTCATTTGTCTTTAGCTTCAGCGGTTATGACCGAGCGACGGCGTTGATTTCTGATGATTGTTTTCTGCGACATCTGCTTTTACCATGTTTTTCTTGATCTTCTGCTTCTCTACCTTCGCTCATGCCGGACAATTGTCCGGGCACTAACGGAATGACTGACGTCCCTCTCATGACGGATCATCTTACGACTACAGAGATTTCTTTTCTTCCTTCTACTTTTGACGATTTGCTTTTACCAGACGATCTGTATGACTGGATTGGAAACTCAGCCCGCTGAAGGCGTGGCGTGAGGGACTTACGGGCGCATAGGAAACGAACACGCGGGAAATGCTCTTAACGATTTATCATCGCACCCGCTCGGACGAAAGAGAAACAGAGCATAGAGGAAGAAACATATGCATAGGATTTGGCGTTTGTTTGACAGGCTACGTCTCATCGAAGAAGCCTTCAAGACACGAGTACATGTTGCTAGGGCGGACGGACGAGCGAAGGGACAGATGATGGATTATGTTTATGTTGATTAGACATGAGTTGACGGGTTTGCACGTTGGTTGAGGATACTGGATGTTTTGGTGGAGTGAGAACACCGTGGGAAGAACAGAAACGGCCACATATCTGCCTACTGGCAGTTCGGTTCAAAAAGCGAGGATGGAGAGGCTTTGATCCTATGTTTTTTGGCTTTAATCAAGGAGATATCTGCCCAACAAATGCTCCGCCTACTTACTGTACCTTGAATGTGATATGTGCAAGGTAAGAAATATAGCAATGTTCGCCCAAACACTAATATAGAACAACACCCCAGCCCTACCAAGCAGAGCAACGGCCAGCGGGGTATGGGGCCAAAAGGGAGGGACTAGTTTGGCGATAAGCGATACTGATACAAAGTTATCAAGAAAACGGGTTCTCGCAGCCTCTAGATAAGACCTGTATTATTGGATTACTTGATACATGAGGATGTGCTACCTGATAGGCTAGGATTCTGGAAGGTGAGTAAGGAACCCCAGATCTGATCTCAAAGCAGGCGAGCGCGAGTGGACCGTTGACAAGATACCTGAACCGGTAGGAATAACCGCCGGAGATGCAAAATACGCGAATACCTCGTGCGGGTGAAGCGAGCGAGATAAGCAGCATGGACGACCTCCAATCGAGCCGTCTATGGTGTGCCCGTTGTGACCTGGGACGTATCATGTAAATCCCTGAGCCGAGAAATCGATGTCATCGCTTGGTCACTTAGAAAAAAGCTATCAGGCCTTCATTGGTGTCAGCATTTTGAAAGGGGATTGAACCTGGAAGCGAGGGGTGTTGCTACGAAACCAACTCCTGTGCCTGGTTCTCTTAGTAATGTTACTGCATCGGTAGATACCGGTATGGGCTTCGCAGCTTGGAAGGGATGGGAAGTGTGGGTAGAGAGCTCGGGGAGGCCCGATTGGGCATCGTTGCTCGGCGTGCCCGCGATCAGTTGACGAGCAATAACCTGAAGGGGTTGGGTGGTGTCTGTTCCTTTCAAGCCCTTTTTGTGCCACTGGTGACAATAATGGCGATAACCAAGCCAAAATAGCCATGCACCTCGCTTTTCTTCCTGGAGGGATAACCCCGACTAGGCTGTCGACGTTTCTGGGGTACTGCTGACACGACACGTGCGGAGTATGGATTACGGATCCGTGACAGTTGACGATTCACTGTGGGTCAATCCCGGAAAGGGCCGGCAGTCGTCGCTCTCACCGTCCTCGGCATCGCTCTTGGGGACTGTTGCATCAGGCGATAAGGGAAAATTTGCCCCCTCTCTCACATGGAACGCGCAAATGTGCGAAATGCGCCTAGTCCCGGAGAAATATCTGAGATGTTCATTGCTTGGCCTTGTTGACGTTAGACAAACGAGCAGTTGCACGACCACAGCCTCGGACGAGGCGAAGGCTGGGTCTCTTGGCGACGCTGTGTTGAGTGGATACGCGATCGTCGGCGTTGGAACCCCACCCAGCCGCCTAGCCCGAACACCCAGCGAGAGATCTCCGAATGCCCAGTCGAGCCCGCAACCTGCTCCTAGCCAAAAGCTGCAGTGGAAGATCCTCGAGCGGGAACTGTGTTCAGCCTCGAGAAACAGGTGTAAATTTTCGGCCCTCAGACCCGAGGATGGGTGCCAGTGAGGGTCACGCCGGGCAAGTCATCAGGCGTCATCCTTATCGCTCTTTGTGCGGGGGAAGGCCCCAGATCCCTGTTTCGTTGAGGTCAGCCAAGCCAGTGCGGGGCGGAGGCCGCTTGCAAACAGACCGACAATTGCGAGGCCGTTGCGACTGAGCAGAAGCTGGAAATCACTAGAGGCAAGTGAATTTGATGGAGGAGTGAATCGAATCGAAACCAGTGAATGGATCATCGCTGATCCGATTATTCAGCTGGCTTGAGCTGCAATCAAGAATCAGCGGCGAATAGGTACGCACGCAAGGCTGGGCCAACCGTAAGTTTGCCCCACTCCGCTCTCAATGCTGCCTGCTGAGTGGCTCATTCACTCGTTCTGGCGCTTTCCTCCCACTTCCCTCCTCGTGTACGGACCGACTGGTGGCCCTTGCACCTTCCTGACACATCGCTCAGCCACCCCGCCTGGCAACCTGCGAGTCTGGCTCTTGCCTTCCTTCTTATTTAACCTTCTCCCACTCTTCGCCCTCTGGTCCAACTTCCTCCTTCCATCAAACAACTTCCAGATCTCCATCTGTGAAACAACACGCTCCCCTCAGAACACCTTCAGCGATCAACGCTCAGCGACCGACATTCCCATCTCGTACCACACTCTCATCACACCGTCAATATGCAGATCTTCGTCAAGACCCGTAAGTAACACCCCGCTCGCGCCATCCTCTTCGCGATGTTGCCGCCACCCGCAACATTCTGCCCAGATCGATGCTAACTCATTTCGTAGTGACGGGCAAGACCATTACCCTCGAAGTCGAGTCCTCGGACACCATCGACAACGTCAAGACCAAGATTCAGGACAAGGAGGGCATTCCCCCGGATCAGCAGCGTCTTATTTTCGCCGGCAAGCAACTCGAGGATGGCCGTACTCTTTCGGACTACAATATCCAGAAAGAGTCCACTCTCCACCTTGTCCTGCGTCTTCGCGGCGGTATGCAGATCTTCGTCAAGACCCTGACTGGCAAGACCATCACCTTGGAGGTGGAGTCCTCGGACACTATCGACAATGTGAAGACCAAGATCCAGGACAAGGAGGGCATTCCTCCGGATCAGCAGCGTCTCATTTTCGCCGGCAAGCAGCTTGAAGACGGTCGTACTCTTTCTGACTACAACATTCAGAAGGAGTCCACTCTCCATCTCGTCCTCCGCCTGCGTGGTGGTATGCAGATCTTCGTCAAGACACTCACCGGCAAGACCATCACTTTGGAAGTGGAGTCCTCTGACACCATTGACAACGTGAAGACGAAGATTCAAGACAAGGAGGGTATCCCGCCAGACCAGCAACGCCTCATCTTCGCTGGAAAGCAGCTCGAGGACGGCCGCACCCTTTCTGATTACAACATTCAGAAGGAGAGCACCCTTCACCTGGTTCTCCGCCTCCGTGGAGGTATGCAAATTTTCGTCAAGACGCTTACCGGGAAGACAATTACGCTCGAAGTTGAATCGTCGGATACGATTGACAACGTCAAGACGAAGATCCAGGACAAGGAGGGCATTCCCCCAGACCAGCAGCGTTTGATCTTCGCGGGCAAGCAGTTGGAGGATGGCCGGACACTGTCCGACTACAACATCCAGAAGGAGAGCACCCTTCACTTGGTGCTGCGTCTCCGCGGTGGCCAGTAAGCGTTTGTGGTTTGTCATCTTGTGACGCCGGGCACGGTTTTATGAGGCGTTTGGGAAGGAACCGGGAACGGTGAGCCAAAACGGCAGCCGGATTATAGCAATTAGCTTAGGAACACTACGCATAAGCAAGGATTCTCTTGAGGTAGACTCTAATACAGTCTCATAACCTCAACTTTTTGACAGTGTGATGAGTGTGTGATTGGAGTGATATATTCGCCAATAGACGTAGTTGATAGTCATATCTGGGGAGTGGATCAAGCTGCAGCGCCCCGCCATGATGCCGGCGCAGAGACTGGAGCTCCAGAGTTTTGGCCCACAATGTAGCCCCAGTGGACCAAAAGTCTTAATCGATTGGTATCAGTATTATTGGTAGGCCCACACGAGTTGATAGAGAGTCAAGATGCATCGTGGAAGTAACTGCGAGCTTCGAGAAGTATCGTAGAACGTTGCCCCCCCACCCCCCATGGGTTGCCGTAATCCTCGCCACCACTATCTTTGCAACCTTCCGCCTAACCTTCGGAGCACCCAGGAACATGCAACAGGGCATTACATCGACTCAACCTTGACTAAAAGACGCCTCCAGAATTCTACCCCAGCCAGGTAGTTTCTACATTACTATTCCCTTGCATCTTGTTGCGACCCCCGCCGAATGAGGAGACAAAGACGAGCAACCAAAGGGCTATGCAATCATATTACTACCACCTGAAATTCGAGCTGTACGCTACGCCTGACCCGACAACAAACAGCGCACGCGACCAGGACCATCTTAGCGATAGCGGCGCCGATATCTGGCTGCCGCGGGCGGGCGCGAATATATTTGACGAGCTCCCTTCGCATCCGAAGAGGAGCCGCGACGTCCGGAGAAGTACCTCGGGGGTCTCGGTCGAGGGGCAACACGCAAGCCATCCGCGCGGCGGTGCGGGCACTACAGTCATTGACTGCGGGGCATCTAGGGCTGCGGGTGCGGGCTCCGCTGAGGGCAGGGAGGAAGACCGCGCTGAGGGAGACGTAGGCAAACGAAGGAGCAACCTCGCCTTCCACAGCGAGAAGCAGTGGCGCGCGAGGGCAAAGAGCTCGCCACCGCCGGGATTTAAGGCTGGAATTGGGCCTCGCACCGCAGGTAAGGACTGGCGGTTTGGGAGGGTTCGGATCGAGAGCTTTGATCGTGTCGGAGGCGGCGTGATGGCGGGCGAGGGCAGTGCGCAGCAGCCGGTGCCGGCGGCGTCGCTGGGGCCAAATCTTGGGGGAATGGGCCAGGCGACGAAGGGGAGGTATATGCCGCTCGAGACGAAGAACACAGAGGCTGGATGGGGGATCGTGCATCTATATCGCGAGGCCGACGAGTCGAGCGCGCTAGAGGCGCTACCGGAGTCGGGGGAGGAGGCGGATGGGGTTGCGAGTGGAAGCGGCGGTGGAGGTGGTGAAGATGGTGGCACGATTCTTTGCATCCCGGCGGTACCCAGTTACCTCTCCCCGGGCGACTTTCTGGGGTTTATTGGGGAGAAGTGGCGGGGGGATGTGAGCCACTACCGGATGGTCATGACGAGCAGGTTGAGCAGATACATGGTGCTCATGAAGTTCCGGGACAGCAGGATAGCGAAGCAGTGGCGGAAGGAGTTTGACGGTAAGCCGTACGATAGTATGGAGGTTAGTATTCTTCCTCCCTGGTATTCTTGTTACAGTGGTTACTGACTCCGGGATGCTAGTCAGAGATCTGCCACGTCACATTCATCAAGTCAATCACGGTTGAAGCACCAAATCAGGCGGACAGTAAGAGAAAGGCGCAGCAGAACGACACCGATCACTATGACCCATCATCACCGACAATGATTAGCTCACTCAAGCCGTTTCCGCCACCGACGCCGAATCTCATCGAGCTCCCTACGTGCCCGGTGTGTCTCGAGCGCATGGATGATACTGCAGGCCTGATGACCATCCTGTGCCAGCATGTCTTCCATTGTACATGTCTACAAACTTGGAAAGGGTCGGGCTGTCCCGTCTGCCGGGCAACCAACCCCCCGCCAAACCAGACAGCATACGATCCAGATAACCCCTATTCGCAACCGTTCGGCTCCGGGGTTTCCAACCTCTGCAGCGTCTGTGACTCCACCGAGGACCTTTGGATTTGCCTGATTTGCGGCAACGTTGGGTGCGGACGCTATAAGGGAGGCCACGCCAAGGACCACTGGAAGGAAACGGCGCATAGCTTCAGTCTGGAACTCGAGACACAACACGTCTGGGACTACGCAGGGGACATGTGGGTGCATCGTCTAATACGGGACAAGGGCGATGGTAAGGTCGTCGACTTTTCGAGTACCAACAACTCGGGCCGGCGACGGGCCGGCCAAGATGGTGGCGAGGAAGAAGATGTAGTGCCACGTGCCAAACTAGATGGTATCGGTATGGAGTACACTCACCTCTTGACGAGCCAGCTGGAGAGCCAACGCATCTACTTTGAAGAGATGGTCAATAAAGCTGCAGACAAGGCAGCGAAGGCGGCCTCGGCGGCCGAGTCAGCATCAGCACAGGCAAACAAGGCCATGCGCGAGCTGGCAACGCTACGGGAAGAGCACCGCGTGCTCAAAGAGGAGACACTGCCCTCGCTGGAGAAAGAGATTGCACGTGAGCGAACGCGGGCGAACAAGTCGACCGAGCTTGCCCGTAGCTTGGGGAAGTCGTTGCAAGAGGAAAAGAAGGTCAGCGAGGGCCTAATGGAGCGCATCGAGCATCTGAATAGGGAGGTCGAGGTAGTGAACAAGACGACTGCTGAGCTGAAGGCGGACAACGAGGAGCTGAAGGAGACCAATCGGGATTTGACCATGTTCATCAGCGGTCAGGAGAAACTCAAGGAGCTAGAGAACGAAGGAAAGATTAACGCAGCCGAGCTGGAAGGGGGTACGATGAGCATGCCTGAGGAGAAGAAGAAGGGTAAAGGCAAGGGGAAGGGGAAGAAATGAAATTACGGGCCATCGATACTCTGGGTGGTAGGAGCATAAGCGTAGAGAGCACGAAGTAAGCGTCTTGACTTGCTTTGTGCACAAATTCTCCAGTTTCGAGAATAGATGCTCTGCTCTGTGTAGTGAGGCACAAAAATAGCTTCTCACATGTTTTGCAGTTAGATAGGAACCACCAACTAGACGAACGCGCCGAGGTATCCCAATGGTCAGATAAGGAGCCGGTAAGGATAGGCAGAAAAAACCTCCCATATGGCCGTAGTCTTCCTACTCTAGGGTTGGACGACCTACCTATCTCCGGGCTAGGTGATAAGGGCTAATTTGCATCATCGCACATCATAAAACAGCCCGGAAAAGCAGGTGGTGTGCGACGGGGGTTTCATTAGCAATGTTGCACCTGTAGAATCTACCCGTTGATTAGACTCGTTCGAAATACGGCTCCAACCACATGGGATTTGCTGCTTGCAGTAGCGCGGATAGAATGAACGGCCCAAGGAACGAAGCTCGGATCTCGGTGCGGCGGATGGAAGGTGGAGGTGCTATCGGATCTGGGCGCAGAATACGGAGCACGGGGCTTGGGCTTCGGAAGCCTGCTCGAGAGCCCCCGCCATCCGGGACCGCACCGCGAGGAGGGGTGGAGGGGTAGGGCAGAGTCGAGAACACCTTGAGTTGAGGTTGTTGAATCTAGATGCATTCTCTCACACCGGTCAGCTCGACAGCCTGTCGCCGCATCGCTGTTACCGGTTTGTTGGGGCAGTCTAGTACTATTGAGTCCAAGACTGCGGTGGTCGATGGCATTGCTGCAGGTGAACTGTCACACATCCCGACCGATTGCACGTGCTTGAAACTTGAGTGGTGAACGGGCCTTTGCTGCGTGGTGGGGTTGACAGGGGGTGCCCTGCCCTGTAAAAAAAACTGAGTTGCTCCTGCGAGTCCTGCCCACGGCGAAGGCTTCCAAGCGCAATGACATCTTCGGTTTTGCCGTTTGACCCCGATTTGAGGGGCACCTTTTTCACACCGTTGTAGTCGCTAAGATCACCTAGCCGGATTGCCAGCTTTCATGCTTCCCGCTAAGACTATTCTTTGAATTGAATTCGCTGGCACCTCGGTTGCTTCACCTCCCTCCTCCGCCTTCCCATCCCTATTGTCCTCCCATCATGTAGTTATTATTGTAAATTTGCATGATTCCCCCTCTTCATCCGACACTACCACGTTCCACTGTCATCAATTCCGTTCCGCCTGCCGACGCGGTGGTAACCTATCGCGACGCTCGATCCCCTCATACGACCAACAAGCAAATGCCTGCCGTTCCACTGGCATTCCGATAAGAACGCGAACCTGAATCTGGACCCAGGCTGTCAACTGTGCCACCCCCTCGTCCCGTCAATCTATCCGCTGCGGGTTGTCTGACCGAACGCAACGAAATCCCAGACGTACTCGAGCTGCTTGACAACATCGCTCGCTTCCCTGACTCGAAGGTTTTGGCCTTTTCTTGGCTGGTTCCACTTGAGCTCCGCGACGGAAGCAGAAAGTTGCGACTAGCTGGGTCCGGTGCGCCGAGCTCTCACGCAGCGCACATAGCCCCTCATCCGCCCGGGACCTCACTCCTTTCCAAGGGAGCTCCGCCGGGAGCCCGAGCTAGTGGAAGGCCGTGGGAAGGATAATTGCGAAGCAGTGTATATCGTTGGCAACGCCCTCTCGCTTCTTTGCGACCTTGTGCCTCTTCCTTCGCCGTTCCCATTCCCACCACCGTGGTCACCATGGCCGACGCCGAAGCTCAGAATACGGAGGTGGCGCCTCCTCAGAACGCCAAATCGGCGGTGCTCGCGAAGGATCTTTATCCTATGAGCAACTGGAAATATGATGTTCTTCTTTCCTCCATGTCCGTCCTGGCCGATCTCTTCTTTCGCGAGGTCCACCCTCGAGGATCTTGGAGAGTGCCCCGAAATGGACCAGTTCTCTTTGTGGCAGCGCCGCACGCCAATCAGGTTTGCCGACACCCTCCCCCTCGCGTCTCATGGCCAGACCACTGACAATGTGGCCAACTTCAGTTTGTCGACGCCCTGATTCTCCAGCGAACGCTGCGCAACGAGGCCAAGCGCCGCGTCTCCCTCCTTATCGCCCAGAAGTCGGTTCACGGCTTCATTGGGTGGGCGTCCCGTCAAGTCGGTTCAGTCCCAGTCGGCCGAGCCCAAGATTCAGCGAGACCAGCCAAGGGCACGATCTACCTCCCCGATCCCTTCAACGACCCCACCCTCATCCGGGGCGTTGGTACAAACTTCGAAAAGGATGCCGAAGTTGGCGGCATGATCTTTCTCCCCTCGATCAAAGGCCATACTGGTGCGAGCGGTGATATCGCCGAAATTCTCGGACCAGAGGCCATTCGCGTCAAGCGCCCCTTCAAGGGATACGTTCCCCTGATACAGCTGACAGGCCGCGATGATATCGACGAAAACGGCCAGTTCCGGAACAGGGACATCAAGGGGTGCAAGGAGGGGTTCCAGGGGAGCAACTACAAAATAGCCCCCCACATTGATCAAACGAAAGTGTACCAAGCCGTCTTCGATCGGCTCAAGTCCGGCGGATGTGTCGGAATTTTCCCAGAGGGAGGCAGCCACGATCGCACCGAACTTTTACCCCTAAAGGCTGGTGTGGCCATCATGGCCCTTGGAACTTTGGCTGAGGCGCCGGAATGTGGCCTCAAAATTGTACCCGTGGGGATGAACTATTTCCACGCTCACAAGTTCCGGTCCAGGGCCGTGGTCGAATTTGGCCCCCCTTTGGAAGTCCCCGCTCACATCGTCGAGATGTACAGAAATGGCCAGCGGCGGGATGCCATCGGGCAGCTTTTGGACATGGTTCATTCGGCGCTCAGTGCCGTCACTGTCTCTACCCCCGACTACGATACGCTGATGGTCATCCAGGCCGCTCGCCGATTGTACAATCCCATAGGAAAGAAGCTGCCGCTGCCAGTGGTGGTGGAGCTCAACCGCCGGCTCGCCTTGGGTTACGAGAAGTACAAGAATGATCCCCGTATTGTCAACCTGCAGAAGTCCGTGAAAGAGTACAACAGACAGCTTCGATACTTGAACATACGGGACCACCAGGTTCAGTATGCAAAGATGTCGTGGCCGATCGTTGTCTTCACTTTCCTCTACCGACTCTCCAAGCTACTAGTTCTATCCGCGGGCGTACTTCCTGGCTTGATCCTCTTCGCTCCCGTCTTTATCGCCACCAAGATCATCAGTAGGCAGAAAGCGAAAACAGCCCTCGCCGGGTCAACGGTAAAAATTCAGGGTAGGGATGTGATGGCGACGTGGAAGCTGTTGGTTTCACTGGCTTTCGCGCCGGTTCTCTACAACCTCTACACGTCGCTACTTGCCTACAGGGTCTATCAGGATCGCCTTTGGGGTCGTGTGCCCGAATGGGTGCCAATATGGGGCGTATTTTTGGCTGGGTGGATCTTTTTCCCAGCTATCACGTTTGCCGCCCTTCGCTTTGGCGAAGTTGGTATGGACATCGTCAAGTCTCTCCGACCACTCATCATGTGTATCAACCCGTCATCAAGCTACAACATCCACCAATTGCGGGAGCGTCGCGCCGAGCTCAGCACTCAGGTTACAGACGTTATCAACACCCTTGGGCCCGAGATGTTCCCCGACTTTGCGCACACTCGACTCGTGGCTGGACACGCCAGGACAGAGAGCAGCGAGAGTAACACGGCTCCACTCTCACCCACACGTCAAAACCCCCGTCGCCAGGACAGCGGGATGTCATCGCCTGGCGAATACACGGAGAGCCCGCCCAGTAGTGCGAGTGTGCCACTCCGCCGCAGCACGACGCAGTCAAGCCGGGCCATCCCGCGCAACGAGTCGTTCAGTAACATTGGTCAGGTGCAGTTGTTTGCTACACGGCCGCCGTCCCGTAGCCGTAGTCGCAACAGCAGTATAGGAGGCAGCTTCGGCACGGCCGGGTTTCCAATTAGCGGGTTCACAACCCTGGACAGCAAAGAAGGATTCGACGAAGCAAGCAAGAAAATCCGGGCGGCGATGCGGGAGCGCGGGCAAATGCGGAGGCGGAAGAGCCAGGCCGCCGAAAGAAACGGGTTTATTGACGGCGTGGAGAGCGATGAAGAGGACGAGGATATGGAAATAACTAAGAAGGAAAGGTAAGATGCGTGCAGCGTGTTTGTCTCTTTGCGCTGGTCTGGTTCGAATTTGGGTTTTTGCAGGATTGCGGTTTCGTGTATATGTTTGTAAAACTGGCATATATTCTGTATTCGGTAGCATGAAATGACTTACGTGAAGGAAGACGTAAATTCGAGCTGCCGTTGCGTGAGCCGCCATCTATTAGAAGGGGTGGGTTTCATCGAAGCTTAATGTGATAATCTGGAGATCTGATAAAAAGGATCTCGGTGTAGGAGAAGGATCTGATAAGTCAGGGAAACATCATTGGTTGCTTGCGCAATGGCAGTGCAGGCTGCCGTCATGCATTGTCACAGCGGTAGGGGATGGGATGACGGCGCATGACGAAGCACCTCAGCTAAGGCCTTTTTCCTCACACCGCTAAACCAGGACAGCTTCAAAATACGACTCGAGCTCGGTGTTACGAGGTTAGGCTGAGGCAACCCGGTCCAAAGCCACGCGGCTGGCATGGGGTTTGACGTCGATCTGGTGAAAGCGGAAGCTCAATGGACGTCTGGGGTAGAATGGAGACATGGAGACACAAGGCGACGGCGATAACCGGGGGTTCGGTGGACCTAGGCCGCGAGAGCTGCTCCCTTGGGTTGTCCTCCGTGTTATATATATTCCGCTCAGGCAGATACGGTGGCAGTTTGTGTTGGTTGGACTGATGTCAAGCGCCAGGGTCTCTGAGCCTTGTTGAACCCCTGTCGCTTTTTTATCTGATCGATTCCCTCCGCCCGCACCAAGTATCTATACTCTTGTCTAACTTTTGTATACTGGAAATCACTTCTTTTTGGAGGCGATTCCTAACGACTGTACTGCGCTGACTGAAAGGAAAGCGGCGCTGAGTCTAAGCCCCGCACCCCACCTTCCACTCTCACCAGCGGACTCTCAGTCTCGGGCAGCAGGCAAGGCAGCTGGAGCTTCCGAGGTGGCACGCCGGGTTGCCCCTTGAATGCGGGAGACAGGGTTCCATTTGACCGCCCCTCTTTGTGTCCCGTCCCGGCCCTAACTGGGCAGTCCGATCCAGCGGAGTCTGTTTTAAAACTCCAGATGGGCCTGCCCTCCTCGGTCGGGGTGGAAGCCGCTGAAGCTTCCCCCGACGCGAACAGTAACGAGAAGAGCATTACAAAGAAGAGCTGGAAGATGGCGTCTGGGTTCAAAGCGTTGGTGAACAGCGCGAAGAAATTGGCTATTGGCGACTCGGGCAGCAAGGCGGGCATTGCCGATCTTTTTCCGGCTGTCGACAAGGCCGTTGATGGTGACGATTGCGACCACGACTGCGGCAGTTGCGCCGTGCAGTACCCCAAGAACTTCAAAATCGACGAGGAAGATGACCTTTACGGTTTTGTGAAGGGCTGGAGCACCCACGTGCTGGTCGCGACGGGCAAGACGGACTGGGTGCGCGATGTCGCCGATGAGAAAGGCAGCGTCATGCAGGCTATCGGCGGCTCCAAGGGGCCGAGCAACGGGGTGAGTTCCTGCAGAACTTAACATGTCAACAGCCTGAGAACTGATTTATGTCGCTAGCGGCTGATGCTGTCCGCCTCGAACATCCCGACGCCACATCACACGTCCAACTATTCCGAGCCCACCACCGTCCTGCTACTCCCCGCCTTCACTATCATCGAGAATGTCACGCCGGCAACAGTACCGACCCTTATCGGTGAGCTCATAGAAAAGGCGCCGACGAATACCTCGCCCCTTGAGCCTATCAGTTTGCCCAGGTCGCTCCCCGCACCCCTACCAGAAGCCTCGCCAGCGGTATTGAAGGAGCTCACCACAAGACCGTGTCTGCACCAGGTGATAATCCTCCTCTGCAGTCAGAAAACACGCGACGCGCGCTGTGGCCAGAGCGCGCCATTGCTGCGCAAGGAGCTACAACGGCACCTACAGCCTTTGGGACTGTACCGGGACCTAGATGACGAGAGGCCTGGTGGTGTGGGCATTTATTTCATTAGCCATGTTGGCGGCCACAAGTACAGCGCCAACATGATGGTTTATAGGCGACCGGATGCGTTTGGCTTGGACAAGGTGGAACGGGGAAAGCTTGCCGAGGGCGAGACCGCGGTGCCAAAGAAGAAAAATGTTGTCGCAGTGCCTGGAGACGGTGAGGGCGACGACGGGGGCGATGTTGGCGCTGGTCAGTGCATTTGGCTAGCTCGGGTGAAGCCCGAAGATTGTGAGGGAATCGTGAGATTTACTGTCCTCCAAGGCAAGGTGATCAAGCCTGCGAGCCAATTGAGAGGCGGTTTCGACCGTTCGAAGGGCCTGATGAGTTGGTAGAATAAGAGATAGAGTCGAATCCAACCATAGATGTCTGAAAAGCATTCTGCTGATGAATTGACCGCGATTCGCGAATTGAGGTTCGATCTTCCATCTTGATGGTGAAGCAAATGGTGGGGCAAGCTTGTTGGTCATAACGGTTATCGATAAGCACGGGAGGGTAACCCGAGGATGCTGCGACCTTATCACTGGGGCAACTGCCCCTTGGTAAACAACCATGTCATTGGCCCACCACAGTTTCAATGCGACTACCAAACTTGCTGGAGCATGGGGCATTGTGCACCTCCAAACTTCGTGGAATTTGTTGAACTTCTCCTCGACACACCGCTTGTCTATCCTCCATTCGCAGAAATCCCTCTGTGTCCACCTTTGTGGTTTTGGGAGACGACCGTTTACGACAGCAATGGCATAATATCAGCATCCGAATTGGCATTGGCATTGGTTTCGGCATTTTGCATATAGGTATTGGCACCGACATTGGCTTCTCATTGGCATCCGCATTTCGAATCACCTTCTCGTTGGGAGTGCAACCCCGTCCTTGATATATTCCCGCACGCGCACGACACACAAACATGCCGACCATTCCAGACCCATTCAGCGTGCCCGCGCTTTCAAGCGCTGCGCCGCGCCCTGCTCACCATCAACGTACCAAGTCATCGGTCTTGAGATCCCTTATGGGTCACCGCAGGAATAACTCGGATGGATCCGCTCTTCCGGCAGCTACCTTGGTCCCGGCTCCCGGAGTCCACCTATCTACACAGGGACTGAACGATGTCGCCTACGGATACCCTCACCTCGCGCCTAAGATGAGCTTCCAGGCGCTTGGCGAGTTGCAGCAGAATCGACAAGATCAGTCAGAGAGATCGCCCGAGAGGACCCGAGAGCGTGGCCAGGCGCCACCGTCGCCCCAGAAAGGAGCATTCGCCACTATCTCGCTCAAGGCGCTCGGCGTGAAGGAATCATCCAAGTTTTCCAAGGGCAAGGAGCCCACCTCACCAACAAAGCCTAAGAAGGCGAAATCGTCCACCAACCTGAGCGCTCTGCTCTCGCGGCCTAAGTCCATTAAGAACCTCAAGCAGCTCATCTCGGACGAAGAGGCAAGGTCCGCAAAGGACAAGGAGAACCGCACACCCCCAAGCTCGGTTGCTAATGAACATGCTATTCCGCCACCAATCTACGCGCAGTTTGCGAGCCACAATTTTGGAAGCCTAGAGTCGCCCCAGTCCACCCTTGGCGACCCTTTTGGGGGGCAAGCTGCAGGCGGGTCGGGGCGAGCCGCTGGGATTTCGACAGGAGATGGCCTTGGGAAGCAACGGCCCAAGTCCTATCAGCCTCCTGCTACGGGCTTGGAGGGTAAGCTGGGCTCGGCTGAGGGAAGGCAGGGCCGCTCTAAGCAAAGTACTGATGATGTGGCACGCAAAAGGATGACGTGGGGTAAGGGTGAGAGTAGCTCTCGCCCTAGCGGCAAGAATATCTTTCACGGCTTGGGCGTGAGGTCGAAATCCTCAACATCCATGAAGTCGGAGCCTTTTATCGACCCAAAGGACATCGACAAGCACTTGGAAGCCATGTTAGACAGGCGAAACATCCCGGAGAATCAGAGGTACAAGATGCGAAATCTGAGTGACACGATCAAGACGGAGTTTATTCGTCAGGACTGGGCCGAGGCGAAGGAAAATCCGGAACGCCCAGGAACAAACGAAAGCTTGAGGTCTGCCGACGGAAGCGCTGATGGTGGCTCCGACCAGGATGACGGCAAAAAGAAACACGCCCGGGGTATCAGTCTAACAACCATGGGCAAAGGGGCCAACAAAGCGCCCCCCTCACCAACGAAGAAGCAAAAGACGGGCAGCAGCTTGGGTCGCCACTTCCGATCAAAGTCGTCGGAAAATGTTGCCGTCGACCAGCCATCACCCTTAGCGGAGGCCCCAAGCAATGGTGGCATCTTCGCGAAGGTCAAGGGCCAACAGCGGCCCGCAGACTTCGTCTCGTATCTGCGTAAGGTGCAAAAGCCAGAGCTTGTGGAAGTGGGGAAGCTGCACAAACTCCGTCTCCTCCTCCGTAACGAGACAGTTGCATGGACAGAAGAATTCATCCGGCAAGGCGGCATGGAGGAGATAGTGGGACTGCTGCACCGCATTATGGCTGTTGAGTGGAGGTAAGTCTTGATATCCTGAAAATCGAGTGGCTCGTAGGCACGGAACTGACCCCCGCCGTAGAGAAGAACACGAGGATGCTCTGTTACATGAGAATCTCCTCTGCCTCAAGGCTTTGTGCACGACCGCGCTTGCATTGCAGTATCTTCACTCCATCCACGCCACTCTCTTTCCGGCCCTCATCCACATGATCTTTGATCCCGAAAAAAAGGGCCCTAGCGATTTTACCACCCGTAACATCATCACATCGGTACTTCTGACATACATCGAGTGTGCCACACCCCAGGAGCGCCTGCGGCGTGCTGAGACAATACTCGGGTACCTTCGAGATCCTCGGGCAAAAGAGGAAGAACGACCAGTCAGCTTTGTTCTTGATATGCGGCGGGAGAGACCCTACCGTGTCTGGAGCAAGGAGGTGGTCTCCGTCACTAAGGAGGTATTCTGGATCTTCCTGCACAACGTCAATATTGTTGCCCTGCCGTCCTCGCCACCAAATAATGCTTCACATCTAGACAAGACAGCCGGGGTTACGAGCGCAACCGGCACCCAACTGCCGAGCGCGGATGACCATGTCGACCCTAATGGCCAGCTCGCCTACATGGCACACTACTTCCCTCAGGAGCGCCCACCAGTCCCTGCTGCTCCCTACGTCGGTGGGGTCGAATGGGACGCGACTAACTACCTGGCAAGTCACCTGGACTTGATGAACGCTATTATTGCATGTTCCGGCCCAACCCCACAGCATCGCAATGCGCTGCGAGCCGAGATGCGCATCTCCGGCTGGGAACGTTGTATGGGGGGTAGTCTTCGGATGTGCAAAGAAAAGTTCTACGGTTCAGTCCATGATGGCTTGCGCACCTGGGTTGCCGCGGCCGTCGCTGATGGTTGGGACGTCCGGGATGTCAGATATGGCCCGCCCCCCGAGTCTCGTCCTGGCTCGCCCGTCAAACGAGCGGGCGGCGGGAAGAAGAACGTCGAAGAGGCCCCCAGGATCGAGATGCCTAAGCTGGATCTCGGCATTGACGGCACTAATCCAGTTGTCGTATCGCGGCTTGACGACCCCTGGCTCTCCTGAGCATCTGCTCCGAGGGCAGCGACTTGTGGTGAGGTTGACCGCTCTCTCATCTCAGGCCAACCCCCTCAGTGTCCAAAGTGGGCTCGCTCAGGGGAGTGCGAAGAGCACCAGTGTTCAGGGTGATCTGCCCCACAGTTTGGTTGGCGCGGTAATCTCATGCCACACTCTCGCCTTCTCGGACCCATCCCACTGTATTCTTGCCCCCGCCGTGGCTGCCTGGTGTCACTGCTCTGTCATGGACTCGGGCATGACTCGGTAACCTTGTGCAAGATTCTCATGGAGAACTCCATGTGGTTGGCGGTGGCAACCAGCGGTCCCTCCCGCTTTGTACATGAGCCAACCATCCCAACATCGAGACTGCCATTGGACTTTTTTGCAAGCACCAAAGCGAAGTAAAAGAAACAAGATTGGACGACTGCCAGGGGATGTTTGGTCACATTGGGTATCCCGGGGTATTTTCCTTTTTAGGGTTTCCCGTTGTCTGTCCCGTCCCTATTTTTTCATTTCTAAAAGAGTACTACTGGCGAGGGAATGGAGTGAAGGAGTTACTGTTTATTCCTTTGGTCTCATAATCTCACGGGAAAGGACGCAACCTCAAGGAGGTGTGATGGGGCTGAAGTTGGTATAATGACTGTCAATAATGATTGTATGTTTAATGAAGGAATTAACAACCTGCACACGCTCAGATTGAAAAAGGGGAGAGAGAGCGAGTGTGTGTATAAAAATGTGCTGAATGTGAACAAAGGACGATTGCCCTGATCAGTGAGATAGGTAAGGTAAGTAAGCCGCAGCAGCGCCCGACCCCAGGGGATTCATCGTGACGTAGTAGGTACCAAGAGGAAGCATGGTAGGTAAGTAGAGATGTGTGTGTGTGACAAGAACAGTGACAGTGGGTAACGCTGTGGCCAATAACGGGGCGTCGGGGTCTGAAAATCGAACGACAGACTCGCGTGACCCTCGATGTTCACCGCACAGTGTTTCCAACACTACCTACCCCTCTCGCTGTATCTGTTCCTTGACCGTTTGCGTCGGAGATAAATCCCTTGTTGTTTTTCTCGTAGGTCCGGGGGCTGGCTGAGGACTTGGCTGGCTGGCGAGCTGACTGACTGTCTAGGCTCAATGGTTGGGTCGGCTGGCCCCCGGAGGAAAGGAAGAGACAGACCCTTGGATGTACAAGACGCAGGCCGAGCCAACGGCCACGAAAACATGACCGAACATACATACAGGGTACTCCGTGCCAGCACACACTGGAGGTTGAACACAGCATACTTTTATCTTTTTTCCCTCATTGCCACTTGAAATAAGTACAACAGAGCCCCAAGGCAGAACACAGGCAGAAGGGTATTTGATTTGCTATGTTCGAAACTGGGTTCTAGAAGATACTGGAATAGCTAAGAAAGGGGAGAGCGCTGAGGAGGTCAGAAAAGAAGGGCACACGAAGAGGGCATGCTGAGGGTCAGGCCTAGATGCCGAGTCCGTGTCGCCCCAGGCAGCTGATGAGAGACAGGCATGTTGTCTGTCTTTACCAGACCGACTCTTGTGCCGTTCTGTCAGTACCAGCATGGCAAGTAGGGACCGGCTGCTCCATGGATCTCGACTGCAAAAGCGAAGAAGAGAGGCGTCCAATCATACCGTGTTACTGTCCTCGGTGAGGGGATGTGGTCCCGGTATTCGCCCCAGACAGAGATGAGAGTTGTTGGGTGCAGACGCAACGTAACCCTCAGACGTTGGCCTGCGCCTCTCTCTTGTCGGCCTCTCCACTCTCTCCACTGGTATACCCAGAGTATAGCGGATGCTACACGTCAGGGGCGAGGGACATCGAGCTCAGTAGGATGTGGAGGCGGGCAAGAGGTTCCCACGGAGGGAATCTCGGCGAAACTTTCCCGAACAGCGACAGCAGCGGAATAGAGTTTTCGTTGGTTAGCGCAAATGACACATCATCATCACTCCATCTGTTGGCTGGGGAGCGCAAGAGGACCGCGGAGGCACAGGAGAGGAGATACCCCTACATGCCTACCTGGCCGAGGGCACTAGCCTCATCATACTCCCGCCTCCGTCAACCCCCGCACATGTGCTAGCGAAAGGGGCTCAAGCCATGGTCCATGTATGGCAGGAGGAGTCCTTAGTGTCCGCGTGGGCTCTCACTGGCGCTGTGGGGGGCAGAGTATGCTCGACGGCCGTTCATGCGAGATGTACCTCGAAGCACGCGGCTCCCGCCTCCCAAGTATCTTGGGAGGCGAGATGGGAGCTTCCCCGAGCCACATACACTGATCGAATCGCCAGCGATCATTGGAGAATTTTCATCGCCGTCGGTCGATAGTGTCCCATTGACGTAATGAGTTTCCTGCCCTCCACACTTCTCAGAGAGCCGGAGGATATGGGGCGGCGAAAGATGCCTATCCTCTTCGAATCTCGTGTAGCAACGCGGCGGTTTGAAAGCGTAGGCGAAGGGCCAGACAATGTTGTTCAGGTGGAGGACGTGGTTAAAACCATTGCAAGGGTCTCCTCTCCAACCAAGTTCGAGAAGGCGGGCGAAGTCGGCCACCTCGATGATCAGCCCGCATGGCCCACCATGACCACCAAATCTGCCGACGAACAGGTGCCAATCAGTGTATATGGTCATGTATTCCAGATCTGGCCGGCGAGGTCAAGCCCTCATGGGCCAGAGTGGTTGGCTTCGGAAGAGGTTTGGTCCGGATAGATGATTCTTTACCGACTTTCCACGTCGCGAGCAAGGAGAGGCGTCTTCCTGGCGTAGATTAATCAGACGACTCGAATAAGTACCTTAAAGGGTCCAAGACCCACTATCAAAACCTGAAAAGGGGGCAGGAGTGCATACTTGGCAGGCGGGTAACTTGATGCTTTGCTTCGTAGCTCGGGTAGACGCGATGCTGAGGCAGGGAAGGAGTAAGGACCGACGTGATGCTGCCCTGCAATTATGTTGGGTCGAGATGCCGCCTCATTACGCTGCCATTGGAGGATAATGAACAATGCAGGACTGGAAGATGCACACTGGAAGATCCTTGACACGTCCGCGAGGCCAGACGACACTAGATGAGCCGAGATTGTGGGCATTGGGTCCGGGTTTGCTCGGTGCGCGTTGCCCTGCGAGTCGTTCGGCCGCTCATCACCGAGGCACCCCATTGAATGGGATGCCAGGAAATGTCGCGGGAGCTGGGAAGATGTGGCCAATTGCAAGATTGAAGACCCATTTTCAGGGTGCCGGAGGGTCTTAGGAGATGTTGATAACATCGACACACATGGAAAGGACCACTCACGCCACGATGTCCTTGATCGGCTGAGGCGCGTCGGACCGGATCAACGACCATGGATGTGCGACGGTGAGGCGCCCCGTGACGGTGAAGCCGGACCATGGACCCACTACATGTCTTCCGTACTTCAGAAAGTCTACCAGCTGCTAACTAAGCTTCGCTTCTTGCTTCCTCGGGAGGAAACATGGCTTTGCGATCTCTGTGAAACGCCTGGCTGATGTGAGGGTGTATGCATAATACTTCGTACAAGAGGTACGCTACCCGCTGAACCTCTGGGTCGATGGCGCGAATTCGAGGAACGTCGGGACGAGGTGTGCGAGGAGAGCTAGCGCGGCAGCCCTGGATCTGGGGTTGTGTGAGCCGGGGCAAGAGTTCGTTCCCGGCAGCACGGTCGCGGATTCAGCCCGATCTTGATTCCAGACCCTGGCCGAGCGATGTGTTTCAAGGGCCTGAATGGTGATGGGTGCCTTGTAAGTTCGCCCTGCCTCGTTTGTTGACCCTCGTTCCTCCACGGTTGTCAACCCGCACCTCGCACGCCTCGGTCCGGGGCAGGTGCCACATCCAGGTCTGTTCCCTTGGGAGCGCAAGACCAGGTTTCCAGGGGTCCCCGGATGTGGCCCCACTCGCCCGAACGGCTTGACCGTTAGTCAAGCTTCTTGGCTCATGGGATGTACGTTCACGGCGAAACTGCTCATCAGTATGTAAGACGTGTTGCGGGAGGTACGAAGTTGGCGTAGCGCATACTTGCTGGCGTCTTTGCCCTGTCGACTGTGCCGCATTGGCGCGGGTTAACGGGCGGTGAGCAGCTCGATTGGGCTGGGGAGGCCTGGACGCTTCGGGAAAATGCGCTGCGTCCCCATCCCCCAGCGTATATAGCGCTCGGTGAAGAGACAGTGCGCCAACTCAAGCACCTGGCGAGTTGGTACGGTGGGGTACTTTTAGGGCTTGCCTCGCTTCTTCACACCGCGAACATCGATCTTCCTGGATCGTCGATCGAGCACAACATGAGCGGAGCGGCTTCCCGGGCGGACGTCGTCCCCCATGGATCACGCCCGTCTGACTGCAAACGACGGGTGCTAGGCTATAGCACGGTGGACAGCTGTCTGCCCTAGACTTGCTGCCAAAGCGAGGATCGGGGGACGCCCGCCACTCCGGGTCTCAGGAATTCGAGTCTGGGGCCTCGAGAAACCCTGACGCCGTTGGTGCGGTCAACGTTGACGCCCCTTGCGACGAGTGTCGGACGAGGCTGACGGGTACGGGTCATTGGCTCCAGGCTTGCAGCACTATCAGAGATCCGTTCCTGTCGCCGATACTCTGTGCCTCCGACCTGGTTTTGCAGTGACCTCACACCGGTCTCGGTCTCACAACGGACGCTGCCACGAGGAGAGCATGTCTGTGTGCCTGTCCTGACCAGCCAACATGTAAGCAACCATGCGTCCTTGATTGGCACTGTACCGTAGCGTGGCCGGCATCGCGCGGAAGGGAAGCGTGGAAGCGTGGAAGCGTGGGTGCGCCTTTGAATTTGCCGCTGCTGGGAGACGATGACAGAGTAAGGAAAGGGAGCATGGCAGCCATGGAAGGGGGCTTGCAATTGCTTCCATTGGGGACGGGGGGAGACGAAGCGAGACCCTCGCACCTCCGTCTGAAGTGGCCAGTCATGGCAGAACCCATGCATGCGCAGCAAGCAGCGAGACTGCGGCATGGAGCTGGCAGACTTTGCTCTGGCTCGCAGTCCTCTTGGGTGTTTTTGGTCTCTGGCTCGCAGCAGCTCCAGCAGCTCCAGCAGCGGTAGGTTCCAGGGTGCGTGCGCTGGAGACGTGCCAGCCAACCTGGTTCTTGAATCACCGGCTGCAGGACAAAACGGCGGGTGCGGTCATAGACGCGGGTACTGCAGCGAGGATGGATGTTATTTCGCTGTGCTTGGGCAGAGGTTGCCGTCGATGCAGTGCGGTCGCCCAGATATGTATACAGGTACCAGGGCTTTCCTATCAGAGCTGCCCACAGAAATCGCCCACAAAAGCGCCCTCAAACGGCGCACCCTATCTCCACAACGCCCCGCGATTGGCTCCCAACACTCGACAAGCCCAAGCCTCCCGCGCATTGCATCTGGCTTTGCCCCTCCGCCCCTCCACCCCTCCACCAGTAACCTGGTACCCCTCCACGCCTAGGTCAGGCCAGGATTGCTCGTCTCCCATGCTGCTTGTTGAAGCTGCACTTCGACTCCCAGGTTCTATTCCCGATACACACAGCACGTACGCAAGCCCGCCGGCGCCGCCGTGCCTCTCTCTCCCTGCCCACCCGCCGTCGAGCTAGGAGCCAGGTTGCGACCTGCTGCCGTGCCTGCTGCCGTGCCCAGCATCAATCCAGCCCCTTGGACCGGCACTTCGTCGGTTTACGCAGCGGGCTCGGTCTGGCGCCTTTGCCTCCCCACCTCCAGTCCCGTCTTCTGCCTCTTGCCTCCTGACTCCTGACTCCTGATCCTAGGTGGCCCCCAGGCAGCTCCCGTTGCTGGACCCGGACTGGCCCGCCGCTGAGCTCCTGGAGTCCTAGATCGCTAGCATCCAGAAGTCTCGGCCTCCATGTCTGCCCGTCTGGCGTCGCACAACCGTTCCCCCGTTCCCTGAACCGTCGCTCCCGTTGTCACCTGGCCCAGGACTGCCTGTCAGCCATCCCACGTTTAGGTGTGGATTCGCCATCCCAACACGGCACGCGAAAAAGGAAGCATAGGCTGCCACCACCTCAGCCAAATTCCACGGCTCACCCCTAGGGGCTGGCGATACCACTAGGCCTGGACACCACACTCGGCCGCCTCTTGCCCCTACCGAAGAGTCCTGCCAGATCTCGGTTGCTACTGCAAGCGGACGCGGCGCCGGACGAACTGGCTGTTACCGCAATACATTGTCCCGCTACTGTCTGAACCCTGCGACCCTCCTGCGTGCTAGCCTCCAACGAATCCAGAAGCTCCATCGAAGCTCTTTCTCTGACGTGCGGGACATACCACAGTGTGGTTCTGCCCGGCCCATCCTGCAGCCGATCACCCACTTCCCTCAACATGTCAATAAAGTGAGTCTACTTTGCTCTTTCTCCCTAGGCCGAGCGACGCCTTGTCCTGTCTGTCCACATTTTCCTCCCGGCCTCCTTCCCCATGACACATGGTCTATGCACCATAACAGACCTCCTTCCGACCCCCTGCCCCCCATCTCGGAAAAAAGCTCCCTCTTCGTTGTGTGATTCTTTGCTTCTCCCGAGGCTGGCCCCACATCGTCTCTTCCCTTCCGCGCACTCGCCTGTCCCGTCACCATGGCCGACGGGTTCTTGGCCGAGCAGAGCGCGTGGACAATAGCCCAAATTGCCCGGACTAACGATGAGGACAGTTGGGTTATGTTGACGAGGGATGGCAAGATCGTACCCATCCCCGGTGAAAAGATCCTCTATACCTCGCGGTCACGAGTGGGCTTAGACTTGTCGACACCCAAGGAACTTCACATCGCCGAATCCTTCTCAATCAAGAGCGGCGACGGCCTTGCTTATATTACCAACGAAAGGGTAAGCCCGCTCCCGGCCCCCACGAGGCTTGAACATGATTCGGATAGTGCGGGCAGTCTAAGCTTACCATGCCGTTTCTCATGATTAGGTGATATATCTCCCAGTTTCGCCCACTGATCAGTTTAAATCGTTCTTCTCGCCCATCTTGAATTTCAGCGACACGCATGTGCAGTCGTCTTGGATCGGCCCCTGGAGTTGGAGCGGCGTCGTACGTCCCGTACCGGGGGGAGGTATCCCCATGGGCATCCCCCGGATCGAGGTCAAGTTTACCTTCAAGGATGGCGGTCACAGCGATTTCCAGACCAAGTTCGAGTGGCTGAAGGAACGCCTGCATCATGCGCAGGAGCTCGGCATGATTCCGGGCCAAAATTTTGAGCCTCCGCCGCCCTACGACCCTGACGTTCCCGGACCTTCCTCCGGCGGGCCTGGCCCTGGGGCGTCCACTTCCAACAGCCAAGCGGGCGCATCAGACCAGAATCAGCCACCGCAGCCGCCTCCGGATGAGCCTCCCCCTGACTACTTGGAGGCCCAGACCTCAGCCGTCGCGATTCAGTACGAAGAACGGATGCGGGAGGAGGCCGAAAGACATTGAAGGAGTTCCGGATTTGATGCAGTCTGTTTCCTTGTTTCCTATTCAACCTTCCTGGGGGGATCCCCATTCATTCATGATACCAACGGTCTTGTTTGTAGATGGTCACTGGCAAGAGGTCCTGCTTTTTCTATCCTGGATCCTGTAGAGCAAATGCTTGGTTGAGCGCGGGGAATTTTTCAGGGGGAGTGGTGTTTTGCATTGGTGTTGATCTGCATTATGGATTCTTGTTATCCGCTGTGTCGGGGCGATTGCTTTTCTCGCTGGGGCTCATTGAGGTTGGAAGAAAGATGAAACTTGACGATGGACAATGGGGGTTCTAGGAAGTTCTAGCTTTCAAAATTCAAGAATGTGCCGCCCAAACTTATTCCACGATATCTGATTCCCGATGTTGAATGGATGTTGTGTTGGACAGAAGGCAAGATCCGTCGTATGCCAAGGAGCGAAAATGCACAAATATCGGACCAGTTGCACGTGATGCTCGCGGAGCCAGCCGGAGCTGGGGCGGATTCGTCAGGAGAGGGCGGAAGGTCCAAGCTTGGGGAACAGCTGCTGGTTGGAAGTGGCCAGAGGGCCGCCACCAATCAAAATCGCGCAATTGGAGGACGCCCGGACGATTTTCGCTTTCCCCGATTTTTGCTACCGAAAGCTCCAACGTCTCGCGGCAACAATCCAAGCTCCATATCGAGAAGTCGAATCTCTCTTACTTTTTCCCACCATCCAATTGACGCGCCTTTCCCCGGTCGATTCACAATGGGCTTCTGGGATACTATCACCGACCTTGTCGAGGCCGCCACGCCTTGGGTGACGGCTGAGGCGGAGGCGCCGGCTCTGGAGACGACGGTATGTTGTTGTCGTGTATCACCTGCCGCGCTTTTCTTGGACCGGATTCGATGAGGGACAGCCAATTAGGATCGGGAATTCTACTGGGTTTACAGGTGCTACGAGTGCCAGCAGACGCTAATGATTGGTAATAGGAGGAGACGACCGCCGAAGCCACGAAGGACGAGGAGGCCGAGGCCGAGGAGGGCGCCGAGGAGAAGGAAGAGGAGGCTACTGAGGAGGAAGAGGAGGAGGAGGAAGAGGAGGAAGAGGATGACGAGGATGAGATCGTCGATCCCAAGGAGACGCTCGAGGAGGGTGAGTCTGGTTCTTCGACTGTGCGCTTCGCGGAGGGGAGGATATGCTGACTGAGTTCCTTTGAACAGAGTGCCGCCAGTCAAAGCAGTGCTCCGGGGTCAAGCACCACTTCGACGAGTGCGTTGACCGCGTCACCAGCGCATCCGATGAGGGTGGAGCCAAGGAGGACTGCGTTGAGGAGTGTATGTGACACCCTTGTCCAGCGGGAACTGACGGACTTTTTTTGCTTACGATGAATAACAGTCTTCCATCTCGCCCACTGCGCCACCCAATGCGCCGCTCCTAAGCTCTGGTCTGCGCTCAAATAAATCCGGGCGATTTCCAACTGGACGGCTTGTCCTCCCCCCCCCCCCCCCCCCAACTCCGATCGGCAGCGCTACTGGTCAGATTACCTCGACGCTGCTATCTTTGAGGCGGGCTGCACATAGACCAGGAAACTACTATTACTGGTAGCGGGTTGTTAGGATGGAAAAGGAAGGGAGGCTGAGTTATCCCAAGAGGAGCGAAACTGTCGAAAAGGGGCAGAAATCCTGTATAATTGTCATTGGCTGGTGATGGCTTGTCACCGGCGGCTGTACGTTCGATGCTGGGGCGTCCCGATCCGGCCCTGTTGTATCATACACCACCGCATTGCATTGAGAAGACGAAGCACTCACTCATAGATTCCGTTAGAGTTACTTGCGTGGCGGTCCTATGCTGCTGTGTTTTTCTGGGCACGGGTCCGAGGGCAAGAAAGCGATTCGGCGGTGAGAGTGTGTGTTCAGCTGCTGAACGTTGATACTGCCTCAGCTGGGCAGGGGACATGATACTGCACTGATTATCGTTATTGAGAGGCGATACACAAAAGTGGTGTGAGATCCCGTTTTCACTGTAAAGCGGTGAGACGGTATCTTTCCGAACCAACGACCGGCCTGGACCGGTGTGCCATCCGGAGAAATCGCAGCCACGCGGAGATGGCGCCGAGCTATCCCGTACTGGCCACACAAACTCACCGCTCGTTGGGCCCAGCGATGCGGTAACACCGTCCGAGGAAAAGGTCCATGCGCCTATGGACTACCGGGTAGCAGGGTTAAACGGCGCCATGCACAATCGAAGCTGCCAAGGCCTCGAGGATGTGTGGCTCGCCTGAGAGCCTCGACCTGTAAGAGTCTAGATTGGTCGGAATGCGGTACCATTGGGCACGCTGTTGTTGATCGTGTAACGAGGCAGGACCCAGTCTAGTGGTTGCGCGATCTCGATTGGCAGACTCGGCACACGTAAAAATGTCAAAAACTTCCTCATCTGAGAATCTCAAAGACGACACATCTTCACTTTGCTCACACCCTGTTTACGACACGGCCTCATGATTGGCATCACTAATTGGTGTGTTTGCATGAGTAGGGCGAACGGAGGAGCTAGGATCCAGGTGTTGCCTCACTTCTTGGGATCTAGTTATTCCTTCACTGAGCTAAAATCAGTTTTCCTGTCAACTTCCCTGCCCCAACAGAAATACCACACACCACCTTTTACTTCCAATGCGGCGATTTGTGTGTCAATGAAATGAACATACTAGATTTCACCTGACCTCTTGCCGAGGATGGCCTTGAGGCGGTGATTCGGCCACGGCGCCCGAATGGGAGATTGCTCCGACCCCATACCCCTCATCTTCCCCCAAAGTTGAGCAGGCTGCAACCTCGCCTATCTTGGGTTTAGTTCACAAATCGAGCGAGGCACAAGGGCGATAAGCCAGTCAGGTGTGTCGTAGGGTAGTAAAGTTGGGAGGAAAGAACGACTGGGGGTTGGCTGCGTGCCGTGCGTATTGGACGCCGATGTGTGGTAGATGTGACCGTACGTAGACTTCACCATTCATCGTCGACCAGCCTTCAGGCTCTTGTCCAGCTCAACTGGTAGTTTTGGGTGTTTGTTTTTACGACTGGGTTTCTTGCACTCAAAGTGTTCTCAATTCCAGAGGCTAGGTACAGTCAGTTTCAGCTGTCGTAAGTACAAGGAAGAGCCTGCGGACCGTGCCTTCCCGCGCAGCGCAGCGAGTTGCCCGCACCGCAATTGGATCGCGCTCGCAGCTCGCATCCACCGTCAGCCGCTCGTTTCAGTTACGCGCCCGCACCGGGAAAAGGGGACAGGTCGTTATTTATCGCATTCCCCAATGGCGAAGGAGAATGAACCCGTGACGGCAAGGGCGAAGACAACAGCAGCAGTAGCACCAGACGCAGCAACCCAAGAGCCCGAGTACGTGAAAGAGGGCGAGGGCGACGAGCAGATGGCAGGCGGCGGCTGGTCGAAGCTCCGGGACGAGAAGAAGGGGCCGGCCGGCGCGCGCGGCTCCGGGGAAGAGCTCGCAATCGAGATGGAAGACGCTGCGTCGCGCACGATTACCGCCGGCACTGCTGGAGCTGTGGATGGTGCTGGTTATGCGAGCGATGGGGGTACGAGTCTGCGTGCGACCAGGCCGGTCGAGTACAAAGTGTACAAACGGCGATGGTTTGGACTGGTGCAGCTGACGCTGTTGAACATCATTGCAAGCATAGATGTAAGTTTTATCCTGTTTTCGTGTCCAGTTTGGCTGTGCCACGAGTAAGGTACCCGCGGCCCCGCCTGGTGCGCCATCAACGGCCAATGGTCAACGGCAGGCCGCGCCCGGGGGTCCGCTTAGGCGGGGCCCCGGGTTCGGACTCCGGTCCGGGTTTAAGCAGGCCTGGGCCGGACCGCCTCAGGGACCCCTACCGCTCGGATCGAGCCGATATACAGCGGTTGCGGGACTGACATGGCAATACATCAGTGGCTCACCTTTTCGCCCGTGGCGTCGTACTCGGCGCAATACTTCGGCAAGGACGAAAACACTATCAACTGGCTCAGCACCGCCTTCCTGTTCGCCTTCACGTTCATCACACCGGTGGTCATCTACGTGCTGCACCTCGGTCCGAAGCTCTCCATCATGACTTCTGCCGGTCTCATCCTGGCCGGCAACTGGATTCGTTACGCGGGTGCGCACTCGTCCTCGGGCGGCATCTTCGGTGTGGTTATGTTTGGCCAGATCCTCACCGGTTTGGCACAGCCCTTCGTGCTGGCCGCGCCGACACGCTACTCGGACCTCTGGTTTACGAGCCGGGGCCGAGTAGCTGCCACCGCCCTGACTAGTCTCGCCAACCCCTTCGGCGCCGCGTTGGGCCAACTAATCGTGCCCTTCTGGGTGCAGACGCCAGGCGATATCTCCAGCATGGTACTCTACGTGTCCATCATCGTAATACCCCTTCCCCCACTACCCCCCTGCTACTCAGGACTAACCCACAACTTCTAGTCCACCGTGTGCGCCCTTCCCGCCTTTTTCATCCCGGCTAAGCCACCAACCCCTGTGGCGCCCTCCTCGGTCACACCCAAGCTGTCCCTCCGCGCCTCGGCGTCGATCCTAGTCTCACACGTCGAGTTCTGGCTTCTCTTCATCCCCTTCGCCATCTATGTGGGCCTCTTCAACTCGGTATCTTCGCTACTTAACCAGGTCATGGCGCCGTACGGCTACTCAGAAGAGGAATCTGGTATCGCCGGTGCCATGCTCATCGTCGTCGGCTTGGTCGCCGGTGCCATCACGTCCCCCATCATCGATCGCACCAAGGCCTTCATCACCGCCATCCGCATTGCTGTTCCCATCATCGCTCTCTCTCTATTCGTCTTTATTTGGATGCCCGAAACTCGTCCCTCGGGCGGCGTGGCTGGCCCCTATGTCGTGATGGCGCTCCTTGGCGCGGCTTCGTTCTCGCTCGTTCCCGTGGCAGTTGAGTTCCTCGTTGAACTCACTCACCCCGTCAGCCCGGAAGTGACATCCACGTTGGCATGGAGCGGCGGTCAGGTGCTGGGCGGTATTTTTATCATTATCTCGGGAGCATTGAAGGACGGGGAGACGGGGGATCCGCCGAACAACATGAAGAGGGCGCTCATCTTCAGCGCTGTGATTGCATTGCTTGCCGTGGTGCCACCAATGTGTCTTGGCCTATTTGGGCGCGGGGAGAAGCTACGGTTGAGGAGGGTCCGGTCAGATGAGCTGGCTGCGAGGGCGGCTGCCCAGGAGGACGCATGATCCTGGCTTGTATTTTTATCCTGTTTCTGTTTAGCACCGATCTGCGCTTTTGGCTTTGTGAGATGGAGTTGGCTCGGTCATGGGGTTTATGACGGGAATCTTGGGTCAGTGATTGTATTATCAGACAGGCAGGCGGTGTCATCGTAATTAGTAAATGGGTTCTTGCGGCTGATGTATCGAATTGTATCTCAATATACCCATAAGCGTTTGCGCTCAAGCCTTGAAGGAACTGAATTGGTGCTCACTTCTCGCTCGCAATTCGTGCCTCCCACTCAACTCGCAACTCCTCCATCTCCTTCCAGCACTTTGCACCCAAAGCCTCAAACTCGACCCGCCTCTCCTCCGTGAGATCCACAGCGTTGTTCTTGCGTCCTACGACCCTGCGAGCGAGGCCCTTGAGGTTGGCCTCTTCTTCCTTGCTCACCAACCGGCCGTCCCACCCCCAGCCCTCTACTTCAGTCTGCTTGACACGGGGGTTGCCAGCCCGGTCAGTGGCTGATCCCCACTTGGAGCGCTCCGCACCCGCCGCGTCAAGAGATGCCTGCTCTTGCAGCGCCACCCACACGGGTGCCACAGCGCCGTTATACGGCGTGATGTTATGCCAGGGGGAACCGCCCCAGCGGGCGAGGTAAAGTACGACACGATACCAGAAGAACATGAATGCGTTAAGGGGGAAGAGCGTGGTCTGGACGACGCCGGGTTGGACGATATAGATGCGCGGGGGGTTGCTCTTGTCGTCGGGCTTCGATCCCGGGGCTCGGATATAGCCAGAAACATATGGCTTGGCGGCTGGAAGATAGGCGGTCAGACATAGTATGTCGGTCAAGCGCTTCGAGCTCTCGTATGCGTAGTTCGTCTTGATGCCCTGGATGTCGTCGAGCGAGAAGGAGTTCCATTCACCCTCCACGCTGCTCTCCCAAATGATGCGTGCAGGTGGGAGGTGACTGGCGCTGGCCGACCGTGTGAGGAGTGGGAGGAGAGCGTGTGCGAAGAGGTAGTGGCCGAAGACGTTGGCGCAAAAGACTTCGCCGACTTGGAGGTCTGGCTCCTTGGCGAGGGGTGCGACAGTGGCACCGGCCGTGGCGGCCTTGAAAATCGGCCATGTTGTCGCACTGATGAAGCCGTTCACCAAAAAGTCATAGGCTATCTTGGACCAGGCGAGACCGGTGAATCCTCCAATGCCAGCATTGAAAATGACACCGTCCAGACGTGGGACCTTGACCTCGACGAGGGGCGTGAAGTAGTCGGCATCTCCGTCCGGGCTGCTCAAAGTCCCGCTGATGAGCTTATCGGCGGCACCGCGGACGGCTAAGAGATCACAGAGATCGAGCTGGACACTAAGAATATGAATACGCTTCGTGGTATCCTTGGGATTGTAGCTTGGCCCAGAGCGAGACTTCAGAAGCTTAGACGTCTCTGCGAACTTCTTTGCATGGCGACGGAGGCCAATCACAGTTTCAACTGACTTCCTCGCACTCCTTGTCGTAGGAATTACGACAATGTGAGAGGAGAGGGAGCGGGTGGACAGATATTCGTCAATGATGCGCTCCCCGATGCCGAAGCCGATTCCGCTGCGAGCTTTGGTCAGTGACATGACTTCAGGCGGATATCTCCTGAGCTCACCTGTTTGCACCAGTAACCAAGACGAAATACGTCTCGTGGTCCGGCACTGAGTCCCAAGGTGCTGGCGCCATTGCAAAGTCGCTTTGTCGTGGCAGAAAACCTCTTCCTGCTCACCTTCAATTTCACTGGGGTTGAGCTGAGATGAGATGAGGTGCCAAGAAAAGAAATTGCTGCACTGTTGGTGAGACAGTGTTTTTCGGTTTTTTTTCTGAGTTGTTGTCACCGGGCCGCACTGATATCAAAATCCTCGTTCGCGTGCTTCGTTTTTTTGCTCATCAATCACAACATGCCCAAGTTTTTGTTTGAGGCCTGGGGGGCTGGTGATACAAAACGGCAGCCACCACCGTTGAAATGGGCCGACACACGTGATCAGCCTTCAATTCGTTCAATTGCAGGTGAGATGGGTGCCAATCAATTACAGCGTCAATCCAAGCAAAAACAGGACAGAGAAACGATTGACATACCGAGGCTCCAGAACAGCCCCTGAGGACCAGAAATATGTCGTTGGCAAATACTCCCCGCCAACGCCAGGCACGGCGCTGACAAGTACCTCGTTCAAGGCCTTCACCCACAGCACCAAAACTAGGTACCTTTCACTCCGCGCCTAATCACCTGTCGGCGTGGAGCGACATGGCAAACAAGGTCATAATCTACACAGGTGCACCGGAGAATAGCGCTCTAGATTGGGATTCTACACACTTACTGTCTGACTTCGATCCTCGCATCGCACAATTTACCGGATTGACTCCGGAGGAGGGACCCGGCGCCGGTCCAAACCCGGCAACGCCGAGTCGGTCGGAGCCAAACCATGCGGCGTGGAGGTCTCTCTCCCTAGAGAAGGTCCATCTACCCACGGGCTTCTCCCAGAAATATGCTGTCGAGTTCTTTACGACCTCCTTTCACCATGACGACGGGGATTCCCTTGACGACATTTCCCAATTCTACGAAGAATCCATCGTTGCTCACCAGCAACAGCCGCCGACATCCCAACTCATCGCAGCCGAAGAGTCCCAACTCACCACCACTACCAGTAGTTCTTTTTCCACCGAAAACAACACCTCCTTCATCAGCAATGCTTCCATCAAGCCTCCCCTCCCCACTACCAGCGCAGGCACCCTCCTAAGCGACCTTGCAGATATCCCCTCAGCCGCCAAACTCCTAGCGATCCAGCCCCAAACCATGACATGTAACCTCATTGTGGGTCTGATAACTCTACCCCCACCGCGCACCGTCAAAACGCGCTGGGGCTCCTCCCATCGTCTTGTTGAAGCGCTGGTCGGCGACGACACACGCGCCGGCTTCTCTATCACGTTCTGGCTCCCAGCTTCAGACAGTGAGGCAAACCCGGACACTTTGGCCGGCACACTCGCTACCCTCCGGCCGACTGATATCATACTACTTCAGAATGTAGCCTTGAACGTCTTCTCAAAGCGTGTCTATGGCTACAGCCTTCGCCGTGGCTTGACACGCGCCCATCTGCTGTACCGGACTAAACTGGACGCCGGAGATGCCGGAGGGTATTACAGCCAGGCGGATCTACGGTCTTCCAGGGCTGATACCCCAGTGCATCCGCAGCTGGAAAAGACGAGGCGGGTGCGGGACTGGGTTGTGCGGTTCGTCGGTCGGGGGGGGCAAGGGGAGAAAAGGGGGAAAGGCAAGGAAAAGGAAAAGAACCACGGTGGTGCGAGGGCATGGGACCTCATGCCGCCTGTGGACGATACCCAATGACACCAAAACATGATACTGAAAACGGTAAAGGGGAAATATCCACCGCATCTCCTGGCGCGAGACAAAGCGCATTTCGGCACATCCCGGATGAGCGACGTGGGGATGACGACAGCAGTTCAGCCCAAAATGAGGACCCTCGATAGAGATGATGTCTGTGATAGGCGCCACAGCGCAGGCCCGGGGCCGCGTTCCGAGCCGGGCTGCGGGGCCTTGGCACTCGGTTGGCCGATACCTCGGGTTGCCGGTGGCTGTGAGGGCCCGACGCGTCACGCCGGAAATTAACGGGTACGCGGCCTCAGGTTGCCCGTTGGCGGCCTCCCGCCAGCAAGCTTCAGGGATGTTTTGGTTTACCCACTGTCGCAAAAGTCCCGATGAAGACGTCACAACACTAGAGTTTGTATATTAACTAGTCGTTCGCCATCCTTCGGGCCGGATGTCGTTATGTAAGCCGGCAGATATTTCTTGTGGTTTTTTCCGGGTGTTCAACCCTATCCCCGAAAACTCCGCGGTGTCAACCTGCCAAGGGAAGCCTGTCAAGATGATGCGGAGAAGGCATAAGAAGTCCCGAAAGGGGTGTCTTGAGTGCAAACGAAGGCACATCAAAGTGAGAAACGCTGTCCAAACCCGTCTGAGAATGGCTATTGACGAGTTCACCCGCAGTGTGACGAGACACGTCCTCGGTGCATAAACTGTTCCACGGCGGAGAGAGCGTGCCCATATCCGGCCGATCCGGGAACATCACCGGGCGAGGAAACATCCCCAGCGGCACTTGATTCCGGCTCCGGCTCGGCATCAGGCTCAGTCCCGGGTGGCCCGGATTCCGACACCGGGTTCGCCTCTGCCCCCTTCCCGGAAGTTCCGACTTTCCATGATGCCCAACAAGTGGTGCCACTGGTCAACATGGTGCACGCCGAGTTGCTGCACCACTTTCTCACCAACGGTGATGTCACCTACACACTCGCAGTGGCCATTGCCCGGGATATCGTCATGCAGCAGGCTCTCCGTGAACCATACCTCATGCACCAGATTTTAGCCTTGTCGGCACGCCATCTCAGCATCATCCGACCACAGGACTCGGCATTTTACCACAACCAAGCCATCCAGTTGCAGACACATGCCCTGACAATGTTCAACAGCGTCAGCATCGACCATTTTGACCTCTCGGTTAGTCACCGCATACCATGCTTCATCTTTTCGGCTATCCTGGGGTTCCACGCGCTGTGCGACATGCTGTCCCATCGAGACAGTACCTTTCCCTTGGCCCTCGCACGCTATGTCGGATATTTGCACCTCCATCGTGGTGTCTACCAGATCATGGAGGGCCATTGGGAGGCAATCCGCGAGACCGATCTGAAGCCCATTATAGAAGCCGGTATGAAGTGGTTCGACATGGATGGCGAAGGCCATGAGTGCGACGACATCCGAGAACGCATCAACCGGGCTGCTCTAGACCCCGAAACCATGGCGGCCACGCAAAAAGCCATTGGCTTCGTGCAATGCGTGTTCGACGACGGGCCCATCCCCGTGGGTCGTACCCACATTCTCGTATCGTGGGGTGTGATGGTCCCCAAGCCCTTCTTCACGCTGATAGAGGCTGGCCGTCCCGAGGCACTCGTGGTCCTTGCTTATTACTTCATAGCCCTGCATCAGTGTCGCAGTATTTGGATGATTGGTGACTCCGGACAGTTTCTTTTCAACCTGATCGTCGACTCTCTTGGGCCTGAATGGTCCGAGTGGCTGCAGAGGCCATGCCAGATGATGAGAGAATTCTTGGAACAAGATATAACGGGCGGTGATTGCATGGCCGATGAGCAGCCCAGTGCTTCCTGAAGGGCATGTGCAGGAGTCACATGATATTCGTCGCAGCCTAGGGCCTTGCCTAAGCGCCTACCCGGCCTGCATCTCACCAACATCACCACCGATGCATCTCCCGCCAGCGCACTGATGGCTCGAGACTTCACGATTGCTCGGCCGTCCCAGGCCGACGCCGATCGGATTGCTGAAATCCACCTTGCCGCCATGGACACAAACCCTCTGCTCCACGCTCAATTCCCCACGCCGGAAAGCCTGGCTGCTGCCAAGGCATTCTTGACGTCGTACACGGCCAGCCAGCTAGACAACGCCACGTCTGGAGTCTTGGTTGCGCGAGAGCGCGAAAGCGGCACGATCGTCAGCTTCGCAAAGTGGGATTCGCCATCTCATCCGGAAGACGTTAAGCTCGAAAGCGGAGATCTCCATGAAGTCCAGGGCTGTCGCCGCGAGTTCATGGATACCTACGTGGCTCTTGCAGAACAGGCGAAAAAGAGATCGTTCGGAGACAAGGCCTGCTACCGTACGTACCCCCACCGATGTTGTCTTGTACCTACCAATGGCATATGTGATTGTGGGTCCAACGGCTGCACCTCACCACTTTCATCCTTCTCAACCATTCTCAACTTGCGGATGCTGATGTGCCGGTCGACTAGGACTTAGCTTCGTATGCACAGATCCCGACTATCAGGGGCTGGGAGCCGGCTTTCAGCTCACGAGAAGGGTGCTGGACATTGCGGCCGCCGATAGGTTGCCGGTCTACCTCGAGAGCACAGAGAACGCGGTCTCTATGTACCAGAGGTTCGGGTTCAAGGAAATCGATAGTTTTGAGATGGGGATTCCAGGCGAGCTAAAATATCGGGAGGTTTGCATGTTGTTGGATCCCCCGAGTTCTTGATGTTCCCGGGCTCTTGATGACAAGCAATAGGTATTTACCTACCTAGTGAGGGGAAGAGAGCGCCAGTGTCGTACAGCCAAGGTGTGGCTTCGGACATTGCAGGCATTACCTACACCACGAGAGGCCTTGATTGCATCATAATAGGCCTTTCTATTGTTGTTGGGGACCTTGATTGTACTGTAAGGGGCCTTATTTGCATTGCGATTGGTGTTAGTTGTATGACGAAAAGCCTTATCTTATTTTGGATAGGCCTCACTTATTACCTACATGATAAGATGCCTTGACCGTATAAGTTCAGGTATTATTGATATTATAGAGGGCTTTATTGCACCGTGGAGGAGGCTTTGGTGACATTGGAACATTTACTGTAGAGGTTTTGGTTGTAACATAACATGGATGGGTTGGCATGTGGGTTCGAGGCTAATTTGCAGGTGACAAAATCTCAGCAGTTAGGACCGAAGCCCCGCCCCGAGCTGTTCTCAGGCACTAACGAGAGATTCACACCAAAACACACATACCCAAACACGAAGAGGTCACAACGGGTTGACAAGCTTGCCGCCTGCTGCAATAATTCGAGAAAAGAGAAAATTCTCAGCGCAGAGAAGACAATGGCAAAGAGAGGTCGAACGGAGTTACCAAGATCGACCTTGACGAATGAATCGCAAAGGCTAGGAGTACCTTACTAGGAGACTCTAGAGATGTTGAATAGCAAAACCATGGACGGTATAGCAGACAAATCACGCTCCCGCCAATGCTGCCAAGGATGATAATCTCAGCTAAAATGTCCACTAATGGCAATGACTGGATTGACAACACTCCGGTCGGTTAGTTTTGGTCAAGCAGAGTTGCTGCGTGTTTAGTTCAATGAGCTGCGTCATTTGGTTGCGACTCCATCGGGCCGCCCCGGCTGGCACCAGTGGGGAAGGCACACCCGGCCAGTCGGCCACCTGCCAAGTCAGATCTGGGCCCCCACAGCGTCCCAGGGCGATTTGTGGCGTTCTTGGGTTCAGATTTTCGAATCCCCTGATCGTTCAGACGTCTCACGATCACGGCGGGGAATTTAAACCACGCAAAGCAAAATTCTCAAACAGCCAGATGACAAGCCTCGCAGACGGACAATGCTGTGTATCCTCTCGCACTCGGGCAAGCCAATTGGCCGGCCGGCGCCTCTTCCCGCTCTGATTTTCGCTCACTGATACCCGTGATGCAACAGGGCGCCGCAATCTGTTTGGTGGGTGGGCTGCCGGCACCCCCGCGCCCGTCAGAGCAGGGACGCACAGAGCAGCCGCCTCTCCGCAATGTGGGGGGGGGGGGGGGGGCTTCCGGGGGGGGGGGG
>Ga0247758_1000313_pt1 | contig 42746 bp, 42 predicted proteins | sample UWRJL156409C4_FD_180950 | JGI IMG/M metagenome (GOLD analysis project Ga0247758, IMG submission 180950) | Plant litter microbial communities from Arlington Agricultural Research Station in Wisconsin, United States - UWRJ-L156-409C-4 | ecosystem: Environmental > Terrestrial > Plant litter >...
ATTGGAGCCATTCGCGGATGTAGCCGGCTTGGCAATAGGGGACCCTGCAGGCCAGAGATTCTCTTCCACAGAACAACAATACACAACAATCACCACAATTGGCCATGAGTGCTAGATTCTGACAGCTACCCATGTGCTTGTTCAGTGCCTTCCGCTGTTCGCGATAGAGCGCCAATTTTGCCTCCTCCTCTGCAAGCTTGACTTTAACGAACGCCTTTAGCTTGATCCAGACCTCGTCAGTGACCACACCGTCGTCCAGGCCGTTTGAATGGCCGTAGTATGGGTGGGTACCGACTCCCTCGCTGTCATTTCCCGCGCAACTCTCGGCCTGATGATCGCCGTTGCCGCCGTCCTGAGTCTGGATGCTCGGATTCAGGGCGGTAGACTCAGCCACTGAGGCAGCGTGCGTGTTGTGTCCTGACTCCATCGTCAACCTAGCAAATTCAAGTTAGAAACTCGCTTGATATCCGTCAATAGCAGGCCTTCTTACTTGTTTGATTTGTAGATTCTGTGTGATGGTCGCTAGCACCAATAATACCCTCCGACTTAGATCCAACTTCGGTGCGAGTTAGTACCATATAACAGATGAGCTGAGATGCGCTCCGGTTTGTACCTAGACGAGCTCAATCCACCTCGGGCATACATGTAATATGCCCCGGGTAAGATGTCAGTATTGGGCCCTGTAAACGCAACAGGGACGACTTACCAATACCTACTTAATGATGCTCGGACATTAGGTACATGTTGGTACGAAAGCTCGGGCCCAAAGAAAGGGTTCCTCTTCTCCGTGTGAAAACACGTTATCAGAATCCTCACATAGTTCTGTGCCGAAACAGCGTTTTCACCGCCCTAAAATTGACACCACGAATTTCCCTTTCCTTCTTCGGAACTGAGCAGTTGCCGCCTTAGGTTGAGCTAGACTAAGCCAAACTGAGCGAGGGGGTCACTGTTCTGGGCTGCCTCGGCTATAGTTGCCACGGTCTAAAATGGCCGTGGAGTGCGAGGGCCCAAAACTGGCCCCCGCACCACCACCACCTAGCCGCGCTTTCCTTCACTCAAACGACAAAGAAAAAAAACCTGCAATTTTAACACTGTCTCTGATCCCGTTGCTCCCAGATCAAATTGTTCATTTTTCTCGAACAAACAACTTATCATTGCAGACACTTCTTTCACTGAAGTGCAATGATGACCAGATAGTGCGGCATGGATCATCACGGTTCAGCGCTATAACTCGGGGTTGTCAACAGAGAAAGTCATGGAAAGGGAGTCGCTACTTGCTCTGAATGTCAGTCACTAATGTTGCTACTATGCAAGCTTGCGAATACAGTGATGAATCGCCTTTCAAAGCAATGAGACGCATCACAGGAAACAGCTACCTAAACAGGAGTTCGGCGAGCGCGGGACAAAGACGAAGGATCTTGGCTTGTGGCCTACAATCCTGGAAGGTATCAGAAGGTTCCGCTTCGTATTCCTTGCTGCCTGATCTCGAGTAATTAATGGAATGGCACCGAGAAGGCATTAGTAATAGCAAGCAAGTAGTTAGCCGTGCATCCGGCTAGCCCCTAGCACTGATCTGCTTGCAACACGAGAACTGTAAGAAGGATATAGATAAATTCTCTTCATCTTTATTCTTTATTGGTTAAGGTAAAGTTTCCTGTCGATAGAAAGATGCGCAATCTGTAAGCATGGCTCCCAGGTAACAATCTCGAGGGCCTATAGCGCCAATATGCTATGCTACAGAAGGACGCGGTATAGATGGAGCCGCTGACGACAGCAGCAAAGTCACCCGTCTGTACTCTTGTCTGATATACAAGTATCATTTCTACCCGTCGAACTTCAGCGGCAGTTCTTGGCGCTCAGGCGCGCAGGCGCCTTACCGCTCCAGGCTAGGCTGGAGCGCAGGAGCCTTTGGTCATGTGCTCTCCTCACACACAGGGAGCTTTCGTTTGTATTTAGTCTGGGAGCTTCGCTCCCCTCCTTTCTACCTAATCAAGTCACTTTGCAACTGCACTTCCGCTGCTCCCATGAGCTCCGTACCCTCAGTGAAACGTTCCACACTACTATTCAGGATATATAGGCTGTCTTAGCAGCTTTTCGATTTGTGCCAAGGAGACGTTGGGGAGTTAAGTGATAATGCTAGCAGTTGGTTTGTGATAGATTTTTATCTTCCATATCAAGGATAGAATTCCTGCCTTGTCCAGATTCCACCTTGTCGATATTCGGGTACGCATAATACATACGCTTCTCTACGGGTTAAATTCCTGCTAGGTACGTATTCTGCCGGCACAATGTCTCATGGCTCGCCGTTGGAAAATGACAATGACGCTTTCGGAAATCTGATCAAACGCTCTCCTCTCCCGCAGCCTCCTTGGCTTCCCATATTTGCCCTTTCGATACAACCTCCTTAGGATATCTGGCCGTGTAGCGCTCAGCGACACCAATAATCTTGGCTTCTTTAATTCACTCTGTTGGTCAACCTGGACGAGCAGCGGCGAGTCGACCCGCCCGATCAGGTACGCCTTGGAATGCTTTAGCGTCCACCGCGCTAACGATTGCGACGCGCTTCCGCCCGTACCTACAACTGCACCTGTGCCGGCCGGGCCCTCTTGGCAGCAGGAAACTGCGGTCCAAAATAGAGCCGTCAAGTTGGCCAGGAGGCCCCTGATCCGCGGCATAGGACCATGTTAGTCTCGAGGCATTGGGTTACCATGTAGGCAATCGTAGTGGTTTCCTCCGAATCGGCAAGTATGTGGGCCTAGTAGTTTTCTTTCTTGCAAGGGATCCTGAAACACTGGAAAGGAAGGTCGGGCTGAACATAACTGATAACTAGATTCTAGCCCTTGCAGTCTGCGCTAGTATCCTGCAAGAGGAAAAGCACGGCGATGGCGAGGTTTTCGAATGTCTTTTGGAGGCCGTGGTCAAGACCCCTAAGAAAACTGAAGAGGCCGCCGTTCCGCAATACCGACAAGAGGCCATAGTCTTCATCCAGCGTCTTCTAGTCAGCGGACTTGGTGACAAGAGCTCCCATATAGTCTGGTAGGATGTAAGCGAGTAGGTCATGGAGCCGAACCCTTCGGGCAATGCCGGTACAGACACTTATTTGGACACTGAACAATCCCTCCAGGTTAGGGATAAACAGGAACATTTGCGCCAGCAGTTTTGCTTGCTTTGTCAGCCCCTGTCTTTTCACCCAAGTTGGGTTAAACTACGGAAGCGCGACGGCGGTCTATCCTGCCTGGGGGGCCTACACCCAGCTGGCGCTCCGACACTTCCCAATAGCTTGGGAATGTTCCTAAATCTTTAAGCATGGAACAGGCTATTCAAGTTGGTCCTGGGGCTTGGCGTCGCAGCCGGCATTGATGGTCAAGTTCAGAGATAGCAGCTGCAAATTCCTCCTGAAGAGATTTGGCAGCTGTTGTCGGCTGGTTTTTGCTAGTATCGAATACTGTTGGATGGCCTCACAGCCTTTGCTGTGGCTCCACGGCCTTACATGTTACACGGCCCCACATGCTAAACAGCTGCCCCGCACTGATAGATAGCTTTCTGGAGATAAAGAACTCTCCTTCCTTCCAGAACCACAAGATAGTCAATCGATCACCACTTGATCTCTCCTCCTCTCCACAAATACTGACGTGGATGGTATAGGCAGTGCGGCCTTCTTTGCTCGAGTTGTAGTTGATTCCCTGGTATCTGTGGCTTAGAGCTAGTATCACCAGTAGTTGTGTTCATTAAGGGCTTAATTGCGGAGATCTGACGCTGGTTTTGCCCTATTCTACCTTGAAGGGCATTGATATGTGGGTAGATTAGGTTAACGAAGTTCTCCTTTTCGCTTCCGCTGAGATGCTTAAGAAGTGTTCCTGAGTTGTTGCCAACGCGAAGCTTGATTGGGGTTGATGGCAAGGGACAATTCAAGAATGACATAGTATCCAAAATGATTCTAAATCAAGAGAAGGAGTGGGATTTTAGGTCCGCCCCTAGGTGCTGACAGTCCTTTGGCTATCTGATGGAGCTTGCCGGGATTGCTATGCTAGATATACCTCTCGACAACATTTGATCCGTATTTGTGTGTCAAACAGGAGACAATTATAGTTATGAAGATATTGATAATCTCGGTTCTGCTCAGCCCGGCCGTATTCCAGGATATACGTTACAACGTATTGCCCAGATTGGTCGATAACTAAGGATGGGATTTGTTCACACAACTCATTCATGATTGCGGTTTTACCCGCCTTGGAGCCATGTTTAAAGAGTCATAATGACCCTGCTCTTATATGTGTGTCTTGAGAACTCTTTGATGCAGCATTTAAGTTGATTAATAATAAACCCTGTTTGTTCCGGGTTATGCTCGATCATCCTTTGGACAATATGGTTTCCGTTTTGGTTGTGAAGCAGTATTAAGGTATGTGGCTCTAACACCTTTTCCATTTCAGCTGCCTTTTTACCAGTACCGTGCTTAAAGGCCTTTAATAGCTCTATTGAATGAAATCTGTTAACGTGGCTAAGAATTTCCTTGAGCCCCTATGGGCCTTGGAAGATGACTCCCGGAACTCTTTAAGCCGTTGGCCCCTCCACCTAAAGGTAGGGGAGCCTTGAACTAGAGAAGATGTGGCTGGATATACAGGAGCTGTGATTAAATAATCAGGAGATACCTGTTGAGGAGATTGTAGAATGGACATGGGTGAGATGTGTGGGAAGCTGAAAGAGTTGTAGGAAGTGTATCGCCGGGATCGCCGGGATCGCCAAGGTATAGAAACAAGTAGTTAGAAGCAGCCTGCGATGTGGAGGCCTCTCCTGGCTCAGGCGTGTTCTTGGGTAGGGCCTTGACAAAAGACTTTGCGTCGTTGCTCTATGGTCCCGGTCTGTAGCTCTATATTCCGGTTGTAGGATGCTGAGGTAACTAGACATGGGTAGGAAGTGCCGTTCCTGGTTTTTGCGGGGGGGTCATAGAATTCTTTGAGGTGCTTAGGTCCTGGCGCTGGCCCTTACTAGGCTAGTTGCCGTCAGTAAATGAGGAAACGCCGAGAAAGTGTTGATACTTACCACTACTGTGATGCCACTGGACTCTTGGACGCTGCAGTAAGGACTTTATTAACACTAACCAAATCGAGGAGGTGTGGGAAGAGGGAACGAGGTTGAAGGGGAGGAGCGATCGAAAGCCTCGTCTATGATCATGGTGCGGGCTGTAGATTCCTGGACTAGGTTGAATGTGATTGGTCCATCATTTAACGGATAGGGCTGTAGGAGCGCTAGTTATATACTTATCTAAATAAAGCACATGTTTTTTCACAGAAATATAATAGAACTGCAGTTCACTGTGTTCTTTTCATACATTGCGAAAAGCCAAATGGCGACGGATTCTGCATTTTGTGTAGCTAGGGTGGTACTGCAGCACATCCAAATTAGGTTTAGTGGCAGTCGATTCAGCATGGAGGGTTGAAGGTCGCTGCAGAGGCTGCGGTATGGTCATAAGAATCACGTGTTGTTCCGCACGGTTAAAAACCGCCCATATTTCAAGTCCAGCGCCACCAAATTTCAAGCCTGCAAACCATCACAGCGAGCCACAATGTCTCCAGGCCTCTGATTATCACATGTTATCATTTAAACTGCTGTCCTTCTAATCGAACTTGGCATTTGCAGAGCCACGATGCTGCGCATCACTCGTCGACAGTCCGCTGGCCGCGCGTCTCGCGTTACTTCCTTAGGTCGCACGTTCACAAGACCGCTCACGAATCAATTCGCGTCGCCTGACGATACAATCTACGTACTTGGGGTGGGAAACCTTGGGAAATATGTCGCCCATTCGCTCATGAAGCAGGCTCTTGGCTCAGTGACCTTGCTTTTCCATCGACCAGGTCTCAAGGAGCAGTGGCAGTCGGCAGGCAGTCAGATACAGTGTGTGACGGATGGGACTCCGGATGCGACGTCCGGCTTTGGGGTTGAAGTTTTGCCTCCATCAGAACCATCAGCCGTAGACCAAGCTCACCAAAAACCCGACGAAAAACCGATAAAGAACCTCATCGTGGCCACTAAAACCTACATGACGACCGGTGCTTTGGAGCGAGTGAAGGGGAGGCTAGGCCCTAGGTCGACTATCCTCTTCCTCCAGAATGGAATGGGTATGTTTGGCGATCCCCTCAAGCGGCTGTTCGCAATTCTAACACCGCAAATAGGGACGATGGACGAAGCTTCTGCTAAGATATTCCGTGATCCAAGCACAAGGCCGGCATATTGGGCCGGAATTTGCAGCGCCGGCGTTTACAGTACCAGCCCGTTCACCATTGTCCACGCCGGGAAGGGGCCACTCTTGCTTGGTCCTGCAGACGCACGCCCACCACTTCATGGCCAAGATCTCACGTCAAGCTCCAACCCCATGGCGCAGCGCCTTTCGCAAGGTAGCATGTTAGAGGCCACCATTTTATCCTCCGGTGCCATCAAGGAATCCCAGCTGCAGAAACTGGTTGTAAACGCCGTTATCAACCCGCTCACCGCCATCTTCCGTTGCAAAAACGGACAGCTCCTTGACAACCCGACAAGACTCACAATAATGGGGCTCCTGATCGAAGAGATAGGGCCGATCGTCCGAACCCTACTACCCAACGCCCCAGAAATGTTCTCTGACCAAAACCTACTCGAGTTTGTTCTCTCAGTCGCTCGTAAGACCGGCGCCAATACCAGCTCCATGTTGCAAGACATCCAAGCAGGCAGAAGGACCGAGATCGACTACATCAACGGTTATGTTGCTGCACAGGGGCAAGCGTTGGGTCTACCCTACACTCGGAATTCAGCCGTGGCGAGCCTGGTCAAGGAGCAACAAGTTGTCCGTGATGATGAGGTTTCCTCTCGGATGTTTCCCATCGGGAATGTCCTATGAGGAAGGATGGCTTCGATAACTTCTCGAATGGCACCTCTTACATGGTAGGAACCCGGCCCCAATGAAGCCTTTTAAGTCCGCATCCTTGCGTGGCGGTTCAGGCTCCACTTCTGTGTAATGAGAGATCCTGATACCCTTCACGCAGTATCATTTCCCTTTACCGTGCTCTCTACTTGTGCAATACGGTTCGAGTTCTGCTTTTCCCATTCTTCATACCCACCAGGATACATGTCAGCCAATGTCTTCATGGTGGCCATGAAGCTAGAACCTGGTCAGTCCTAGACGAAACGCGACATGTTTCTTTGGTCTACTCACTCTCGACGAAACCGCTTCGATGAGGAATAGGCACATGATGAGTGGATATCGAAGCGGCTACAGAAACCAACCTCGTCAGCATGTCGGCAACTCGGAGCGGAAACGCCATCTTCTTACATCGAGTACAGGGCATTTCTGTCATCATGATCCTCTTCTGGGGCAGATACCGGGAAGTAATTCTGGTACGACTTGATGTAAGACTTCCCAAATCGGTATCTCATCTGCCTCCAAGTGCCGATCTCGTCTATCCCTTGTCAGTATGTAGACGGTCCGAAGGCGAAGGCCCTTACATTCGTTATGGGCATAGAACACGCATGCATCAAAGACAATGGGTTTGCCGGTGGCAATGTCAGTGCAGCAGTTGCCATACCATAGGTCGCCATGGATAATGACGGGCTCAATGGAGCGAAGGGTAGTCAAGGGCCGGAGAAGGCGAGGGATAACCTTGTCGTAAAGCTTCACTGCCAGCTGGTCAAGCTCCTCACTCGGCCCTTGTGCATCCCTTTCTAGTTCAAGCATCCGTCGCATCCCCTGGGCGAAATATTCCTCCCATGTATCGCACCATTTATTGTCCTGGGGCAGCGGCCCCATATAAGTCGTGACGGGAAAGCCGTACTTCCCATTCGGAGACACGGCGCTCTTGTGGAGTCTTGCGACGGAGGAAGTGAAGGCTTCGATCTCTGGTAGTTCTTCCACCATATCCCTAGCCAGACGAAACGTTAGCCCCAGCAACGCGATTACAAAGGGAGTGCATCAACGCTGACCTAAACTCGCACATGAAGAAATGCGTATCGGGAATACCCTCGTAGGACCCCCACGCATAAGGCTTGGGGACAAAGTCCGGGACTGCAGTATGGAGCACGGTCATGGACTCAAACTCGCCGTTCATCATGCGCATCCCGTGTTCGCCGAGCGCGACTTTGAGGAAATACGGCTGTTCCGATCCATCTCGCAGAGTCGTTGTAAGCTTTGCGGTCTGAGTCCAGAAGCTGGATCCATGGGGGGTAACGTCGACAACGCGGGAGCCTTCGGGGAGCTCTGCACAGGGGGGGAAAACGGTCAGCAAAGGGAATTTCCCCCTCCCGCCTTGCGCCGTAACTACTAACTCTTCTGGACCTCGGGATCAACTGTGGCGAACGGATTAGGCCCCTTTCGCGGTGGCGGAACGTATCCATCGCTACACTCCGTGACATCAGGCATGATGGCTGGGATTCGGGTCGTTCAGGTGCTGTCTGCGGTCTGTAGGCTGTGGAGAGGGGGGTTGAGACAACCTCCGAAAGCTGAGGGATGAGCGGGGGCGGAGATTAAACTCAGCGATTAAAATTGAGAAGACCCGTTCTGATCTTGAGTGGCACACTCCTTCGGAAGCCTCGCTTCAGGGGCTCACCCCCTCACTGACTTGCTTGGTGGCGTCCAATCAGCGCTGCTGGATAAACGCTGTCGGAGCCTGCACGCAAGAGCTCAAATCACAGACCTCTCCCACACCCAAAAGCTGTGGTTGCCTGGTGTTGCCCGTCGTACGACTGTCGGCAATCGGACAAGTCCTTGCTACCAGGCTTTCAGAGGCCGCCGGACTTGTTCTTTTCACCACAAAAAAAAAGGGGAAGAGCGGCCACGACGTTATGCCCGACCCAAGCGCATGCAAGCAAGATCCGTCAATATCCATCCTCCGGGTTTCCCTTTCCACGTTGCTCTGGAGACTAGATGGACCCCTCCCCCTCTAAGTTGGAAGGGACGACAGCCACGCTGGGCCCCACCTCCGCTCTCCAAGAGGTACGTCAAAGTGACCGTTGCAGGGGTCTAGACGAGTCAAAGCTGACTTTCATTCCTACCCACTCAAGCTGCCAGTGTCCCTGACTCGACCATCACAATCGAGGTCATTTACGTCTGGGAGCTCAAAAATCCTGCAACGGGTTCTATCTTTTCGCCCAAAATCGACCGATGTGATTGGCCCTATAAAGGGCTTCAATCATCACGGTGGCCTCGGCCTCCATACTCTCTTCGCTCCCTCCGATCCCCTCATTGAGTTTGTCTTTATCCATGGCCTAGGGGGTGGGAGCACAAAGACGTGGTGTCTCAAGCCTGACCCAGCATACTTTTGGCCCAAGGAGTGGCTTCCTCGTCACCCCGGCTTCCGCAATGTGCGGATACACAGCTTCGGATACGACTCGGATTGGAAGGCCAAGGGGCATTCAGCCACAACAACACACGACTTTGGCCAGGCGTTTCTGCTGGTACTTCGCAGTTCAGAATGTTTCTCGATCGTAGGTACCAAACCCCATGCTTAGATACACCTCGATGCTGGTCTCAGGTATCCTAACATTCCCTGGCGTGCAGAATCCCATCGTCCTCGTGGCGCATAGCATGGGTGGGATCGTCGCTAAAGAGGCAAGTCTCTTACGGCTATTGCTCCCCCCCCTCTGCGGACACTGCAACGCGGGTCTAACAAAAATACGCCGTGGGGCAGGCCTACATTATGGCACGACAAGATCCTTCCTGCCATGAACTAGCCAGCAGAATTTTGGCCATGGTCTTTCTCGCAACTCCACACAGGGGATCGGACCACGCAACGTTGTTGAACAACATTCTCCGAGTCTCAGCCGCACACGGTGCGCGACCATACATTTCGGATCTCGAACGAGTAAGTGCGAGCTTGGCCAAGGTCAACGACTCGTTCCGGCACTATTGCGACGGACTGACTCTCTACTCCTTTTTCGAAACGCGAGAGCTAAGCCTGGGACCTACCACGTCCGCTCTTATTGTTCCCAAAGAGTCGGCCATTATGGGCCTTCCTGGGGAACGGGTGTCGTTGATGTACGCGGACCATCGAAGCATCTGCAAGTTCGAGTCTCCCGATGACCCAGGCTACGCTACATTAACCGAGGCGTTCAATGCCATCAACAAGGAGATATTCAAGCGTAGTAAGTCCCAATTATAATCGCATCAGCTACATGTTCTGGGAGTCCTCGCTAACCCATCTATCTCTTCGCTTGGTAGTTTCTATCAACAACTCAGATCGTGTCTGGGACCAGCTTCGGCAAATAGAAGCATATCTCGGCATGCCTGAGGTTCCCGAGGACGACCTTAAAGACCTTAATGACATCATTTTAGAAGGGTCATGCAACTGGTTTACGGACAGAGAAGCCTTCCAGACGTGGCTGACTACAACACCCAGCTCAGGCCCCAAGCTGTATTGGGTGTACGCGAAGCCAGCCACGGGAAAATCAATACTCGCAAGCCACGTCATCAAGGTTACCGACGCCTTCAACACAGATTGCAGCTACTACTTCTTTCGCCATGGCGACAAGATCCGATCCACCCTCTCGGGGTGTCTTTTATCCATCACCTACCAAATGGCCGTTCTGAACATTCATGTGCGGAATAAATTGCTGCAACTTATCGATCGCGGGGTCCGCTTTGAGCGAGAGAACGCGAAGAATATTTGGAGAAAGATACTAGAACCAGTCTTGGTGAACAATGGAGTGTTTCAACCCCAGTACTGGATCCTGGACGCCCTCGACGAGTGTTCTGACATTCTTTCCTTTTTCAGCATACTCTCCAAGTTTGAGCAGCACATGCCAGTCAAGGTATTCGTCACCAGCCGTCGGTTAGAGAGCGTTACCGCGGGATTCGCGGAACTGGAGCAGGTTGCCTCTGTGTCGCCTTTTCTCTCGACTGAAGTACAAATGCAAGACACCCGAGACTCAATCCTCCAGTACCTGATTGTTAATCAACGCAAAATCCACGCCGAAACCGATGCACAGAGAGCCGAATTGCTCGACAGGATAATCAACAAGGCTCAAGGATGTTTTCTGTGGGTGCGCCTCGTCCTCGAGGAGCTAAGCACAGTTTGGACCATGGCACAAATCGAACGAGTGCTTAACGATGTCCCGCAGGAGATGGACCTGCTTTATTCTCGTGCGGTGGAGCTTTTGCTCTCCAAACCATCTCACTCAGCTGCTGTTGCGAAGGCGATCCTGATGTGGACCATCTGTGCGATCCGGCCACTGACCGTTGGGGAGCTGCAAGCAGCATTGCATTTGGACATTGGAACAACGGTTCAGAATCCGGAGGACGCTATCCCTTCCCTCTGCTGTCAGCTGGTTCATGTTGACAAGAACGGCAGGGTCCTCATTGTTCACCTCACAGCTCGGACCTTCTTACAAGACCGGGGCTTAGAGTCGCCGCTTACCTTCTGTCCTATTCCCGGTCATAGGCGGATCCTCGAGGTATGCCTTAGACTTCTCGTCTCAGACGAAATGAAACCCCCAAAGGGAAGACGGGGCGGCGAGAAAGCAGGCGGGAAGAGAAGGCTATCCAAGCAGCAGTCCGCGTTTCTGACGTACGCGGCGCTGCGCTTTTCCGAGCATATGCGCAAGACAACATCCAACAACGACGTGATAAACCCTCTCCTCCATGAGTTTCTGGAGAAAAACGTCTTTACTTGGATTGAGTTCGTGGCCAAGCACGACAGCTTGCACGTCTTGACTAGGACGGCGGATCTGATCAAGAACTACTACCAACGACAGACCAAGTACTTCCCGCCGCTGGGGGACCAAATCCAGCTTGCCGATGCATGGACTGTCGACTTGCATCGCCTGGTCGCCAAGTTCGGCACCATCCTCATCCGGCGACCGTCGTCCATCTACTCGCTCATCCCGCCCTTCTGCCCCTCCTCGTCCGCAATATCGACAGTTTTCGGGAAACCAGCCCGGTGCATCCGGGTCGTCGGCATCCAGGACACGGGGTGGGATGACCGGCTCTCGTGCATCGACTCAGGCGGCTTGCAGTGCTATGCTGTGGCATCTGGTGAGGGCTACTTCGCAGTCGGGTTTGGGAACTCGGTCGTCCTGCATCGCGCCACAACCTGCCAGCGATGGAAGGAGCTGGATCATGGCGATGTCGTGCGCCGCCTAGGCTTTGATCGCACGGGCACTTGGCTGGTTTCCGCTGGACGCCGCAACCTCAAGATATGGGACTTGGAGGGAGGCGGCACGCCACGGTTCGCCTTTACCGTTGCGTATGACATCCTCACTTTTTCTCTGCAAAACGAGACAGACGGGATCATTGCCGCCCTACGAAATAACACGACAGTCCGGTGGTCGCTTCAGTCAGGCGAGGTTCTCTCTGACAACCCGTGGCGGTCCGCCTTCGACGACGAAGGCCAGTTCCGGCGGCCGCCACTTCTCGCCGCCTTCTCCGCCGACCAATCCATCCTCGCCATCGCCTATCGCGGCAGGCCGATAAAGCTGTGGGATCTCGAAGACGACGAGCTTCTCGGATTCGTCGGGCGAGAGAACCAGGACCTGGGCTCGCTCGCACTCGGGACCAACACGTCCCCGTCCTCACTGGTATTTCACCCGGAAGAGTCGGTTCCTCTCCTCGCCGCCGCCTATGAAGATGGCGACCTGTGTCTCTTTGACTATGATGAGCTGAAACTCATCAAGATTATCGAGGCGAACGCGCAGATCGTGGCCTGCAGCTCCGACGGCGCCACGCTGGCAACGGGCAACGCAGCTGGTATGGTGCAGCTGCTGGACTTTGAGACGCTGCAGCTGCTTTTCCGGGTCAACGCCGTGGACTACGGGATTCGCGACCTGTGCTTCAGCTCCGATAACTTGCGGCTGATCGATGCGCGAGGCACGCAGTGCAATGTCTGGGAGCCCTCGCTTCCGTCAGGCCGGTCCCGGAGCGACGATGCCTCGTCCAACTGGGAGCCGCCCGAGCCGCGGATTGTCGGTCTCATGGACGGAGAGGTCGAAATAACCACCATCGCCATCGAGTCGTCGGGCAGGTGGTTCTTCATCGGCAAGTCGGACGGGAGCGTCTGGCTCTACCGCACGGGCGATGGGAGGTCGCAGCGGTTGCTGTATAGGCACGGATACCACATCTCGGTCATTCTGATGGCATGGGGGGATAAAGCCAATGTTCTCGTCACCTCGGATTCGTCTGGCCGGTTCATGGTGTTCCACATTCCTCCCGACGCGAGGAATCGCGGCGAGTTTCCGGACCCAGACGAGCGGTTAGATGTTCGCTGCGACATTCACCGCAAGGTGCCCATATCCCATCTTTTGCTGAGCGAAGACAATCACCTACTCCTCGTCTCAACCACCGAGTCGGACACGGTCTGGGATCTAACAAGCACCACGCGCGTTTCTAGCTTTCGTTTTGGGTCGCGTCCGCCCTTTGGATGGACAAACAATCCCCGCGATACAACCGAGAGGATATTGATCGGGACGACCGGCGTCGAGGTTTGGGACTGGAAGTCGTGCCGGCTAAAGACGAAGTTGAAATGGCCGTCACCATCGTCACCATCGTCGGGCATGGGGTCGTCAGAAGCTGCTATCGCCAACATCCAGTCACAGCGCATCAAGAGCGTGACCGAGGCGCCCGGCGGCCGAATCATCGTCGAATATTCGGACCTGTACGTCGGGAGCTCGACGACCGCCACTCAGCTTTTAAATTCACGCGACTTCAGCTGTGCTAGTGGTGATGTTCTACCAGGGTTTCCGGCTGCGTTCAGTAGCGTCACAAAGGACCTGATGCATCTCATCGGAGTTTCGGGTTCAAAAGTTTTTTTCTTGGACAAGCGGCTGGGGATATGCTCGGTCGAGTTCCTCGACGGCAAGCAACCCGGCTTCCGGCACGTCAATCACTGTTTCATTCCGAGCGACTGGTGCAACCGACGCGGTACCCTGAGAATCCAGGTGACAGGGGACGGGGATATTCTGTTTGTCAAGACGGAAGAAGTGGCTGTTGTAAAGCACGCCGTTAGATTTGAGGATGAGAGGAGGGAGGTGTTTGAGGAGCCTGTGGTAGAAGCTGGACTTAGGTAGGCAGGGATATACCCAAGAAGTGGAAAGTCTGATAGACATGTAACATACCGACATCGTTTTCTACTCTACATCATTGGTCGCGTATCGTGACCGCGCTCGTAGGGCAGCACCAAACTTCCATAGCACAAAAGGAGCCGGCCAGGAGATGGCCATCGCGGAGAAAGCCAGGAGGGAGTTTCCCCATCCATAGCCGAGGGAGCTGTACATATATGGGGCAAACATGGGAAACGCTGTCAAACAAAGCATTGTCAGCATTGCGCTTCCCCAGTTTGAGGGCGGGCCGGCCGTACTGAAACCTGCAACCGCTCTCAGAAGTGTAAGAGCGGCCGTGGCCGACGCTGCATACAAGGGGTAGACGTCCACCACGTACGACGAGATGGACTGCATGCTTATCATGATACCTCCGCCGAGGATCGCGGCGCCGAGGTTTGGGAGAGCCCAGTGTAACTGCTTCTGAGCAGCCCACCCGTAAAGAAACAACCCCAGCGGGACGAGCACAGCGCCCGGTATGAGTATAGGTGCTCGGTGTTCGGGAAGCCCTACACCGCCGTTTCGAGATTTTAATCGAGAGTAGATCTGCAGTTCATGGTCCACAACGTCAGCCTTGGAAAGGCCGGGAGGGGGCGTATCAACTAAAAAGTTGGGGGCCCTACCCGATCTGAGATGGGTCCCATGATCTGTGTGCCGACCGTGAAGCCCAGGGCCATGGACATGTAATTAAGTGTGGCAATCTCAATCGATTGCCCGTACACCTCAGTCCAGATCAACACATAAGTCGAAAGGGCCAGATACAACAATCCGTAGACGTAGGCAACGTACAGGGCCATGGCTTGGATGAGAACCTGTGTCCCGATGAGCCGGAAAGGTCTGACCAGCGCCTGAAGCAACATCTCCCGAACATGTTTGCGTTCCGGAACAACCTCGGCGTTTTCCTGGTCTCGAAGAGCTCTCTTTCGGTTTGCCATGATGACGAGCGGATAAGTTTCCGGGAACAACGGCAGACCAATCACTTGAATGGCGGCAGACAGGATCGAAGTCGAGTAGAAAATCCAACGCCAATCCAGGTAGCGAGCAATGAAGCCACCGATGACAGGTCCCAAGGCCGGGCCGAGCAGCGTGAATATGTAGTACAAGCTCAGGCCCTTCCCGCGCTCCTCGGGCCGCCAGCAGTCGCCCAGAATACCTGCGCCGATGGCCGGCGCAGAGCCCCCGATACCGGCCAGAAAGCGGAGAGCCAGCAGCTGCGCGCCCGTTCTGCAGAAGGCGCACCCGAGGTTGAGGATGAAGAAAGTCAACATGGTGAGGTGCAATACGAGGCGACGGCCGTAAACCTCAGAGAGGGGGGAGATGATGAGCGGGCCGACGGCAGACGCGAGGATGAAGACAGAGAGTATCATTTGGGTTTCGAAGGCGGTTGGGATCGAAAACTCGGATTGGAGAATTGGGAGGGCCGGGGCAACAATGCTGGATGCGACGGGGGGGACAAGGAGAAAGAGGGAGGTGAGGAGGGTGGTTGTCCATTTTTTGGATGAGGACCAGTTCTTGGGGTTGTCCCGGTCGGCCTCCCAGGAGGTGGCAGTAGCGGTAGTGGTTGGGTCTTGCTCTTCGAGTAGGGGTTAGCAATTGCTCCGGTTAGGAGAAGGGTGGGGTTTAGTCAATTCCAGGTTGTTGTCAAAATTCATACCTGCAGCGTTGGTGTCAACATCGGTCTGAATCGCTCCCATCCTGTAAGAAATGGTGTAGGGAAAGCAACCTGGGTCCCTGGAACATTGCCACGTCCTTAGGGATTTATCTCTCCAAGCTCAGCCCCACTTTTTGAGCGCGCGCCTCAGACCATCGCTTCGCGCCAACTGCGCTCCACCCATGTGGTCCGTGACAATGTACTGTGGGGCCACTACCCAGAGAACGCTTAAAAATAGGGTCTGTGACCTATTTGCACGAAATCGAGACTAGTGTCACGAGCCTTAAAAACAGCCAAAAACTCAACTTCACTCTGTAAATTTCCAAGCAATAGGTCTAAAACCCCAATGTAACTTGAATGCTGAGGTTTGTTCTTATAGCTATATATTACAATCTTTAATTGTTTTTAAAGTGAGAAATAACTAATTTTGAACTTACTAGCGGTTTTTCTTCTAATGCTGAAATAAAGGTGTAAAATGGACGTCCGGAACGATTTTCACTACTATTAAATCCTATCTCTTTAAACTTCAGACTGGCTTTAGAAAATGCAGTATTTACCTTAGACGGTATTTTTCAGTGTGTTAATCAGCTAAAAGACTATTAAGATTTGTAAAAAGAAAATGTAGACAAAATAGCAGTAAACAACTATATAGCAGAACTCGTTAATAATATTCACTATAAGCTCTAAATCACTGCATAACTTAATACATAACGTATACTAATCTAAGTAATATATAATATCATTATTAATTATAACTTATAGAATAGTAACTTTTATCGTTATTGAACTTCAAGAACCTATAGGCCTGTAGTATAGGGCTGTGGCTTAGAGGAAGAAGTGCTGTACTGGTCCAAGCTGGCTATAGCGCTTAACAGCGCTGTTATTACGACCTGCACCCGACACAGGCCTCGAGAGGACTGGCGCGGGTTAAGACAGAACGTATGGCGGACGCCAAAGACTGAGTGGGCGTTCTGAAGACGGCTTGTTAAGCTAGCACTCCTAGACGGGGGTTCAATGTCACTGTAGGTCGCTGTCACTATAATACACAGAGGTGAGTCTGAACAGTAGGACACAAATGAACAATTGAATACTAGCGTGAGGAACCAGGAGTCCCTCACGGCCATCGTGGTCACGATGATGACTATCTATACTAGCTAACTGAGAGGTACCTTGTACCTGTCTCTGTGGACTGTGTTTCTGTGTTGCTCAGGGAATGGTACCACAGAGACCTCTTTCTCTGTGACCCCGCGAGTCTCTGTTGACAGAGACGGGTCTTGGCACAGAGACTCTTCTGACTGGTCGTAGGGGCTTCGGGTCCTTGCACCCCTGGCCCAGTGCGTAGTACCTTGCACACTGTCCTCCTGCACTGTTCCTTCTGCGGGGAATCCGTCGGGCCGCGCCGGCCCAGGTGGCGGCCTGCAGGGTCGTCACAGCTGTAAGAAGCAAACGAAGGCCTGAATTACAGGGCAGTGCTACTATAAATAAGGGTATCACAGCGAATATTAACGCTAGAAATAAGAGGATCCAGAAGGCAGTGCTTTATATAATAACTGGAATAGAATGGAGTTACTTGCTTAGCTGAAATTAGATACAGGAGAAGAGAGAGCCTGTTATTGTCAGAAGCGCGGCACTCTGGATTCTGTGGAATTGTAGGGGTTGCAACTGCGTGATTCTATTGCGTGTGTTGACCCTCTTCCTCTGGCTCTGGCTTCCAGCCAGAGGCTTCTTTATAGACTATTCTGCAGGATTCAGGCTTCGTCACTCCGGTGGCTGAGGCTCACTGGCGTACTGGCAGTGCCAGGCATCCAGTCAGCTTCGCTGACTAGATGCCCAGGGTTCAGGGTTCCTGAACCCCCTTCTTTCTGACAATACCAGACATGCAACCAGAAAGTGAAACCAGAAAGAGGAACAGGAGATCCGACGCTACAGCTGGGTAGCTAGTCAACCTATCTCGCCGGGTTCTCGCCCTTTGAGTTCTGGTACGTACGAAGGCTTGCGCCAAAACAAATAACATGAATCTCTCTTTTCCGTGCGAAAACACATCATCGAAATCCTCACAGAGTTATATACCAGAACAGAAAGGCCTGAGTTTACCACATTATAGTCCTTGATGGCATTGTAAAAGGCTTGTTCAGAACTCAGGAAGGCAATTTAAAAATGCAGTAAGGCCTTTCAAGAATGCAGGTAGGCCCTTTCAGAATGAGAGATAGCCTGCGATAGCTACAATCAGGGCAGTCTTAGCAGTAAGGAGGCATCTTTCGCACTGGCTGAGGGGGCCCTTTCTTTTGGCCCGGCCTTTGTACCTGTCTGACCCCTCCCCCCGGCACCTCCTTATCTCATGTCTTGGCTCGTGGAGCCAGGGGTGCCAATTCTCTGGCCAATGCCTTCATCCTCATCCACCGGTCACCAGCGGACCGATCCCAGATACGGGCCCGGTATTCTCAAATATCTTCTTGATAAAGTTTCGAATGAGAGGTTGTACATCAGCGTCGGCGAACAGAAAAAGAGGACCTCAAGAATGTTGGCGATTTGAGTCCGTGGCGATCAAATGACATTCTGCTGTGTCAGGTACCTACCGAGACCGTGGTGGCACTGTTCGGCAGCGACGGGCACTGGGTCGTGGGCATGCGCGCTTTGTGTTGCCACCGTTGCGGAGCGCTGTTGTGGAGCAACATGTCCCTGCGGGAAATATTGGTTTTCATCTCGTGGTCGGCATTTCTCATGTTGCACAGGCCCGGCTTGCCGGGCCTGCCGGTGCATGACACTGGGCTGAGCTGAGTGGTCGATCGGGCAGTTTTGCTGACCGACCAATCAATTAATTGATCCTGTGGTGTAGTGGTTTATCACCTCGTTCTTATATCAGCACCGCAAGGTGCTACATATGCAATGCGAAGGTCCCGGGTTCAATCCCCGGCAGGATCAACCTTTTTGCCATTTTGAACAGTCCGAATGGACTCAATGAGCGTTTTGCCATCGATGCAACATACTGGAGAGGTGGTGGTTGTGATGTTTTGTGTTTCAGCCGTGATTCTGAGCGGTTGTTGAGGGGCAAGGTTCTTTTTTGGAGGAGGACTCCACTCATCTGGGGAAACGGCACGACAGGTCATGTGATAAAACCAAACACATGACAACCCACTTAGACGGGCTGGGAAGGAAGGCGATAATAGAAGGAAGGTACTAGAGACTTGATGTGCGGCCTTCGCAGTGGCTTGGTGTGACCGCCCGGACAGCTGCCCAGGAATACACATTCTCGCACAAACTCCGACCAAGCAAAACTTCCATCCCTCTCCGGCATTATCACTCCTTCCAGTAACGATAATGGCCCGCCCTTGTCGAGAGACTGCATAGGCCGCCTGGACTTGCGTCTGTGCCGCACCCAATCGGCAATAGGTAGGTATTGCCCTATGATGCTCACCCTGAATATTGTGGTTACCAGCAACATGGTCTGACCAGCTGCAGAGAGACAGACCCGGATAACTCGCTGCAAGATTATACCCAAGCAAACCCGAGACAGAAACATTCCGCCCTCTCGACCCTCTCTCTAGTTCCGCAAAGCAGCCATAGCGACAGTGTTAGCAACATGTCAGGAAACCCTCAGGACGGCTACCCTCAGGCACCCCCGTCGACGAAACCCGGTAGCAACTATGTTGATCCTGGCGCACCCATGCCCAACTTGGAGGCTCCTCAGACGGGCCTGGGGATTTCTTAGGATCGCTTCCCTCCGTCGCCAGCTGAGACGGAATCCCAGAATGAACATGCCCCGTTCTCTATGCCCGTACCGGGGCTCGTTGAGGAAGGCTCACACAAACGATCGAAGTTAAATATTCTGGAGTCCTGTGACCCCTCCGTCCTGCAATCAGTGCACTTTACGATGCAGCTGCTTTCTTACCATACCGACTGCGATATCAATGCTCTCAAAACAGTGCTTAATACTCTTGCTGAGCCAGACCTGACTAGATCGATGATTGAGGAAATGAAACCGGAAGAACAGGAAGTTCTAGCCAAACTTGGGTCGAACAATGAGTACAGGGACCGTGACACCCACATTCAACTGTTTGCGATTATATCGAAAGACAGGACACGCTGTTGCACCATCAAGGCGAGACTGAACCTGTCGCTAAGGGAGACGATCGACCGAAGGAATGAGATTCTAAATGATATAGCTCGGCTGAATGCGGTCATTGATCGCCGAAAGAACGCGGCGGGTCGCGCTGATGCGATGCCGGCACCCCCACAGCAACAGCCACACTTCTCTGGAGCCTCAGGGATGGGCACTAGTCTCTATGCAACTAGAACTCCGTTTCAACCAACGGCAGGACTTATTCCCGCCACTACTCCAGCTCTCTCAACAGGCTATTCTCAGCCGCAAAACCAGTTCTCAGGCCAGGAACAGTCCCAACAGCAGCCCCAGGGCATACCGTCGAGTCATCAAAATCATCAGCCGTTTGAGGAGCGGCCCGATGCGAGTCGGGTCGGCCAGGAGAACGAGTTCACAGACATGCTGAATGAATAGGAGACGCGCCAGGCTCTATTAGACCGGTATAGAGCCCCATTTGTATCGTCAAAAGCAAAGCTGCTTGGACAGAATACCGCCCGGTCCTCCATGGGCATCAGGTTTGCTCGGTACTTCAGATGCTGGAAGATAATTATCAACAGACAAGCGGATCACATACTTTGGGTTCTGTTTTTCAAGGGCCGTTATCAATAGATACGTATCTCACTTAACTGTTCAGCGTACACGGTATCTTATACCGAATAGAAACTCAGCTGCTTTTCATCCAAATCATTGGTACATCGTGGATATACTGTCTTCCAACCGATGAAAGGAATCAGAGGGAAGAGGTGCTGATCCCAAGAATGATCAGCTGGCACGCAGTATCTCGATGTGCTGAGTGATGGTTCAAACGGACGGCGTCGTCTCCGCTGGTAATACCCTGGCATGGACAGCCAGTCTTCGGTGAGATCGCCAGTTCGCACGACAATAGGATGATGAGGATGTCAATGTCAACGATGAACGACGTATTGTAGTAAGATTGTAGATTATGTTCAAGATATCCCAATGCAATGCTGATCCAGGCTATGGTATTGAGAATTTCTATCAATGTCAAGAAGAAATGGCTAATAAAGCGTACAAGAAACATCCCCCGATTAATACCGATAGCCCAAAGGAGCGGGACGCAAGGGTGTATACAAGAAGTGATAACCTGGGTCAGGTTAACTGACGGGGAGAAAGTCGACTCTAGATGGTTTCCTTTCTGGTCAGCTGGCGCTACTCTTCTAACATGTCTTCGTCTTCGTCTTCCTTGCCGTCGTCATCGGCTTGGCCGACACCGTCGCCATATTCATTCTCCTCCTCCTCCTCCTCCTCCTCGACCTCTTCTAAAATATCGGGAACCCCTTCTTCCGCGTCTTGGAACACCTCATCTTCGTCCCCATTATCATTCCCATTTTCATTCTCGTCCTCGTCCTCGTCGTCTTCGATCTCAATGGCCTCGACCTGCCGTTGAACAGACGCGGAACTCTCAGCTTGTCGATGTGCAGGCGTAGAGCTACCAGCCCGCGAAGGCAGCTGTTGGGTTTGTTGCGGCTGCTGCTGCTGCTGCTGCTGTGGTTGTTGCGGTATGGGAGGAGGTGGCTGTACACCTTGCGTCTGAGGCGGCGCGTGCTGCATTGGCTGTGGTGGTTGCTGGGCTACCACAAACTGTTGCCTGTATTCTTCCATCGCGATCCTGGCATCTGCCTCAGCCTGTTCCAGCTCTCGCTCGTGCTTCTCCCGCGCCATTCGCACGTCAGCTTTGGGCGGGGCCTTGGTGATATTCTTAGGGACCGCCAGCAGCGGCTCGCCCTTGAGCACCCATGGCGCCTCGTACGGTGCATCGGGATGCCACTGCGGCGCCCAGTTCGGCTTGCTGTCGTACATGGACTCGCAGACTTGCCTATCGCCGTTGCGGATCATGTGGTCCAGAACGTTTCGCAACCACTCGATGCCTTTTTTGAAGTGCTCCTCGGTGGGGTAATGATGGCGCTTGGCGATCCGGACCTCCTCGACCATCCGGGGAATCTCGGCGCGCGACTGGTAAGGGCCTCCGGGCGTGTTCGCGCGGTAGCCGGCTTGCTTTGCATAGTAGTATGCGTCGACCGGGGACGGTTGCCACTGCACCTCATCCATGCTCCGGAAGACGGGTATCCTGTTGTAGCCGAGACAGCGCATGTACGCCCATATGGGGCCGGAAACCGTCTCGGACAGGATGGTCCAACATGTCTGGAAGCGCAACTTGCAGATAAAGGCCTCCACGGTATGGGGCTTAGGTAAGAGGCCGAAGCGCGACGTCAGCTCGCGGTAGCAGCCGCAGGCGCGCGCCACAGTCTCGACCTGCTCCTTCCACAACGACACCTGGCCGGGGGTGCTCAGCACGATCGACTTCATGCCAAAGGAGAAGACCGTTGGCGGCGGGTGCTTCAAGACGTCCTCTCGCGGCCTGCATATCGGCGGCGCCACGCTCAGGAAAGGGGGCAGCAAGGGAAGCCTAGTGGGGTCGATGGGCGGATCAAGCCGTTGCTTCTTGGGAACTGGAAGGTAAGGCGGAGGGAAGGGCACGGGCGGCCTTTTGGATGAGGATGCCGGAGCAGGGGCCGGAGGGAGAGCCTGGACTTGGGCGCGAGCGCCGGTTCGGCCCCGGAATGGAGCCTGGGCGGGAGCAGGGATGGGTGGCTGCGCTGGTGGTGCAGAGCGATGCGGATGTGTTTGCTGTTGTTGTTGCTGCTGATGCTGTTGCTGCTGCGGCGGGCCAGGTGCTAACTGGGGCTTCGGAACGTTCGAATAAAAGAGGACGGGCTGCTTCACCGGCTGCTTTGGCGGTCTGCCTCGTCGCTTCGGTGCGTTGGCAGGCGTCGTTGTGGGATGTGGCGGAGGCGGCCCCGGAGGCACCCCGTTAGGGACACCGGGACCGGTGCCATTATTGAGGACGTGCCCCGGAGGAGCCGAGATTATTCTTGCAGACGGGACCAAGGGTGGCGGTGTTGGCTGGTCGTGGCTCATGATGGGTCATTGCCCTCCGGTCTCCACTGCAGCCAGCACTCGGATGAATTGGACCCTCTACTAATGAACCATTAATCGCTACGAATCTGTTCCGGCGGGCGTCAATCGGGCCACAATCGGGCCACGGTTCTTGCGGGCTGCTTGGCAGATACAAGACACCCGAGTGCGTCGGAGTGTGGGTGCAGCCTTTGCCGGCAGTACAGCGTCACTTTGGAGCCGGAGTCAGCTCCTGGTCGAAAATGAACATCGCGTCAGCGCTTCACCAGTGAGGCCGCGTGAGAGCTGAAGCGTGTTCGTGATCTTTTAAATGCATATTGATAAAGATATGCAGCTATGCAGCTGTCGTCCCTGGGCCTGAATCGCTGACCAGGCACCTGGCGAAGCTTTTTTTGACTGCTGCCAAGAGCCTGGAAGGAGGTTGCCGGAGTCCACCTTTTTGCCATCGCCTCGCTTTTGTTTGCGACCGCATCATTTGCTTCGCATTCCCCTGCTCCACAATTACAACGTCTCAATTTCCTGTTGGCCATGGATGGCGTTGCGAGTGCACATCTAATTCGGGTGACCGCCATTACGACCTGAGCTTTTGCAACCGCAGGACGACCTCAAACGGTAAAGAAAAGTGAACAGAAAGAGACCCAAAATGGGCAAGAAGAAGGCGAGCACCCCGGCTCCGGCGCCTACTCCCGCGCCAGCCGCCAGTAAACCCGCCAGTAAACCCGTCAAAAAGGAAATCAAGAAGGCGCCCGCAGAGGACGACTTCATTGTCTTCACCAACTCCGACAAGGAGGTCAAGAACCGGCGAGGCGCACCGGGTCCCAGCAGTAATCCAGGGGGGGCATCAAACGAGCTAGAGGAGCCTGCCGGGCCTCCAAAGCCCACCATCAAACAGATCATCGGCGGCGCCTCATGGACCGGAAAGCTGCCAGTTAACCTCCTCTCCGAGCACTGTCAGAAACAGAAATGGGACCGGCCAGACTTCAGCACCATCAAGACAGCCGATGGCTTTTCGGTCTTTGTGAGCCTGAGCGCCAAGAACACCAAGACGGGTGAGACCACCAAGCTGCCGGCCTTCAAGCTCCCTCCTAGCCATGTGCACCTCGCGTACAAGCCCACGGCCTTAGAAGCCAAGCACTTTGCTGCCACATACGCCCTGTACCGCGTCTGCAGCATGAAGAACATTCACATGATGTTGCCGCCCTACTACAGGACCCTCTGGAAGGAGTTCGAGGCGCTGAAGAAGCAGGACGTCAGGGAAGGGAAGGCCTGGATGTACGAGGCCGACCCCTTCCAGGCCTTGAGGGAGCGCGAAGAGGCCAAGGTTGTTGCTGAGAAGAAGAGAGCGCAGCAGCAGGCGGCAAAAGAGAAAGCCGCAAACGAGCCTGGGAATGTCCTGGCTCTCAGAGGTAACTCATCAGGGGGTGGTAACGGGGCACACACTCTCATGAGAGGATGGGCGACCGTACCAAAGATTGAGATGGGTAACAAGACGAGAACCCAGCTCGAAGATCTGCTCCGGAGGGAAACTATATGGAACCCGCACGGTGTCGTCATGTCTCCCGCACAGAAGGCCGCCATCGTTCGGGAGTTCAAGGGCTTGGGCTTCCGGCAGAGCCACGTCGAGGAGGCTGTGGAGGAGTGCAAGGATCGCGAGGAGAGCTTGGAGTGGCTGCTTGTGCACATCCCTGAGGATGATCTCCCAAGGTGGGCGCTGCCGGAAAGGTACACAGCTGGAGTTACTGTAGGGGCGACAGATCTGCGAAAGGAAAACGTGATCAAGCGACTCTCGCAGTCAGGTTACTCGATCGACCTCTGCCGCAAAATTGTCGCCGCCTGCGATGGTGACGAAGGAAGGGCAGCCGAGGCATTGCAGAAGCTTCTTCTAGCCAGCGGCTCCGGCGGAGCGGATACCCAGTCTCAAGCAGACGCTGATGGCGATGACTTTTGGCGAAGCCCAGAGGAGTGCTGGGAAGAGGAGATGGGTACTTTGGAAGCAAGCTTCGGCGACAAGTATTCGCGGGTTTCTCCAGACGTCTGCCAGATCCGCATCGATTCAGTGACGAACGGAGACAGGAAAGATGTCGACACTCTCATTCAGTTCAGGATGTCGCCTCAATATCCTGCCCAGGTTATTCTGTCTGTTGAAGCGGGCCTTCCCGCCTACATCAAGCTGAGCATCATCAAAAAAGCCCTTGAGTACGCCAACGCGTCGCTGCAAGGCGAGGAAATGAAGGTCTACTACGTGGCTAGCTGGGTGCAGGAGAACATCAACGAGATCATCGAGAGGCCCGGGGCCCTTCGTGACGTTGCGTCCGTCGCGTCAGCAGTCTCAGAAGAGGCTAAGCCAGCCCCGAAGCCGCGGAGGAGGCGACCTCGGTACCCGGAACCTATCAAGTGGATTCCCAGTCCGCAGGGCAAAAAGGACTGGCTGGTACGGACAGAATCTGTAGGGTACAAGAAGATGCTTGCCCAACGTGAGAGGCTTCCCGCGTGGCAGATTCGACATGAGATCATCCAAACTGTGCAAGAGAACCAAGTCACTATTATTTCGGGTGAGACTGGTTCCGGCAAATCTACACAGTCTGTCCAGTTCATCCTCGACGATCTTTACAACAAGGGGCTTGGGCAATCGGCGAATATTATTGTCACTCAACCCCGCCGTATCTCTGCGCTCGGCTTAGCAGACCGTGTGAGCGACGAGCGATGCTCCCCTGTCGGCCAAGAGATCGGATACATTATTCGCGGAGAGAGCAAGACTACGCGTAACACTAGGATCACATTTGTGACAACCGGTGTACTGCTCAGGCGACTGCAGACGTCAGGTGGCCGAGTCGAGGATGTCGTCGCTTCACTAGCTGACGTCAGCCATGTTGTGGTTGACGAAGTCCACGAGCGCAGTCTGGACACTGATTTTCTGCTGAGCATCATCCGCGACGTCTTGTATGTGCGCCGGGACCTCAAGCTTATCCTTATGAGCGCAACTCTCGATGCGGCCTCATTCAGTGATTACTTTACCGTCGACAGAAAGGGAGTCACAGTCGGCCTAGTCGAAATTGCTGGCCGCACGTACCCAGTCCAGGACTTCTACCTCGACGATGTGATTCGGATGACAGGCTTTACTGTTCCGACCAGAAACAACTACTACAACGATGAATCCTCGAGCAAGCCTGCCGCAGACTCACGCGATCTAGACCCTATCAACAAAATTATCCAAAGTCTCGGCAGCCGCATCAATTACGATCTCCTCGTCGAAACAGTCAAAGGAATTGATGAAGATCTGTCATCGCTACAAAAGGCGGGCGGTATCCTCATCTTCCTGCCAGGCGTCGCCGAGATCAACCGCGCCTGCAATGCGCTGCGGTTCATGTCACAGCTCCACGTTCTGCCTCTTCACGCCTCTCTTGAGACGCGAGAGCAGAAGAAGGTGTTCGCAAGCCCGCCCCCAGGCAAGAGAAAGATCGTGGTAGCTACCAATGTCGCCGAGACGTCCATCACGATCGACGACATCGTTGCAGTCATTGACAGCGGCAGGGTCAAGGAAACTTCGTTCGACCCCCAGAATAACATGCGCAAGCTTGAAGAGACATGGGCGTCTCTCGCTGCCTGCAAGCAGCGCCGTGGTCGTGCTGGTCGTGTCCAGGCAGGCAAGTGTTACAAGCTGTACACACGCAACCTCGAGTTCCAGATGGCGGAGCGGCCTGAACCGGAGATTCGGCGCGTACCTCTCGAGCAACTCTGTCTCGCAGTGCGCGCTATGGGAATTCGCGACGTGACCAACTTCCTTGCGAGGGCCCCTACACCTCCCGAAGCCACTGCCGTCGAGGGCGCCATCACACTGCTCCGCCGCATGGGTGCGATTGACGGCGAGGAACTAACAGCCCTTGGTGAACAGCTGGCATTGATCCCGGCCGATCTACGTTGCGGCAAACTGATGGTGTTTGGGTCTATCTTCGGCTGCTTGAATGACTGCGTTACCATCGCCGCCATTCTCAGCACCAAGAGCCCCTTCTTGAGCCCGCCAGACAAGCGAGACCAGGCGAAGGAGGCCAAGATGCGCTTCGCTCGCGGCGACGGCGATCTGCTCACAGACCTGCGGGCATTCCAGGAGTGGGATGCCATGATGCACGACCGCGTGCCACAGCACATTGTGCGTTCATTTTGCAACGAAAACTTCCTGTCGTGGCCAACACTTAACGACATCTCCTCGAATCGCACGCAATTCTTCTCGGCGCTGTCTGAGATGGGCATTAGGAGCTACGAGCATAACGCTGGGTCGGCGGCGCTGCTACGCGCTCTGACGGCGTCGGCTTTCAGCCCCCAGATCGCTCGCATCCAGTTCCCCGACAAGAAGTTCGCCACGTCAATGTCGGGAGCCGTCGAGCTCGACCCCGAGGCCAAGACTATCCGCTACTTCTCGCAGGAGAATGGCCGCGTCTTCATCCATCCCAGCAGTACCATGTTTGACAGCCATGGCTTCTCGGGCAACGCCTCCTTCATCTCGTACTTTACCAAGATGGCCACGAGCAAGGTCTTTGTGAGAGATCTGACGCGTAAGTCATGCAACTCCTACCCCTTGCTAGTCACATACTGACAGCCGTTGTATTTGTAGCTTTCAACGCATACACCCTGCTCCTCTTCTCCGGCGCTATCGAGCTGGATACGCAGGGCCGCGGCCTGGTAGTCGACGGATGGCTACGTCTTCGCGGATGGGCAAGAATCGGAGTCCTCGTCTCACGACTCAGGGGCGTCATAGACAGGCTCATCGCGGACAGGGTGGAGAACCCAGGCTTGGATCTAGAGAAGAGCGAAATTATCAAAATGGTGGTGAAGCTGATCGAGCTGGATGGTATGGATGCGTAAGCTAGAGCAGAGGAGGAGAGGATAGGATATTACATGGCTGGCTGCATCGAGGACGTGTTTGCATTTCACTTGGCTTAGACAATTAGACGACGTAGAGGGTGTTGAGAGTACGTATACGTATAGAGTTGCACCATCATTTCTACAGCTGCATCATACCGCGACGCAACGCAATGCAGCGGCGCCGGGACCCTGCATCCGCCCAGCTGCACAGGCCCGTCGAGTCCGACTACCGGTATCTCATGTTGTCCCCAAACCTTGCGGCTGGTCCTTGCCCTCAGCTGATGTGAAAAGCTCACGAGTGGTGGCCGCGTAGGTTTCCAGGTATCACTCCAGTCGGCAATTTGTTCAAGTCTTTTCGGCGGGGAACAGGATGATGTACTGATCCAGAAGATGTAAATGCCTTGCCTTCTGCCCGGATTGATGGATACAAGTAATTCCACGATAGCATCGTATAGTGAAGGATTCGGTTAGATTCACACTCAGGAATTGACAAGACAGCGAATCACTAACATGTAGGGCGTATCACACACTCTAGGAACTTATCACAGATGGGGGAATATGTTTCTTGTTGGCAACGAGCTAGTTGGCTTGCACTAGGCACCGCTGCGAATTGCGCTGTTGGCATACAGCGGTTCACAACCACTTGGTTGCGGCGCCGTGATTCCAATTATCGACATCCAGACTCGGGTCCCGCCATGCACTAGCTATAGCAGTCCAATGTCCATCCGTCCTCCCCTGAGGCCTCCGCCCACCGCATCAGGCCATACATCTCTCTCGGCTCGCTACATGTGCGCCCAAGATTCATTCGCTGGGTAGGAGCTATCAAGCTACCATTCAGACCCATTTTCGCTCATCTCATTAAGCATCATTTCTTCCTTCGTCAGGCTGGAGCTTTCAAGCTACCAAAGGGCCTTGGCTCTCCTTCTCCTCTATGATTCTGCCACATCCGTACCGCGGGAAATAAAATGGGTGGACGCTGTGATGGGGGGGGTGGGGGGGGGGTGATTGCGGGGTGGTGATGTGTTTTGCGGTGGTATCGGTGCGGTTGTTATTCGGGCCTAGAGCATTGCGGTACCCTGGAAACACGAGTCGACGGGGTGATGTTCCAAGCCGTGAACCCAACGAGCGAGCGTACAAACAAAACACCGCTCCAAGATCGCATCTGCACGACGCCAGACCAAGGCAGTAGCATTTCTAATGAAATGGCCCGTTATATCGTGGACAGTGCCTACATATCCATGGACTCGTTGCCGTTTGCGCCAAAGTTGAAGCCGCCTTCTTGGGGGGCACCATTGGCACCGAACCCAAACTGTTGTGGCTGACCCATGGCCTCATCGGCATTTTCCTCTTCGTCAGAGAAGTACTTCTCAATGATGTTGTACGCCTTCATATAAATCTCCTCGTTAGCATTGGTCTGGCACTCGTGGATCTTCTCCATTCCACCGCACTCCTCAATAAAGAGCGCGTAACGGTTGATAGATTCGGGGCCGTCGCCAGCCGCCTGCTTGTCCAGATCTCCAACCTTGAGAATGTTCTCGAGGCCGTCCAGCGCAACCTGGATGATCTTGTTGTCGGGGCAGGCCAGGAGGTCGCACAGCGGCTTGATGCAGCCTTGAGCAACGAGGTATCTGATCTGATCCGGCTTCTGGAGGCCGCCCGAGGTCGCATTGCTAATGGCCCAGCACGCCTCCTTCCTGGTCTTCAGATCGCCGTTAGAGAGGAGATGGATGAGAGGCGGGATGATGTTGGCATCAATGACCGACTGGATTTGAGCCGAGTTGCCTGCAGTGATGTTGGAGATGGTCCAGCAAGCTTCCTTGCGGATGCCATCCTTGTTGGAGCCCAACAGCGAGAGCAAGCAAGGAAGAGCACCGCAGTTAATGATAACTTGGGTCTGCACATCGTCACCGGTGACAATGTTGCCGACGGAGCGAAGGGCGGGGGTCTGGACCGAAGTCGATGCGTGCATGAGCAGCTCAACGAGGCGCCGAGGAATACCGGCCTCAATGACGGCCTGAATCTTGTCGTTGGAGCCATCAGAGAGATAACTGACGGCCCAGCAAGCATCAATTAGAACCTCATCGTCGAGAGAGTACACCAGCTTCGAGAGAATAGGCAACGCAGGGGCGATCTAATTGCGGGTTAGCATCACGTGATCTCTGCATGAAATGCACAAAATGGGACGTTGTAGACATACGGTATTCCAGTCTGGCTGGGGCGTCTTGCCGCGGCAGAAATTGCTCAGCGTCCAGGTGGCATTCCTGAGCATACTGAGCTTGCGGCTATCTCCGAGCAGGGTCAACAGCGGGCGAAGAGCGCCTTGGCTGAGGACATAGTCGCGGCACTGGGGGCTATCGCCGGCGATGTTGCCCAAGGCCCAAACGGCCTGCTCACGGACATCGGGCTCGGGGCTGCCGAGAAGCTCGACGAAGATCGGAACGGCACCAGCCTCGATGACAACCTGGGTCTGGGTCGCAGAGCCCGACGCAATGTTGGTCAGAGCCCAGGCAGCCTCGAATTGAACTAGGGTATGTGGCGAACGCAAAAACTCGACGAAGCGGCCGACGACACCGGTCTTGATAACTTCCTCAATAGGCGGGTTGCGCTCCTTAGAAAGCAGCTTTCTGAACTTGGTGGTGGCCTGAATCTGGGCATCGATCTGCTCGGAGAAGACACCCTGGACCATCTGAGGAAGGTCCTCGTTCAACTGCGACAATTCGCTGTCAGCATGTGTGCGAGAAGCGAGGCCAAACTAGAAGAGTGCCGGAAAAAGAAAGAGGCAGCATGGCACTCATGGAATGACCATCACCGCCATGCCGAGAGGTAGCATCGCGGGGTGGCTCATCCTGGCTGCTGCGGGTCCAAAACGCGGCCGAGTGCGGTCAGGAATATCAAAACAAGCGGCGGGGTACAAGTGGGGGGAATCAGAATGCTGAGGTTTGCAAGAGACGGAGAAGCAGTTACACAGGGCATTTGCAATGAAGATAACGTACCTGGGACTCAGTTGGCGGGTTCTCATCGTCGCTATCGGGTGCAGCGCCGAGGGACGCACCAGGGCGGTTCTCACCCGTGCCGATGCCGCGACGCTTGGCCAAGTTCTCCTCGCGCTTTGCCTTGCGGATCTCGACCTGCTGCTCTTCGCGGCGGCGGCGCAGCTCTTCAGGCTTGAATGTGTTCTTAGCCTTGAACTGCGTGCGCCGATGCTCGGGAATGTATCGGTCAGCCATGGTTGCGGCTTGCTCGCGCGATCTCCGGGCTGTCGAAGACAGTGGTTGGGGAAATGGTGCGACGGCTGAGCGCGGGACGCCTGCGGTTTATTGTTGACGACAGCAAGGTGCGGCCGTGGCGCGAAGAAAGAGGCGTGGCAATGGGGCGAGGAATTCTCTTCCAAAGGAGCGGTGATGCAGCCGGAACGTTGGAGGGGGAAGAAGTCCGCTTGTTTTTGGACAATGAAAGAATTTGGAGAGCTGCAGAGGAAATGAAATGGGTCGTTGGTCCGCTTTTGCGCCAGAGCGATTCAAATGGCGACCCCACCAAGGACGCTCACGGACGAGTCAGACACCTGATTGCTGCCTGAGGCAAGACCCCACGTTTGAGAGTGGGAGCCCCGCGATTTGACCTGGTTATGGTTTGATCCTTTCCCAAGGTACTCCCAACTTCCACGGCTGCTTAATCTCTAGAAAAGACCAGCTATGCTGCCTATCCATATTGCTAGAACAGCCGCTGAATTTTATGTTGAACTACCGCTACTCATACGCAAAATTTGACAAGCTGGCGAGCAAGCGCCGTTGCCACAGATCTAGTCGCCGAGACCTGGCTGTGCTTTGTTGCTGCGTGATAATCGCAACCCAGGCGTTACATTCGCAGGGTGCCCAACTACAAGTAAAATAATGGAGATATCCATGGATGCGGTAGACCTCCGCCAAAGACCGCAGCTTCCAATTACCTTTGGAAGCCCCTGGAATCCCCCAAGTCGAGCGACCAGCAGCAAAACGGCTTCGCCAATCCGACCATTGTGATGGAACATGGATTCGTTGAAACCCCGCGCAGTGACACTGGCCAGCATTGTGCACGGGCCATATTTGGGCCTGCCCACTGCGCGGCGACCTGATTCACATGCAGTCGTGCCAAAATGGCGACCACCAAAGCGCGTCCGCAGCGCCGCCGCCGACGCGTTCATGCCTGTTGGCCACTTTAACAACCACACCACTGCCGGCCAGCTGAGCGCACCCCCCCCCCCTCATCTTCAGCAACAAAAATACGAATGAGCAGCCCTCGCCATGGCGCCACCGAGCCTCCCAGCGTCTTTTGTCGAGATTCGCGACATCGACGGCGAGCAGGTGGCTACTGGAAAGCTCATTGATGTTATGGGACTTGTAAAAGACCTTCGGCTGCCCATTGCAACCGCTGGAACGGGTGAGTTGGCGTGTGATAGGATCGGGAATCGAGCAAGCACTTACTCAACTTTGTCAGACTACAAATGCACGTTGAGGCTGTTTGATATGTCAACCGAGGATTCCGGAGAAGGAATCGATGCGGTCATTTTCCGCCCAAAGGAAGAGATGCCCGAATTCGGCCTGTCCGACGTAGTTGTGCTGCACAAGGCAAGGGTGCAAAGATTCAAGAGCAATCCTGTCTCCTTGATATCCCACCGTACTACCAAAATCAGCGTTTACAAAGCTGAGAAAATACCAAAACCGCCAAATTCGGCAAAATCAGCACTGGTGCCGGGACATAAGCGCGACACTCTGTCACCAAACGAAACGGTGCATCAGCATGTTTCCTACCTGTTCCACGAGGCAAATAAATACGAGGTTCCGGATGAGAGCGAGTTCCAGCAGAAAGCAGCTGCTTCATTAAATGTCAAAACAACAAAATTCAGCCTGCTCCAGGACGTTAGTGATGGGAGATTCTACGACGTTATCGCCCGGGTTGCCCGGAAGCCCTTTGATGCTAGCGACAAGGTAACACTCTATATCTCAGATTACACCGAAAACGCCCATTTCTTTCACTATAACTGGGAAGGCATCAATGACCTTACCTCGAGAGCAGATCCGTACGGGTATACAATCCCGACCCAGGACGACTCGGGCAAAGAAAAGGATTCCTGGTTAGGGCCTTTTGGGAAGAAGGCCCTGCAGATCACATGTTATGATCCTCATGCCAGCTTAATCCGCTCGGAGGTGGCCGCTGGAGATTGGGTGTCCATTCGAAACCTGCAGATCAAGTATGGAAGCAATGGCCAACACCTCGAAGGGTTCTTGCGTGAAGAGCGCAACTTCCCTGGCAGGATCAACATTGACGTATTGGACACAACAAACCGTGAGACCGCAGACCCACGCCTGATAGAAGCAGTTCGTCGTTCGCGAGACTACGAGAAGGAAAAGAAGCAGAACCTGAAACAGCTTCAGGATGCCCAAACGGCTGGCGCCAAACGGAAGCAGTCGCTCGGGGTTGATGAAGGGGCACAGAAGCCACAGAAGAAGAAGAAAAGTCAACAAAAAAGGCAACTGCAACGACAGAAGAAGCAACTAGAGTACCAGGCTCAACGACAAGGGCAGAACGAAGACCCGGAATCGACTGAAAAGGAGGGGGGAAATCAAGAGCTTCCCGACAGCCTAAACGGCTCGATTACTTGCGAAAGTCATCCCCAGGCCCCTACCTCTTCTGTCGCGCATATCCTCAAACCTTCGTATCACGAGTCAGAAGATGGTCGAAAACTCGTCCTCCCCTTTGTCTGCGCCAAGTACCAAGCCTGCGTACGCGTCGTCGATTTCCACCCTGCTTCCCTAGAAAAATTTGCCTGCTCACGCAAACCGCGGGAGTACGAAGCGCTTCTCTCAGACTCAGAGGGTAGTGACGACGGCGGAGACACGAGCGACGAGTCGATGGACGAAGGTGGTGGCGCTCGCATATGGGAATGGCGGTTTTCTCTGCAGCTGGAGGACGCGAGACGCCCAGGCCAGCGAATGTGGGTAGTTGTCGACAACCCCAGCGGCCAGTGTCTCACGGGACTAGACGCCTCGGATCTCCGAACCAACCGAAGGACGCTTGAACTACTGCGAGAGCGAATGTTTCTGCTGTGGGGAAACCTGGAGGAAAAGAAGCTAGAAGCCAGTCGAGCCCAAAAGAGCCTGAAGCCTCAGGCGGCAAAGAAGCTGCAGCTCGAGAAGCCACAGCTTGACAGCTCGGATCGAGAGGACAATGGGGCTTCTCCCAACGGCTGGGAAAGCCAGGTGTCGAACCAGCCGTTTGTCTGCTGTATTCAACAGTATGGTGTTAGTGTTACAGGCGCGGCTTCAGCGTCTGATGAAGAGTGGACAAGAGTATTTGCCTTGTTTGGAACGAAGATTTCTTACTGAATGTACGATGCAATGTCGAAGGTTGAAGGTCGGAGTGATACGCTTTATTGATACCCATATTCGAGTTTCTTTTCCTTGTACTTTACGGGGTGCCACCAAGGCATCCAACTTGGGGTGGCTGGCTGTGCAATTATATATCACAATGTACCAACATGTTTTTCATCCTCACAAATCACCACATCCCATCTCACAGAAGTCAAAAGCTTCTTCTGCAGGGCAGCATCATGTAGATTATAGGCAGTTATGTTCGTGTTATACATCTTCATATCACAAAACGGCTAGGCTGAGATCCCCGAAGCAGGACCCATCATCTGTCGAGCCGTCCTTACACCCTGACTACTAAACCTCGAAGGCCTTGATAAGCAACGAGGACTCAAACAAAAAGCACAATGCCGCCGTCCGCTAGAGGCACATACAATAGCGCAAGATTCCTACCAGGCGGTGAGGACAAAAAGCATAATAGAAACATGAGTGAAGGCACTAAAAACAGTGAGGCGGGCCGGAGAGATAAAAGCTCAACACATAACATAGAACAAAGCCCCGAGAGATTCGTCATCAGGCCCCATGGTGCCAATCATCAAGCGCGGCCGTACATACCCTGAACGCCGCTTGCCACAGAAACAAGATCTCAAAAGGGAAGAAAGAAAAAGAGAATCCAGCCCCCCACAACCGTGCGTGCTTCCGTCCGTCCGTTCGTTCATCCCGAAATCATCATCCAGAAGTATTCGACTGAATCAATCCCCGAGCAAAGACTCTTCGTCCTCGTCCATTTTATCGCCTCCACCGCCGTCTCGGTCATCGTGCTCCTCTTCTTCATCCTCTTCGTCTAGAAGCTCTCTTTGCCGAAGGTCCTCGACGGTTCCCTCCTCAGGTTCCGGCTCCGGCTCAGCCTCTTCTTCGATACCAGCGAAGATATCCTCCTCTTCCTCATCATCGTCATCACCATCCACAATGATCTCTTCGCTTAGAACCTTCTTCCCCTTGTCGTTCGTCGCCTTTGCTTTCCCCTTGTCTTTTGCGGCAGCCTTTCTGCTGCTCTTGTGTCCCGTGCTATCCCGCAGCTCCCGCAGCTTTCGCTCGTCCAAACACTCTACTGTCTTCTGCAGATTGACGCCCAGCTTGTGCTGATTCCTGAGCATCCTCTTCTTCAGTTTCCCGGCCTGCGGCCCGGTGCGGTCGATCATCTTGGCCTGGATCGCCAAGACGAATCTGGCAGCGAGGTCGCACAGAGCACGCTCCGCTTTAAGCTCCTTGCCCTTGCGCTCGGTGGGGCTAAGATCCTCGTCGTTCTCGTCGTCTGAGAATGCCTCGTCATCAAGCGGGTCCTCATCCTCGGCGGGCTCGTTGAGTGCCTTCTTGATGCAGCGCGCATAGGCGCGCTCCGCAGAGTCGTAGATCTCAATGAGCTCGGGGATCAAGCCCGGGTTGACGGGCTCGAAAAGCTGATCGAGAATCGCATAATGTTGCTGCCGCTTCCGCTTTACCGCTGCGTCACCAGTGTCCTGGTCCACATATGACTTCAATTTTGCGAGCACGACGTATAGATCGCACAGCGCACCAGTGGCGAAGAGCCGCAGATCATCGTTCGTACCTCGCGACGAAAGCGTCCACACCAGGTTCGTCTGGTATGTCTTCCTCAAGGTGTTGAAGCGCTCCATCTCGCGCGCGGGCACCGCAGCGCCGGACTGCACAACACCGATCAGAGAGTACACTTTCCATATGAAGTAGAACTGGCAGCACTTGATCGCATACGAAACCGCCTCGTCCTCAAGATCGTCGAGCGCCTCGTCAACGAGATCGAGCTTACCACGCACGACAGTGCGCACAAGTATATCAATGGCTGGCGACTCAGAGCCCTCTAGCTGGCCGTCGGCTTCAAGCACGTCGACGCAATTGGCGACAGTCGACAACTTGCTCATCTTAGCTAAGACATGACCTAACTCGGCGATCGCTTGCTCGTCGAGATTTCCGCGAGAGCCGAGCTCGGCCGACTTGTCAAAGTGACGCAGGTTGTTGAGAGACACTTCCCATAGCTCCAAGATCTTGGTATCCGCAACTTCGGCCAGCTCGTCACACTTGCGGGCGTGCAAGAGAGCGGCTGTTGCCTCCGTCAGAACGCCGCGGTCCACGTGTCGCCCGAACTGTGTGCAAATTTCGTCCAGTAGCCTAACGTACGTCGAAGTGTCTTGGCGTAGCTGCTGGAAGGTGTCCAGATTGAGCCAGTGCTCGAGCCGAAGCACCAGAACAGCCGTAGCAGGCTCAGCACCAAACTTATTCAGAAGCCTAGGAATGATGGTAGCCAGATGGACAGCAGCTTCCTCCGAGCCTTCCCCTCCGTCAGGACGAGGTTTTCTTCGACTCCTGTCTGCGTCGGATTGCGGCTTCAGGCTTAACTCAACTGCTGTAGCAAGCACTTCAAGTAGGATAGGCTCTTCTCCGTCCGATGGCGCCACATGTTGTCGCAGGATCGCTTCATTAGAGCTGCCCTTGGCTTTGGACTTTGACTTTGAGCTGGTGGTATGGTCGAATAGCAGGTACCCAGCCAAAAGCTCCCAGTTTTTTACTTCGCCAATCTTCTCATAGAGAGCCTCCGCAGCTAGTGTGATGCGAGTCTCTGGGGCCACAGCCTCAAACATTTCAACGGCGATGTCCAGGCTGCGAGGCTGCTCGGTGCGGCTCTCATCTTCGACCTGGGCATCGTAGGAGGCGAGGATCTCAGCCAGACACTTGATAGCAATCCAAGATCGGCGTGGCGAAGAATAATCATCCTCGTCCTCTTCGCCAAAGAGCTCGTCGATGGCGTCATCACCGCCCAACTCCTCAACCTTGGTCTCAATCGCGTCGTTGACGCAGCTCTCAAAAAACCCGAGGACAGCTTTCCGGACTCTGAACTCGGTGTCGAATATCGAACGCCCGACAGAGTCGAGTTCTTCGGGATCGAGCATCCCCGTATCTTTGAGAATCTGTACAACCGCAATGGCATTGACACGGACATTGGGATCCGAGTCTTTAGTCGCCATTTCGACTAGGCGGGGTCTGAAGCGATCGATGAAGTGGCCGAGTTTCTCAGCGTCGCGCTTGAACACCCTCGCGAGCTGCCTGAGCACCTCTTGTCTCGTAGACGGCATAACGTCGGAAAGCATCCAGCCCAAGTATCGCAGATACTCCGGCTCCATAAACACAGTAGGTAGATCCCAGATCCATGATCCAAGCGCCTCGACGCACTCCGTCCGGATTTTGGGTTCGATGTCGCGATATCTGTGCACGAAGACGGTTTCAAAGAAGTCGGCAATCTGTTCCTGACAAATGTCGCGACTTTTGTTCGCCGCCTCCAAATTCTTCTGGATTGCGGCAATCTTCTCCTTGTTCTTGCCCTTGCGGCCCTTCTCGGTCTCGACCTGCTGGGTCATCTTGCTGATGCGATCGTCGAGCTTCTTGGCGACATCGACGAGAGCGGCCTCGATCCCCAATGCAACAGTTGTCGCGGTGTGTCGGAAGGGCCGAAGAGTGGACGATGACATAGACGCCACCCATCGTGCAATATTCTCCATCAAGGCTGCGTCGGTGTACAGCACCTCAGTCTCGTGCATTATCGTGACAAGATGCCTGAAGAAACCGACGAGCATGTCCTTGAAAGGCTTGACACTTTTGTCTCTAGAGATCAAAGGATAGTCGGTTATTCCTTCCTGCAGGACGTGTCAGCAGCGCGACAAATATAGAGGGCGAATACGCGATTGACTCACCTCAGCATACATATTCTGCAGATCGGCTAGCCGATTCTGACAGTTCTCGGGGTCCTGGATATCATCGTCTGTGACATGGTGGTTGCAACCGGCGGACGAGAGAATGCAGTTCACGAGATCGGTTGTGGCCGCGATGTTGTCCGCCTGGTATTTGTGGAACCATGCTGTCGCGACATCTTCGGACTTATCGCCCGAAGCAAAAATATCGGCTGTAAATCATCAGAACGGAACGGCCAAGTACGCGACAGAAGTCGCGAAAGGTGAGGGGCTACCCACCATAGAGTCCCTCTCCATCGCGGCCAATATCAAGCCGTAGGGTCTTCTTCGGCCTGCTAGGAAGGCGCGCGGCGTGATTCAACGGAGCGACGTCGGGCGCGCTAGATGCATCACCATTGGTCTTGGGCTTTTTGGCAGCAGGTTTCCTGACCCTCGCGGCCTGCGACGCAGCGGGCTTCTTCCTCTTTTGGACGCGCTTCGGCTCCTCGGTAGCCGAGTCTTGGGGCTCGTCGTCAGCAGTCACGCTGTCATCGTCTTCTCCACCCTCAGGCGACTCGTTCTCTCCGTCCTCGTCATCGTGGTCGGCGGCGCGTTTCCGCTTGGGGGCGAGCGGCGCATCTGGAGCGAACTTCTCGGGCGCCTTCGTGACGCGTCCCGAGCGACGCGCGGTCGCATTTGGAGCCGGCGAGCTCGTCGCGGTATTGTCTGAGGTTTCCATGAGAGGCGGTCGTGAGGATGGCATCACATTTGGTGTGGCCGATGGGAGGGGGTTGTTGGGTGCGGGAGCAGTGGATTTTGAATTGACGCGTCGCACGATCTCGAGATTATTTTGGCGTTGGCCCCACTGCTTTCGCAGCACCACAAAGAGGGGATATGCGCTGAGCGGGGCATTGCCCCCCTTTTCCCAAACGGGTCGGCTGCCCACCTCACACACGCAGCTCAAAGGCGCAGGTTCAAGAAAGAATGTATCATATAGGTGTTTGATAGATGATACGCATTAGGTGTAATATATTCTCACCAGCTTCAAGCGGCGAGACTGGCCCCATCCTCGCATCACAAAATCACTTCAGCTGCGAGCTATCAGATGACGACTCATCTCAGGCTGATATTACAGTATGCGGTATATGGCCGGTCATTTATCATAAAAGACACGACGAAATCATTTCAAACACATCAGCGCGTGGTCGCCAAAGGTCTGTAATATGCTTCCATCGCGGGCAAACATCGACCCAATCCAGGTGCGCCCATCTTCGACCGCTGGGGCCCCGAACTTCACCACCACGCAGCCCCTGACATTGGCTGCGGACCATATCAACTTGCTCTTCTTCTCCATCGCCAACCTCCCCGCCCTCCACTTTTCAAGGGGCGATAAGCCCTGCTCATCTTGTGCCCTCGCCTCATCACTCCTGAAATCGCGCGACCCCAGCCGCGGCAGGGCAGCGAACTCGGCCTGGAAGAAATCGCCCAGCGACTTTGTCAACGGCCCCCTGAGCACCAATGTGCCTATAACGCCCATGCCATGCATCGCTTCCCGTAGCGACTTCATCTGCGGATTGTGATCGTACTGCCTGCTGTCAAGGATAACAGCATCCCTCAGCAGCAACCTCCCACCACCTGCTGCCCCGGCCATCCCATCCGGAACAGACCACACCTCGTTGCGGCCTTCCCAGCGCACGAAGCTCCAGTCCTCACCGCGGGCGGTCCGTCCCCGGGTCACCCAGTCCAGTAGACACAGTGATGCGCCGGTCGCGAGCCGGAACACCTGCGTCTGCTCGTAGACGCTATCCGCAAACGGCTGCACCGGGTCCGGGAGGAGACACAGTGCGCCACCAGGTGCGATATCGACCCACATCTTCTGACGGGTGACAATACCTGGCGACACCGACTTAAAGACTTTGGTATGCCCCTGGGTGACAATGCTTAGTCGCGCACCGGCCTGGACATCCACAATGAGGTTGGCGGTATCGCCGCCCACAAGACCGCCGCCATAGGAAAGTAGAAAGACCAGTGCGCTCCGGGGATCGGCCAAGCGTGACGGGGTGATGAGCTTGAGAGGGTATTGGTAGGTGACGGCGCTCAGCCCTGAGGTGGCGCCATCGGAAAGAAGCCGAGCGACGATAAGCCCTTCCCCTGGCGTGGACGAGGATTTGGGGAAGGGTGAGTTCATGGTAGGGTGTTCTGTCAGACTCTGTGTAGCCTCATGGCGCCAGAACGAGCCAAACGGTTGCGCACGTGTACTGGAATGCCAAAATTACGCCTGGGGCTTTTGTCAACGAACAGAGCTGAGCTCGTGTGTGAAACCTCTCAAAGCTGAAGCTTGGAGCAGTGAATCATCAATGACAGGCAGGGGAGCTTTGATATTCTCCGAGACAAAATGCCAAGAGCTACCCTTGTCGCTAGGGGTTGCACCTTGAACGGCTAGCGCAGATCCAAGCTTTTAGCTTTCTTTTCCTGTCGCAAGAAATGCCCCGCATTAAACTTTTGTCCCCCACCACCAGAAGCGTTGCTCAATTGTGACGGAGGTGACTCGACGAGAATACTTTGAGCAGGGTTAAACTGAAGACTTCTCTACACCCTCATGAATCTATAATCGCAGATCCTCAGAGATGCCGCCGAGAACAGGCAGAGCCCGTGCCGGGCGTGGCCGCGGAGGCACAGCCCGTGCGACGCCTGCCGAGGATTCGACCCCAGCAGTCGATACTGCCCCAGAGAGCAGCACACCTGGCGCCGGCGGCGCTTCACAACCCGCTGCGGTCGCCGACAATAATAATGTCGACACGCGATCCGATACCGTTACCCCGGCGCCCTCGGCGGCGGGATCGAGCTCCACACCTGCGCCCTCCTCCTCGCGGGGCACCACAAGGGCCGCCAAGTTCAAGCCCAAAGCCGTTCGCCGCGGTGAAGAAGAGCGCCAACGCCTTGCGGACGAAGTCGCAAGACAACAAGCACTGCGCAACGCTGAAGAGGCTAGAATCCAAGCACACGAAAACCGAGGACGCGGAAGAGGTCGCGGTCGAGGTCGAGGTGGTTTTATGCGTGGTATGGCGAGGGGCTCAACTGCAGCTGGTCCATTGTCTGCAGGCATGAGCTGTAAGTTTCCAGTCTACCGTTTTTCTTCTTCGGAGGCGGGCTTGCTAATCCGGCCATCGCCACAGTCGGAGGCGGAGGTGGATCAAGAGCCAACTACGGAGCATCTGGCATGGTCGACAATAGCAGAATCAACGCCGACACACTTTACACCGCTGGGGATTACTCGGACGAAGGCGAGCCGGTCATCAAGGGACGTCAGAAGAAGAAGAAGGCACCTATGCCCATGGGTATCCGGCGTATTGAGCACGAAGAGGACAAGATCATGATGGCGACCGCCGCCGACATCGAGGCGCAGGATCGTGGATTGGACAAGGTCGACGAGCAAGAGGACGATGGAAGCAGCTCAGATGGTCTTTTCGTTGATGAAGTCCGGACCACCAAGAAGGAGGTTCCGCATATTCCAGCTAAGGACGAGGAGGTCTGGGAGCACGCCGTCCCCAAATCGCGAGTTAAGATTAAGGATGAGGATGGCGAACAGATGGACCTCGACCAAATCCCCGAGGGAAGATTCAAGGCCCCCGACTCGCTGGAGCAGAGGAAGAAGGATGCCTTCATGAAAGAGAGCGACGACAAGAAGGCCAAGAAGCGGAAGGGCGACACCGAAGAGGATCTGCTCACTCAGGATCTGGAGCACTTGGTCAACCTCTTCAGTATCGACAACAGTGGTGCCAAGAAAGATGGCGAGGACAAGGGTAACACGGAACTCGAGGGCCATATGTTTCTCTTCCAGTTTCCTCCCGTTCTACCGCCGCTCACGTCCACGGCACCCAAAGCACCCAAAGCTGATGTTAAGCCCGAGCCTACTGATGATGATGACGAGGACGACATCGTAATGTTTGCGCCGCAGAAGAAGGCGCCGGCGGCCAACATTGACCTCACACAGGACGCCGATAAGGTCAAGGCGGAAGATGAAGCCGACGAGCCGGCGGATAATGATGCAAATGCTGAAACAGGTGGAGGTTTCGTCGGTAACCTTGTTGTGCGGAAGTCTGGCAAGGTAGAGCTCAGCTGGGGAGGAAAAACACTGCTGCTGGCGCCGGGAACACAGGCCAACTTTTTGTCGTCGGCAGTGCTCCTCGAGTCCTCAGACGTCAAGCCGCAGCCTGGCCAAGTGTCGGGCGCGGCATATGGCATGGGCAAGATCCAGGGATCATTTGCGCTGGTGCCGACGTGGGGCGACGAGGAGGAGTGGGATGTCGACCCCGAGGATCTGGCCATCCCCGAGTCGTGAGCGAACGGTTTACTTATCCCGAACACCAAACATCAAGGCTTTCGGATTTAAGAACCTCATGTACAGTAGGTAACGTCAGGGAAAATGGGTTACGGACAACCATAGACGGAAGAATTGATACCCACCGTTTCAGTCCCGTTTCGCTCTTAATCACCAGGCAAACGTGTCCGGGAAAACAGGACGGCATTCTCGTCACAGCCCAGCTCGCTGAAAACAAGCCGAGCCGGCCGATGCCGGGACTGTCCAGGCGATGGCGGGGAAGCCATCTCCGCATCCCCGCGTTTTCAGGCGGGAAATCGAGCAATCCCCCCACTTGGCTTCCGGATCCCCTCCACTTTCCAACCAAGGACACCGTGTGAGTGAGATGTGACCCGCGCGGTCGGGTTTATGAAGAGTGCGTGATGCGAATATTTTATATTTTAGCTCCTGTGATATCTCTACTCGGCACTTGCCCCTTGTCATTCCCTCCTACCCCTTGAACCCACAACAAATTCTACGTCTGTCTTAAACTAATACTCACTCCCACATCACCGCCGACAAGATGAGTGACGAGGGCATTCACCTCATCGTCATCGGCGCAGGCCTAGCCGGCCTAGCAGCCGCCCTCTCAACCAAGCTCGCCAACCCTTCCCACACAGTCACCGTCCTCGAAGCCGTCCGCGAGCTCCAAGAAGTCGGCGTAAGCCCCTCCCTCTTTCCTTCCCCCCTCCCCACACACCAACAC
>Ga0247758_1000314_pt1 | contig 42689 bp, 43 predicted proteins | sample UWRJL156409C4_FD_180950 | JGI IMG/M metagenome (GOLD analysis project Ga0247758, IMG submission 180950) | Plant litter microbial communities from Arlington Agricultural Research Station in Wisconsin, United States - UWRJ-L156-409C-4 | ecosystem: Environmental > Terrestrial > Plant litter >...
TTCATTCTGCGAGGGGGATTGTGGAGGCGGCCGCTGGGGAGGCAGGAGATTGCCTTACGGAGCGCCACACGCGTGCTGGGCCTTGGAAGAGGGGCGCTTGGCGGCCGCCCGGCCAGCCCTGGGGGGTGACGAACTGCACACCACCATCTGGTTGAAAAGAGGTGATCAGTAGTGCAGACTGCTTTAGGAGACAGGCTGCTTTGGGAATACTCTTCGTGACCTAGTGAAGGTGTGAGGGGGTACAGAGAAGGGAAATGGGGAGGGAGGGTTTGACCGTGGTACCACAAGACACACAAAACCATGCAGCGTGGGGAACTTTGAACCTAGCCAACCATCAAGACTTGGGAAAATGGGCGTTTTCTAGAACCAACTAGAAACAATGGTGATCCGAGCAAATGGTTCGATTCTCTCCCAGCTCGGGATACGGAGCATACACCATAGTATTAATCTCCGACCTCTCTTGACCGACGTTCTCGCTTCACTTTGCCCCGAGTCGTCCGAGAAGAAATCAAGGATACCAGTGCGGTACGGTGTGACGAAGCACGGCCGGGGATTCAATTTTGGTATTCCTTTTTTGGGGGAGGTTGTGGACGGTCTACCAACGACAACAGCGTATTGTTACCGACAGAGTGGTTGCAATTTCGAGGCGCATTGCCCCCCAAGGGGTCGAAGCGTGGCACCGTCGTAGTCGGCGAAGTGGGAGGGCTAGGCGAGCGGGTTGTCTGGTTTAGGAAGAGAGATGACTATTGGCGGGAATATTGAATTGAATTGGATTCGATTCGATATTTGTATGCGACGCGATGCCGCAATGTAACGTAGGTAAGCAAGGTAGTGCCACGCGACACGATGCAGTGTAGTTGCAGTATTGTATCTTGCTGCGTTTCAGATTCGGGTGTGGGTTGGTTTCCACGTTCAACTTACTATGGCTATTGGTTTGCATCTTTGGGTTGGCTATTGCCGGCGCAATGGTACGAATGGGTGGGTGTTTGTGTGGGGGTTTACCCCAAGCCAGCATGATGGCGTGGCTGGTGTGTGTGTCTCAGTCATTTCTTCGGCATTCTCAACTTGGAAGACAGGCAAATATGTCTCTCATCGGCACCGACAGGATGGACAAAGGGACGATGTGTCTCGGTTGTTCTGTCGGCTGGCGACGTTGACATCAAGGTTGAAAAGCGAATGCGATAGAGCAACGTCTCATTCGTTATCTTGGTGGTTTGAGGCCATATGTGTCAGTGGTGAGTTGAAGTGGTTGAAGCACACAAGCCAAAGACATATTTATCTTTTCATCCCACCGCTGCAGTCACTGGTCACAGGCAAGTCTCATGCCCAAATAAGTAGGAGATAACTGTGTTATTCTCCAACTATCTCACCAGCTAACTATCTCATGTTGTACAGGTATTTCCCGTCCCAACTAGGGGCGTCATTATCATATCAGTGTGTTCCGTAGTGTCTGGTATCTCAGATTTGTGAACAAAGGAGAGGCTAAGAAATTTACAACCCCCGGAAAGTCTCCTGGTCGGTCCTGACGCTGTTGCGCCTCTCGCGCTGGTGCGTGTGGTCGTCATGCTCGACGAGGGGATCACCAATATGCTGGCGAAGGACCGAAGGCGGTACCTGCGCTGCGTCTGTGGGATCCCGGTGTCCAACATGGCCTACGCCTGCTCCAGTTGATGATCTGTGGGTTGCGTGTTAGAGACTGTGAGTTGCGGGGACATGTCGCCATCTTTACTTACTTACTGGTAAGTCTTGTTGGGTCCCATGGTCTTGCTGCCGTCCATGTCGGAGTCGACGCGGGGGTCGACCTTGTTCAGCATGTCTGACTTGTGAGGGCCAGCAGTGTTGGCGGCAGGGCCGGGGCCGGTGCCGATGGCGCCGCGACCGTCGCGGTCGGAGTCGACGCGGGGATCGGCAGCGTTGGCCATGCGGGAGCTGTGAGGACCGTGAGTACCAGCGGGGTCCCCGTGGGTACCGGTCATGCCAGTCATGCCGGAGCCGGCGTGTGTGCCGTGGGTGTTATGGGTGCTGCTGCTGAGGCCACCGGTCATGCCACCGGCATTGTAGCCCGAGTTGTTACCGAGGGTGTTGGAGCCGTCGCGGTCAGAGTCGACACGGGGGTCGGCAGCGTTGGCGAGGCGCGAGCTGTGAGGGCCGTGGACACCCTCGGCGGTGCCGCTGTGGGTGTTGGGGGTGCCGGCAGAGCCAAGGACGCCGCCGGTTCCGGACGAGCCGAAGTTGTTGTGTGTGCCGGACGAGCCGAGGGGGTTGCTATGACCGGTTGTCCCGGTGGAGGAGAAGGGGTTGGAGCTGCCCATCTCGCCGTGGCCGGCAGTGCGGCCAACGGTATTGGAGCCGTCACGGTCCGAGTCGACGCGGGGGTCGGCGGCGTTGGCTACACGAGAGCTGTGAGGCCCGTGGACGCCCTCAGCAGCGCCGCTGTGGGTGTTGTGAGTGCCTGTGGTGTGGGTGCCGGTGTGGGTGGTGGACTTGGAATCGCTGTGCATAGCCTCCTTGATCTTGTTGACAATGCCCGACATGTTGGGTGGTTGTGTTTGTTGTTGTGGTTTGGTTGGAAGTGGTTGGTGTTTGAGTGTGAGTTGTTTGATGTTATTCTTGGTGTGAGAATGGTTGACTGAATGTCTGATGAGGAATATTTTTGTTGTCATGTTGCAGCAGGCGAAGGCCGTACTTATACCCTCTCTCTGCCATCTCAGAAGGCGCTGCAAGGCGGGGAGACAATGCCATCATCGCCCATCGCAAACAGCCTTTTCGTCCTGTGTGACGTTGGGACCTGCGTCTTGCTCGACAGGCGTGGAGCCGGGCGGCTCTTTCCTCGCGGCATTACCTCAGTGTAGTCGTCATAGCCCCGCAGAACAATGAAAAGCCGTCCGCTCCCATGGCCTGCCAAGCACCGCTCCCCAAGTTTGGAGTTGCTGCAAACGGCACGTGTATCCGCCCAGTCGGTGTTGGCCAATGGCGCCGTTCGGACTGACACGCAGCCAGAAAATGCGCGGTGGATCGCCAGCATTGCTGGGTTTTACCTTCCCCACTTTGCGCCTTGCCTCCCAACGTCATCCCGGCGGGATCTGTGGCTGGTGACGTTTTCTGAGGAGGTTCCGGCCAAGAACTGCCGCACAGCCCCGGGATCAGCCACAGACAGGTACAGACGACTTGTTACATGGATAATTGCCGTTCAATGGCAAGTACAGAAGTACCTTAGTAGTGGGTAAATGGCGCACTGGCAAGTTCTTGCCCAACACAACGGCTCAACGCGCCTGCCTCTGCAGGCTCAGGCACCTTCATGACCGCATACCAAATTTCTTGCACCTACTTCAGGAGAATCAACACCGCGGATTCCCCCTGAGCAGCTTCTAAAAGACACTTCTAGAAGACACCAGCCCACTACATTCACACAATATACGTGGAGGGGTTGCCAGTTCACACCCGGAACGGAAAAGCGGCTCAACGCGGGCGTCATCTGCAGCTTCCCCGGCCCCCTGGCCGTTCCGATCTTCGATTACCCCACACTTTTGCCGTTCAAAGCTTGGCAGTAACAACGTCATTGCTCCACTTCAAACATACCAAACATCAGCCGCAGCTCTGGGCAGGTGAGCAGGCAGGAAGCAGGCAGCTCGGTACCTAACCGCGAATGACGCCAGGTCGACTAGCTTCCTTGCCTGCTTGCATTTTCTCCCATGCTCTGTCACGAGACTAATTTCGGGAGCGACTCTAACTTGTGATTTGAAGTTTCATGACACACCAACTTCCAATCACGGCTTCCTCTTCTACTCTTGCTAATGCCGAGCTTGGTTGAGCTACACGGGTACCACCTCAGCCCGCTGTCTTTCCCGATGGTCTCACGATCTCACCCGCCTCAGAGCAGAGCCGCTGCGAGCCGCGGTCTCGGGCTCAATCAAGCATTCGCATCCGCATCCAAACCCACTGTATTCCATTCGAAGAATTTCATGTCAACCTCAAGCACTGGCTCCACGTGGCATCACATCTTGACTCCGCAATTCCCAAAGCATCATGTCACAGCTTGCACTCGAAATTATTACGGAAAATATCCATGCAAAAGTTATTTTTTTTCTTAACCATTATTGACCAATTGTAGGCATTACCTATTCTCCTGCCATGCGCCAACCTAGCTACTACCCTTCCATCGCAATGGGATCGGGCCCGCCCTTCCCAGTCTTTCCTCTCAGCAACACTGATGAAGCAAACCATCCGAAATAAAAAGTCCAAAGCATATTACGCATCGGCCGCTATCCCAGCCGCCGAAGAAATGCAACGAGAGAGAAAAAGGGTATCATGGGGTATGGGTATTTGGTCGTTCACTTGAAGTCGAAGCGGTCGAGTGAGATTCATTTGTCGTTAGTGACGACGATGATTAACGCTCTCCGATTAGACGCGCGAGCGATACCAGCGTCTGCGGCGGTGCACAGTTCCGGCCGGGACGGTGGTGTGGTGGGTTCTGGTGTGTTTGCGGACCCAGTAGACGCCGAGGATGGCGCTGACGAGCCAGAGAATGGCGCTGAGGAAGGCAAATGCGATGTTGGCTTTCCATTGCGAGCAGGTGTTGTTGTCATTGATGGTGATGCCGTCCCAGTTGAAGATGTTTCCACAGCCGCCGTCGAGCCAGCTGACCAGGAGGCCGAAGACGACGAACCACATCACGCTGATGAAGAAGTCGGCTGGCCAGTGGATGAAGGACGAGCTGAAGGGGATGAGCCAGATGATGGCGAAGATGATGGACAGGCCAGCCACCACTTCGGTGTAGATGAAGCGGCCCAAACTCCACGACGATGCACCCTTCTGCGAGGCAAGGTACACGCCCGTCAAGCCGGCGACGATGGCCGCGAATGCCAACTCGCCGAGGCGGAGGATGATGGAGACCATGTTTGCGAGAACCATATTGGCGGATGATTCGATGCGATGCCCTAGTTGGCTGCTGTGTATGGGACTAAGGTATGGTAGGCGTACGAACTAATGTCCGTCGACGTTTGTGTGGAAGGAGTACAATCGGATGCAGATCTAATTCCCAACAGCAACGAGGAACAGCGACATATATATGTCGAAGACACGGGCACCACTCATTGGCAGTTGACACGCGGACGGCATATCGGCACGCCAATGGCCCCTCGCCAATTTCCTTTTTTTTTTCACCAAACACCTTTTTCAAGATTTGGGCACCGTTGATCACACACCTGACAACTGCGCAGGCGAGGGCCCAACCTGGACAGGCCAGAAAGGGGGGCTGGCAGACGTCACCCCATCTAATAGGCTGTGCGGCACCGAGGTACTCTCCGGTTGGTAGAGCATCAGCCGTGTTTCGCATGCGACGGCCAACGCAACCAAGGTATTCGTAATAAAGCAGGCTCAGTTGTCCCTTTTCCTTGGCCATTGCTGGCTGGTGGCCTGTGAGTGGCTGGTGGCGGGACATTTGTCGCTTGGGGATGATTTGTTGGCGCTTTGGTCTCGCGAGGTGCATGCGACTGCGGGATGATGTCACTGTGGCGTTTCCCCCGCGACTATGCCCTGGATAGCGCCGGGGTGTGGAAGCTTGACCGTTATTTTTCTTCAACTTGTGGGAATGACTTGACTCCGCCCGGGATGCCCCACGTGTTGCTGTCGATCAAAGGAAATAACGGCTGGATGGAGACAGAGAAGGTTTCTTTTGGTTCCTTTCAGAAGAGACGTTGTGGGGGAAGGGCGTGGTTGACATGTGCTTCCGTGTGGGTTGTGGGGTTGGCAAACGGCCGTGCAGGCGGCCTCCTTGGGCGGAGAGATTTCCGTTCATGCTCTGCCGCGAATATTTTGACACGAGCATGTGGCGGAAAGGGACTTTTGCTGTGATATCCTTATCCGTAGGTAATCTGGTAAGCAGGCTTCCTCCTGGAAGGCGTAAATTTACGCTCATCTTGCCAGTGGATGCAGTTAATTTTGTTTCTCTTTGAGGTTCTCCAGATGGCCATGGATCTGGGGATACCAGGAGATGATCAGATATCCTTGCCGAGACAAATTTACACTTGGAGAGGAGTTGAAGGCTCTGTGAACATGCTCGATAGGTATCCTGGTATTGTCCCCGAGTCGAAGCAAGTTTGCGCCAAACGTCCATCCGTGCCATCTCCGAGACAGCCCCTGGCCTTGAGTGGCTTCGGCCACATTGCGGTTGAGGGCCTTGAAAGTACAGACACAAAACATTCTCGACAGACATAGTAGAGACAAAACTTCTTTCTGTGATGCAAGTTCAATGGCTGAGACTACAGAGGCTTGGGCCAAAAGAAAGGGGGTCCTTTATCCCCATGCGAAAATGCGTTCTTGGAATCCTCACACAGTCCTGCTCGTGGAACGGTATGGCCTAGGCGTGTGACATTACAGGCCTTTTTGCTGTTGATGTTTCCGTTGCAGCCCTATCGAATACTTCACTATTATCTTTCTTCCGCCCCCTAAACCATCAATACGATACAACCTGGAACCTATGACCATTCTCATACTTCAGGTATTACCACCCTCCTCTATCCCCTCACAAATCCGCCATGCTACCCTCAAGTCAACATCGTCACATGGACATCAAAGACATTATTCCTCCACCCTCCACTCTCATTCTCCCGTATCCTCTGCGCCGCTTGCGTGGCCTCCTCGTTCCACAACTTAACAACACTGCCCGGGGCATACACCCCCTCAAACACGCCTCGCCCGGGCTCAGTAACTCCTATCCTCGTCTGCACATCCGGATCATCAGGAGGCGTCAGCCGCGCTAGCACAGCCTTGACAAACGTGGTGAGATCATCAGGATCGGCTATTCTCGTCGCGCGAAGCCTCTCACGCGCGTAAAGAAGCTCGCGGTTGGCAAACTTCAAGCTCTCTCCAATGGCAGTGGCGAGCTGCATCTCTATTGTTGAGCGAATGATGGGTTTAAGTAGAGGCTTGAACAGCCAGGCCAGGATACTGAACTTGCTTCTTCGGAGGGTCCAGTTGAGCTTGTGGATGCGGACCTTGACGCTTCGGAGCGAGAGGATCTTGTCCAGTCGGTCCTTGCCAATCTCCATGTCGAGTTGGATATCGATGCCGCGTTCGTCAAGAGCAAAGGATGCGATGCCTTCATCTGCCAGACGGAGAAGTCCTGAGTGCGCACGCATCCAGAAGCCGACCTCTTCTGCTCGGACAGAGAACCCGTCGATGCTGACGCGGACGAGGCTCTTGATTGCGGAGGCGGTGCGGAATCTGGCCTTGCGGATTTCAAGGTCGTTGTACGTCTCGACCCGCAGTTTGTAAGGGAGGAATGAGGAGTGGTTGACAGTGATGCCGGGCTCCAGAATGAGGTTTTCAAGTAAGAGGTCGGCCTGTGGCGTGGATATCTCGAGCCTGGGAATCGGGATATAGGAGACCGCCTGAACCAACAAGGGGACGAAAACATTGAGCGAGTCCTGGACCAGATCTGTATTGGCGTAGTGGTTTGCAGGTGACAGAATCTTCCCAATGGTGGTCACCGTTTTGATGAGTTTTGCGACGTCTTGATCCTTCAGAACGGCGTTAAAGGTAGATCGTAGCTGCGTCAAGAGTCCATCCACGTCCTCCCTCAAAGAGCCCGAAGAGCCGTCGGCCAGCTTGCGAGACTTGTCCTGCAAATCTTGAAAGCGTTCTTCGGCGTGGTCAAAGAATGAGGGATCCGTAAACATCTCCTGAGTTGCGTTCCCCAACTCGGTAATCAGCTTCTCAAACTCGGGGTCGTTCTGACTGTGGTCCATGACCCGCTTAAACCGTTTCTCTAACTCCTCCCACTCATGATCATCGCCAAATGACTTGATCAGCAGCCAGAGGTTATGCACGGCTTTGTCCATTGCGGGGTTGGAATTGACATCGTTTTCGACGTCTGCCACTACACCACCGATGCGCGAATAGACCATAGCGTACCGTTTCAGCAGAAGGGACACGGTGGAAACGGAATCTGAGTAATCTCGTCGTTGACGAAGCTTGGTGACCGCTTGCTTCAGCCGCTCGAGCATGGTGTCCTTCTCGACACCCTGCAGCTTATCCACGATGCTGCTCTCCGCCTCTGCGACCACCTTCGATGCGCTGGCGCCCAAGACATCAGCCACCTCGGCAGCTTGCTCGGTGACGTCCCCTTTGGTTGGTCGGCCATTGGACTCGTTGCCTGGATTCTTCAGCGCGTCCCGTTCGGCCTGTGATGGCTCAAGGCGTTCGCCTGCCTCCTTCGAGGCCTCTGATAGGGCGAATGCGGTGTCCTTAAAGACTTCCCTACCGACGACGTTGAGATCCGAGAGAAACAAGCGGAAGTCAGAGTTGGTGAGGAGCAGAGAGCCGACCGTCTGGACGCTCTTATACACTGCACCTGCGTTAGTAAAGTGCGCCTAGTTCACCATTCAGGGGCACTAACACGCTGCGGTATCAGCTTGAGATTTCGCCTTGCTCGCTTGCGCGGCAATGTGCTCCATATCAACCGACACCCTGGCCTTGGCGAGACACCAGATAAAGTCCTGGATCTGGTCATGGTTGTTTTTGTGCTGCAGAAGCTCGACGAGCTGTGTTATCGCTTGTTTCGTGTAATGCACGAGGGCGCGGCCAGAGTTGCTGAGATCGGCGTTGTCTGGGTTCAGAATATCGGCCGAAAGCAGAGTGCGGAGGTTGACGATGGCCTGCTCGTTGGAAGGCATGAAGCCCTTTGAGAGCGCGCGGAGCATCTGGTATGTATGCAGCTTCTGGTGCAGCTGCCGCTGCAGCGACGTCTCGTCGTCATAGTGCGAGAGCAGCGGCTCTTCCTCGTCCGACGAACGCGTCCGCGAACCGAAACAAGAGGAAAACATTGTGCTGCACAATCACGATGTCTGTGGTGATGGCCGAGATGTGTCTGTTGCTCGTGCCGGACTGCGTCACGCCCAGAATGCCGTGGCCGTAAAATCGCTTTGCATGCTCTCAATCTGACCTTCTTGCGCTATGAGCACGATGTCGTGGGTGTTTTCGCTCGCAGCTTCCCCCGCGTCCCAAACATGATGACGTCGTTGACACCTTTGTGGCTGCAGGGTGCCCCACCAACTAACAGCGCCCCTGGCCCCTTCCCCAAGCGCCCGGGCCCTCCACCAGCTCGTGTGCCTCCATGCCAGAAACGTTCGAGAACTGTTCCGCCTTCATTTCATCACTCATCGTGATTTCTGCACCACGAGTTCCTCGAGTCATTGACCGGCCTGCTGCCGGCCCGGCCCGACGGAGGACTTCCGGAACCACATTTACTTTTGAAAGTGCATTGCTGCACTGGTGATCCGAATGCGTCATCGGCTCTTGGCCGCTGATGAAGCGAGCTGAGACTTCACACAGCCACTGGACTTCCTCGAGGGCCACGTCAATTGGACTGCTGACCGAACAGCATCGGAGAGCAGCAGCAGTGATTGGCGCAACGGCCTTTCGTCAGGCACGAGTTTCCGGTCATGGATGAAGCGACTCTCAACCACTACTGCCGGGCACTCGTCAGGTACCGCATTTCTTGCATGTTTTTTGCCCCCCTTTTGATGTCGGCGGCCTCTTAAGACCGATCCACATGCCAGGGGAATTATCACCAGCGCCAGCAGAGGGTTTCGCGCGACGAGTGCCGATGTCCCGACAACGACGAGTGGAGCCTACCGCGCCAGCGAGAAGCCGACCTCTTATCCACCCGAAAATGCGGTTCCAGGCACCGCCACACCGAAGTCGCGTTCTTGTGTGACGCTCCGAGCCGTCAGCACGATGTGGCCGAATGCACAAAGGGACAATACAGAAGTAAGCTGCCGGCGCGTCCGGATTCTACATAGAGAACAATATCGATGGAATGCTCTGCTTCCTACGGTGGAGTTTGGTTCATCTGTGAATTCGATCCTTCGTAATCCGTAATCGCTCCCATTAGGTTCTCAGGCCGCAAGGCGAATGTGGCGCCTTGCAAGGTTGATCCCTCCCCATCTGGCCCAAGCTCCTGCGTCACACTCCACAACCAGTGAATTCAGCCAAGCCTTCCCACCCCGCGACGGGACACCCCCAAGGCATCATCGCCGTCGCCACTTGAAAGCAGCGCAGCCTTCTTCTCTTCTCACCCAATTCCCCAGTGCTGTCTGAGAAGCGACTATCCCCACTTGCTATCTCCAGAGCTGTTTTGAAAGATGGATTACAGCGCGCTCAAGCGCAAAGACACGACCAAAGGGCCGCCCTTGCGGATCCTGTCGCTCGGTAAGCCTCACCCGCGCCAAACCCCTCCGCTAGCCGGGCCGGGTCGTCCGCGCCATCGCTGCTTTTTCTTGCTAATCGCGCGACAGATGGAGGAGGCGTCCGAGGCTACTCGATGTTCCTGATCATCCAGGAGATCATGCACCGCACGTTTGTCGAGATCGAGGGTCGAGCACCGCGCCGCCATGAAATTCCCAAGCCCTGCGACCATTTCGACCTGATCGTTGGCACCGGCACCGGCGGCCTCGTCGCCCTGATGCTCGGCCGCCTGCGCCTCGACCTCGAAACTTGCAAAGAGCTGTACGTGAGATTGACACGGATGGTTTTCGAGACGGACAAGACGATTGCCGGCATACCATACCGGTCGACGCTTTTCAAGGCGACAAAACTCGAGGATGCGATCAAGGAGGCCGTCAGAGAACATACGGTTGACGAGCGGGAAGGAAACGATGGGACCCTGGGAGGTAATCCCATGAGCGCTGTTTCTCGGTCAAGCGCGGCGGCCTCGGCAAATCCTAGGAGGCATGCCAGCAACGCGAGTGTCGTCAGTTTCAGTGCGAGGAGTCCCGCCGCGCAGAACGCCCGGCCCGCGTTCTCCTCCCGGGGCGGAAACCCTAATGCACGGCTCTACGATGAGAGGGAATGCAGAACCAAAACGTGAGTTGGTTGACAGCATGTCTCCCATTTTTAGCTGGAGGCTAACGTTAGTGCAGTGCCGTTACAGCTATTTATAAGGGAACGCCAAAGGGCGGAGAGCCGGCGATGTTGCGCTCTTACGACTCGAGGCGAGAACCTGCTCCTGAATTCGACTGCAAGATCTGGGAGGCCGGAAGGGCAACGTGCGCCATTGGCCTTGCGTTCAAGCCGATCCAGATCGGCCAATCTGTGTTCCACGACGATGGCGCGGGTAACTTCAACCCCTCAGTCACAGCACTGAATGAAGCCGTGGTCAACGAATGGCCTGGGCGTGAGGTTGGCGTCTTTCTGAGCGTTGGAACAGGGAAGAGGCCAAAAGGAAGCGATGCAAACTCGGCAATGTGGTATGAGGGTTTCCTAGGCGACTTTGCCGACGCCAGGAGGAAACTGATCGCGAAGATCGAAGGATGCGAGAGGATCCACGAGCTGATGAAGAAGGAGTATCTTGCGAAGCGTGGCGTCAACATTGACAATTATTACCGTTTGAACGTCGAAGTGGGGGTAGGCGAGTTTGGCATGAACGAGTGGCACCGACTGGCCGACATTAGCACGAATACGAGGCGGTATCTGGGAAGGGAGGATGAGGTGAAGATGGTACAGAGTGCCTCGGCGAAGCTGGCCAAGATTCACTTTGCCAAACAGCGATGGCAGCGTGCTGCTAGCTCAGCAGCCTTTCCTGACGTGGTCAAGCCGTCGATGGATTTCTCGATGCCGTTCGCAGCTGAACTGCCAGGCGACATCCCGACCTTCCCCCCCCACCCCAGTACACCACCGCCCCGGCAGTCGTATGAGTCTGGATTAGATTCTCTGCCCGTCCCGGGCGGTACCCCGTCGCCGAGGAGCTCGGGGGAACGTCTTTACGCGACCGGGAACGGTATCCACCATCACTCTCCGCTCCATTCTTCTGCTTCGCCTTCTTCAGCGCCCCCATCCCAGGGTCGTACTTCCAAGCCGTCCTCTGCGGCGGACAGAAGAAGCGAAATTGACCATGACGACATGGACCGCCTCGTGGTGAACGCACCGACGCCGACACAGTACCGGTATGCCTCGGGAGCAGACAAGATCGCGATAGTAGGTCCGGACGATCAGCCGCGTTGGTCCCAGGACCCAATGGCGAACCGGCAGAGCCAACCGACGCACATAGAGCCCCCGCCACTACCGCCAAAGACCCCTCTTCCCGAGCACCAGTCGGGAGCCGGCCATACTCGTCCCCCCCGCGGTCTGCCTTACCCACTCGACGACGAGGCGCCACCGGCGGTCAACCGGGCGAAGAAGCCCAACTACAGCTCGAGGTAGTGTCGTTGACCGGTTCGTGGCATCTAAGCGCTTGAGCTACTGCGCAGAACGACCAGTGGTGGCGGTGACGCGCGGGGAAATCACGCGCCGCAAAAAGGGGATCATCCCACCAAAATGAAACGAGCGACAAATGCCCAAATGATACCTGATCTGGCTCCTTTTCATGAGTTCTCATATTTGCACAGCAGCGCGGGAAGTAAACGCCAAGCGGGGGCTATACAATATATTTGGTGTGGTGTTTGGGGGGGGGTGTAAATTTGGCTTTTGGATGTTCGACGGGCAATTTTCCCATTCTGTTAGGATACCAACTGTTTTTTTCTTCCAAATTTAGCAGCGTTGGAAGGTACTTGCCCACACGTTAGGCAGTAGGGGGAGGTGGGAGGTGGGCGGAGCCGAAGCCAACGAATGACGACGAGTTCTTCCGTAGCAATCACCTTTTTTGTGTGCTTCCCCCGACGAATGAGGAGTGGTGTGTGTGTCAGGCTTTCTTTCAGCCATCCATTGCTGGTCTGTCATCTCCCCCTCGCCTTCAGCAGCAATCAAGGGCCGGATCGCTGCCAGCTCCCGTTACTGGTCGTTCAGCTGAGGCCGTTCGAGCGCTCTGATGGGCAGACTTGAGTCAAATGCCTCGGGACGGTAAGCCGCATCCGCTCGCCCAGCCCAGCCAGTGTCGCGCTCCTCTCCACTGGACCTGATGGAAGGAAAGCAATCTGGAGTCTAGGCCCGTCTGGACCGTCATCCTCAGACCCCAAATTTCCCTCTCAACAGGGCCTTCTCGCCAAAACACCCACTATGGGTTAGTGCGCACCATCTGATCGGACACGTCCCAAACAGTGACCAATCTCTCCCAGAGCACCGGGTCGATATGTGCCTTTTAAGTGGAGCGATTTCGCAACGTCACTCTGCAGTTCCAATAACGTTATTGAGCCCCCAATTTCAGTGCCAAACACAAAGCTTAAAAAACAACTCTAATCCGACCGACCGAGCGAGGAATGCCTTCCGGACGTAGGGGCGGAGGGAGTGATGGACCAGAGCGGGCGAGAGCAGCTCATCAGTGTTGGTTACCGTTGTTGACAGGGAGGGACTCTTTCCCCCTCGCCAAACTTTGCTGAATAGGGCACCGCCTCGGCCCGTTTGATCTTGGTTTGCATGTTGTGCCCTGTCGAGCACCAAGAGCCCGACGGGAGGGGAGATGGGCTGTCTGCTGCTGCTGGCTGTTGTTGCGCGCCGGGCCCTGGTTCCTGCGAATGCGACCACGGCAGGCAAGGGCTTCTTCCTCTCGGGCGCGCGCTTGGATAGTACTTCGTACGTGTACATACCCATCGTGCTCAGCATTGCAGATCGACGCCCGCCCGAGATGCGGGCAATCAGGCGGCGTGCCGTTGCATATCGGAAGTGCAGCTGGGAATCGCCCAGCACACCACAAAACCATCCATCACACCCCCGCACCGGCGCCGGCAGTCAGCCCCTCGGCCCCAGCCTCGTGCTCCTCCCCTCTGACAGCCCGCCGGTACGCACCCTCGCGCCACGCTCCATTGGCTCGCCAGCAATAGTGCACAAAATGTCGACACCAAGTTGGGTGCTCCGTTCGCGAGGGCTGAACGGGCCCCATGGCTATTTCCTTCGTCACCAGCCGTCACCAGCCGTAACGGCGTCTGGAAGTCACCATAATTATCGCTGCCCGGAGATGCCTCGCTTCGCCTTGCATGCGTCATGTCGTCTGTCACATCCCTGCCCTTTGGACATCTCTTTTTATTTCCCGCGCCGTACAGTAAACCTCTACCACTGTGCGCACGCCGCCCAGGCGAGCGAGCTATCCCCTACTCGCCGGCGGGCCGGTAGGCGGAGCCCCTCCGTCCGTTGTTGGTCTCCTGGCAGCTGCGGGCTGGCTCATTGGACGATACACCCTTGTCGACCTGCATGGCCAGGAACTGTGATCAGAACCTCCCCGCTATCACCCAGTGGCCTGACAGCGCAGACCTTCGAGGTTTTTTGTTTCCACTGTTTCAGCATCTGCCCATGGCGGCGGCTCTTGAAGTGCGGTCTGGAAATCGACCCTGTTCCCGTTTGCGTGAGCCGCTCCGCGCACAATTCCAAGAATGCCTCCAGAAGGCAAACCAGCTCGTCTGCCTGACTGAAGCTACATATGATGTCGTTGACGTTACGCAACCCAATCGGGACACAACCTTCGAACATCGACGTCGCTCGACGACGAGTCAGTCCGTCGGGTCGGGAGCACGGAAACCTCTCGATAGGACGGGTTCGAGCATCAAGTCCTGCAGCTTGCAGGCACCCATCTCGTCGGGTGCCTTGTCCGCGTTACGTATTTTGCCGTCTCGCGACCGCGTCTTATAGTCCCTAGGCTGCAGATCGTACACCCCCCTCTGCCTGATCGTGAGTCCTGTTTTGCCGTGTGGTGTCACTGGAATATGGTGCCCAGGGTCTGGCTGCCAACCCATCCCTACACTGCTCTGCCGACAACCTTAATTCGATGTCTCAGCTGCCAGTAACTGGTGGGCCAGTCACAGTCGCGGGGGCAGGATTTGGAGTCTGGGCTAGCAGGCACCGCCATCGCCGAGAACTTCGTGACTGTTCGTTTCGCGCAGCAAGGAAAACCGTCGTCGTCGTCCAGTTTGACATGTGGCAGCGAGGTTCCAAAAATACTCGTCTGGTGTGGGCGATGAGGATAAAGCTTGTTGCCTCCCCGTTGTCCGTTGCGATGGTCAGTGATGTTTGTTTGCAGATTCGACGCTCATCCCTTTGCCCACTCTGAGTTGTGTCATTCCCACGGTAGCGAGTTGCGGCTGTGGGGGGGAACTTCCTCAGCTTCCGTCTCCCACCCCCATCAAGCGGTAGCTCCCAACTGGCTCCCCTCAGACCATCTGTCAGGCTGGCAAACTTGCCTGCTCGGCATCCAGGTCGCACGCTAGCCCCAACGAGCGCAAATCCGAAGGCTTGCATGCTGAAGCCCGACACCCCTGTCCGGGTTGAGGTCCCAAACAGGACTTCCCTTTATAAGTCAGCCCTACAACCAGACTGACGGTCCCTATTGCGGAGCGAGCGCCCAGAAGACCGAGGAACTCGGCGTACGGTCTACCTCGTTCATCTTCCCAGAATCGACTATGTCCGAAGCCATGCAGTACCGTTCTCATCGCCCCTCACGTGCTGAGAGGACAACGACTTCGTGTGGGGAGTGTCGGCGGAGGAAACAAAAGGTAGGGGCTTTGTGGCTTCCCTGAGCCATCAACAATCCGCTCAAGATGGCGTGCGTCGAGGGTTATTGCAGATGCTGATGCTCAAGACCGATAGTGCAACCAGGGGCAACCGTGCAGTAACTGCGCAAGACGTTTTCCTCAGCCGCCTTGTGAATACAAGTCGAGCAGCAGGTACCTTTTAACCGAGAGTAACCGGAACCATGGACCCCTTGTTTGCTCATCAGAATTTGCTTGCAGGCCTCCGAGTGCTGTAAAGACTCCAACGCCGCCAAACTTCGAGATTTTTCCACCGTCGCCATCTGGAAGCGTGACCTTCGATACTGGTGGTTCGCGACCGTCCCTCCCATCCAACGCCCCAAGACGGAGTTCCCCTTTGTCATCGGCCTCAAAGCCCTGGGGCGGGTACCACGGTGAAAATGTTAGTATTGGTGAGATTGCAGCCCCCTGGCCTTGTGTCGACGTCTTGAACCAGCCGCCGGGACCAATTTATCCCTCGCCCTATGCTTGGAGTACGACGCAGAGCACTTTGTCCACATATATCCTTGTTTGCGAGGAGGGTTGCACGTCTCATTCCGATGATGTCCATGAAGCGGTCGCAATGCTTCAGGCTTACCGCTCAACGGCAAATCAGCTCAGTCCAGGTCACTGGAGCCCAGAAACAGGCGCGTGGGTCCCGGGACAGTCTTCTACCAACGCTGGCGGCGGGAGATTTTGGTCGACATCAGGCAACCCTCAGGGACTGGTCCATCCGTCGATGTCGCAACCGATGCAGAATTCGGATCTGTTGACGACTTGTATGTCGCCGCTACTTTTCGCCTTCAAAACGTCCCCTCGCTGATCAACCTTTCTGCTCGCAGATGTGAAGCTCATTTCCCAGTTTAAAGCGTCCTTAGACGGCAAACCGGATCCATCAAACCCGTACATCAAATACCACGTTCCATACTGCGTCCAATCTCCGCTGCTGGTGAACGTTGCCATCTACACCGCAGCCTGCTTCCTCAGCGACACGGGGCACATTGACACGACCGTGGCGATGGCTCATAAGGGTCATGCCATTCAGATGCTGAACGAACATATCCAGTCGACGTCAATACCAACTGACGAAGGGATAACAGGCGTGGTCCAACTCATAGTGGACGAGTGGTACTGGGGAGATCCAAACCACCTCCAGACACATCTTCGTGGTCTGCGGGAAATGATTAAGCTGAGGGGTGGCTTTCGAACTTTAGGGCTTCATGGATTGATCAGCAAGTTGGCAATAACGTGAGTCTCCATCCGCTCTGCTAAGCGGTTCCGAAGCGGGACGACAGTTGAGGGCCTGCTGAGCTGTCGATGTTCTGAGCTGTCTATTCTGATGATATCGTCGACAGATCCGATGCGGCGATTGCCTTGTCCTTCGAAACGAATCCTTTTCTGAGAGGTGGAAGCGAATTCGAGTTTCAGGAGAACGTCCAAGTGCCGCTTCGGCTCGCCCTCAACAGCCCTTTTATTCCCTCCCTCCCGCGCTTTTCGTCGTGCGACGAAGCTCTGCGCATCCACCCAGCGACTGCCTCGATCCTTGACGACATGCGATTCTTGCTCGGTCTAGTGCTCGCGCTCCCTGACAGCCCTTCGATCAAGGATATTACGAAGGTAGCCACGACTTCTGCATGGATCCACGAGCAGATACTGAGCCTGCCATCGGAGGGTCCGACCGCCCGCCGTCTTTCGTCGGCCGCGTCTCCCACCCCATCCTCAGCGACAGGCTCGGCGGCGAGCCTCGATGCCAGAAGGACTCCGGAGATTGGGGACGAGCTGCCATTAGGTGCGAGGAGTCGGCAAGCATCAAGTCGAAGCCGCAGTCGTGGCCTAAGAACACATGGATCCGGCGCGTCGCTACAACCTCGGCCGGAAAGCCAAGACAGATGGGAGGGTTCGGAATCGACAGGACGGCCATCTCCGCCCGCGGCCGAGCCGCCCGACTACATTTATCAGGCGGTACGACTTGCGGCGCTCATATACAGCCAGGCGATCAAACTCCGGCAGCCATTCAGCAGTGTTGTGAGCGACAGCGACTTCATGCAGGTTTGGACGACGACTTGGCGAGTGCCGCTCTCGACCTGGCGGTCGCTACTGGGTGTGTTCAACTGGATCCTGGTGCCGCTCCTTCCAAGCGGCAAGCGGCCCCATGACCGCTTCGTCAAGACAATCGTGAACGTCAGCCTGTTCCAGATGGGGATGGACAACTGGGAAGTCGGGAGCGGAGCCATGGACGCAGCGCTGAAGCTGCAGCGATGGCTGGGGCCAGAGCCTCGCGAGCCCAGCAGTGCTGAGGACTCTGGGTCGGAACGGCGGCAGCGGGAAGACAGCAGCGAGAGCGCGGGGCGCGGAGGTGGCAGCGGCAGTGCCGGATCAAGGGACAAGGGAAAAGGAAAGGGAATGGAACAGATGCGGTCAAGGACCCCAGCAGACCGCAGGCCGGCAGGCTGGAGCCTCGCGTGATGGGAGCACGCCAAGCTGGCTGCTTTCTACAACATTATTTCTGGAATTTTGGATGATTCTCCATCAAGTTTTGGGAAGCGACGGCGTCGAGGTCAATGTAAAATTTTTGGTTTGGACACAAGTCGCACTTGCCATGTCACGGTGCTTGAGGTGCCTAGCACCTGACGCCTGGTTTTAAGATTCGTCAACAAACCCCTTTTTTGGCTGTGCCTCGAAATTGCCCAGGGTGTCAGGATACTCGGCATGCGCCACTTTCCACTGAAAGAAGGTCTGGATTCTGTCAGGCCCTCCCTCTTTGCACTTACGCATCTTCTCGAACTCCCTAAGAACGTGACGTCACTGAAGAACCCCTCATCAAGCAGCTCCGGCCGCGCTGCGATTGCGCTGCCCCGCGCCCGAGTCGAGGAGATTGACACCGCTTCTGGAGCGGCATCGCTTCGGTGATTTTTGCTATGCTCCCAATTGATGGCGCTCTCGCCGAAGCTCTTCAGTTTTCCTTGGCGCCGGAGAGGACCCGGAACTGAGAAGACTAACCCGACGGATTGTCACCAAAATCGCACCCGGAGACCGTTTCAAGGGCCGATTCTCAGGTTCCAGAGATGTAAGTCAATCGGCCTTCGCCCGTGTGTTCGGATTCCCGGCGGCGAGTGGGGGCTTGACGATATCGCAAACCTCACCCGTTGCGCCATCCTCCATGGAATGCTTCTGGGCTAGCGGAGATGGCTTTTACGTTATCTTAATTGGCCCCAGATAAGACACAACCATTTGGGGCCATCTTGTGAGGTAAGAATGGTGAAGTACCCGCATATCTTTTGTCAGTCTCCTGACCAACGACATCTTCAGGATACAGCTCGTCACCAGCACCCCCCGTCCAAAACGCACAGCGCCAAATGCTGTTTTTCTCCCAGCTGGATTTGCGGCTGTAATCCTGTCAGGATGTCAAGCATATACTAAGATACGGTGTTATCTCGCCGTTCGTTGCCTCTTCAGTGGGCTCGGCCAGCCTGCATCAGTACCTGAGCGGTAATTCGTCCGGAGCAACGAAACCACTGCACCCACGCCGTCTCGCATCCCGGCCGCCGTCGCTGACTGGCTATCCCACGGGACTTACGCCCGCCCGATAGCCTCCGGGATGCCTATTTCCCTCGAGTGGCTCCGGCTGTTGTCTCCGTGCCCCATCTCACGCAGCCCGCCGCTCTCCTTATCTTGCATCGTGCGTGCTCGCTGCAGGCCAACGTGTCCTGCTCGACATCGAGCTCCGTCCAACGGTCTACGGGACGACCATGTGTTTGCTGCGCGCAAAGAACAAATACGGACCCCATCCGGTCCCGTGGGTCTGGTCGATGTGGGTTTAGGACTTGTTTTGGCTGAGGGACTCGACCATTCCAGAGCGGTATATCCTTTCAACCTTGTAGTTCTGCGATTCGCTCATACATACCAGGCTTCTGGTGTAGTTCTACGGCAGCTGGAGCCTTGTACATAGGTGCTAAGACATCAGGGGCCTCTGACGTGGCGACCTACAGAGCATCATCGATGGCACAACATGGCGATGCCATACTCGAAGGAGCGGCCGCGCAGGTGGACGAGCGTACGAGCCTGTTGGCAAAGCCTCCTTCGTCCTCGGGTCATTCTTCTGTCGGTATCTCAGAGTCCTTCGAGCGGCCACAGTACCAAGCATGGCTCTCCGAGATGTGGCTTCTCACTCGAACATCCGTCCCAGTGATCTTAGCCTACACGCTTCAGAACTCACTGCAAACCATCTCGGTGCTCATCGTGGGCCGCCTGAGCCCCGAGGCGCTTGCAACGGCGGCATTCTCATACATGTTCGCGATGGCCACCGCGTGGCTCATTGCTCTTGGCGGCACAACGGCACTCGACACGCTTGCCTCGAGTAGCTACACCGGCTCGTCTAACAAGCACGACCTTGGTATCCTCCTCCAGAGGGGCCTAATCATCCTCTCTGGATTCTATACCGTCGTGGCTGTGGTCTGGGCCTTCTCCGAGCCTCTGTTTCGAGCCCTTGGCCAGGAGGAGTACATCTGTGTGCAGAGCGCGATGTTCCTCCGTTGCCTCATCCCCGGCGGATTGGGTTATGTGTGGTTCGAGTCCATGAAAAAGTTCCTGCAGGCTCAAGGTTGGCAGTTCCTGTTTTCGTTGCGTGATGCTTCAACACCCTCTGACTATCTGCAGTTGCTGACATGGGGCCAGAGATTTATCGTCCTGGAACATATGTCCTATTGATCACATCGCCACTCAATGCCTTTCTCAACTGGCTTTTCATCCATCCGCTTGGCATGGGTCTCTACGGCGCCCCGATTGCCACTGGCATCGCATATTGGATCTCCTTCATCCTCCTTGTCGCCTACGCCGCCTTTGTTAAAGGCAGCGAGTGCTGGGGAGGTTTTGCGCCGCGAACGGCCATCTCGCACATGGGCCCCTTTGCGCGCCTAGCACTGCTAGGCGTCGTTCACGTGGGAACGGAGTGGTGGGCCTTTGAGATTGTGGCCCTCGCAGCGGGCCGCTTGGGCACAATCGCCCTCGCTGCGCAGTCCGTCATCATGACAGCCGATCAGATCATCAACACGATCCCGTTCGGGCTGGGCGTAGCCGCCTCGTCGCGCGTAGGGAACCTGCTGGGTGCCCGCAAGCCGCGCGAAGCTGCCCGCACCGCACACTGCGCGGCGATTCTCAGCACCATTGCTGGCGCGCTGATATTGTCTGTGCTGATGAGTGTCAAGGACGTGTTTGGCAGGATATTTAACGATGATGAGCGGGTTGTGCGGCTCGTGGCTGAGGTGATGCCGTATGTGGCCCTCTTCCAGATCGCCGACGGACTCAACGGCTCATGCGGAGGCGCGCTGCGTGGCATGGGGCGGCAATGGGTTGGGGCGGCGGTGAATCTAGTCAGCTACTACTGCGGCGCATTGCCAGGAGGCATCTACCTTGCCTTCCACGGCTGGGGGCTCGCCGGGCTGTGGGTTGGGCAGTGCGTTGCTTTATACTTGGTTGGTGCCTTCGAGTGGGTGATCGTGGGCATGAGCGATTGGGAGGGCGAGGTGAAACGTGCAATGACGCGCCTCGAAGATGGAGGGATAGGGGACCACGGCGACCTGGGCGGTCAAGACGGGACGCGCGAACAGCACGATGCACTGGTATAAGCAGTGCCGCCGCAGCTTACGCTCAGTATCCCCAACCGACTCCAGCCCCTATTGAGACTAAGAGAGGGCTGAGACACACTCGGATCTGAAGCGCCCCACCGGTCTTACCGCAGCGTCTCGAGCATCCTTCGAGTGACACTCGGTCGCTCTCGTCAAACAGGAGCCTCTTGAGCATCGCCAAAGTCTGCAATCGTCCCAATCGCTGCCAGGTGGCTAGACAAGAACTAGCGGAAAGCGGGGGAGTTCTCAGCGTACTTCGTATATAAATTACTTGTAAATAACGGCGGAACGCTATTCCGACCGCCCCCCGCCATTTCGGCCTCGGCCTCGGCCACTCGTAATTGTGAATAGGGGCTGCACTGCCAGGAAAAAAAAAAAGTACCCCAAAAATTGCCGTCAGCCGTGGCTTGCCACAGACCGCAGACCACAGACCACAGACGGGGGCACAACGGAAGACACAATGGGCGGGGCGTCGGCTGCCGGGCGGGAACAGGTGGGAATTGGCCAGGGCCGGGGGAACTTGGCTTGGAAGTGGGAAGCGGTGGCCAGCAGAGGGGGCGACAGCGTCGTCACTCTCGAGGTTTGGCAGCGAGTGCGTGGATTGGCTGGCGGGTGGGCTGGCTGAGGTGTGCCAATCAGATGCGCAGCCAGCTGCAAAGGCTGCACCGAAGCCAATGGGAGAAATGGTGCCGGCACGGTTGGGCGGATTTCTGGCCTTGTCGTGCATGCTTATTTGGCCGGCCTGATTCGCCCTCGCCGTCGAGCGCTGGCGGGTGAGTGGGCAGCGAGCGGCGGGCGGTCTTGTCAATGCAAAGTGGGAACAGGTGCAGCAGGACGAGAATCGGAACATGGGGACAGAAACAGACGGCGAGGAAGGGTTGGGCAGAGACGCATGCACTACTGCGTAGCAACGATGAATCGGATCTGGTTCTCGTCCGACGGCTTTGACACACTGACACCGAGGTATGTCACCGCTCTCTCTGGCGCTGCCGGGTCTGGGTCCTGTCTCGCAATACCCACACAATTTGGGCCTACCGTCCGTCCTTCCAGAAGAGGGGAACGCCGTTGAGGCCGCAATGCCGCATCCCGGCATCGGGTTAGGTGAGCGGTACCGACGCACCACCCCCCCCCCCAAAATGGGCGCCCAGAAGCCCAGAGCGACCGGGAAATGGGGTCGTGCTGCTGCGATGATCCCAGGATTTCTGTTCGTAGAGCGCCAGACACCAATCGTCCGCAAAGATAGGGGAGCGAGGTGGAAATTCCAAAACCTGGACAGCTGGGCAGGCCAGGGCCGCTGAAACCCGTGATTTGAGGAAGGCGCCTGGAAGCGGAGGAAAAGGCCTCAAAAGCCGTGGAGGGGAAGCAAGAAGGCCAGCTCGTGGATCACACATGGCTCGTGCGTCGGCCGTTTGGCGGTCTGTGAGTGGCTGGCGGCGACACTCCCTGTCCAGTCAGCCCCGCTTCCCCCCCTTCTCCTCTCGAGGCCGTTGCCCTCTGCCTCTCCCTGCCCACCCGGCTCGACGCCAATCGAGCCAATCGAGGTCGCCCACCGCCCTGCCACGAGGCTAAATCAGAGCCGAGTGGCTCTTTCCCAGCTCAGCACAGCCTTACTTACGCAGTGCCTTCTGCAAGGTGCTCTCCCACACCCACCCCCAAGAAGCTGCCTCACCTCGCCCACCCGCCCTTTCGTCTCGTCGCACTCAATTCGACACCGTCTTCTGCGAACACTCGATTCTGAACCCCGACCTATTATTGCTGTCCTGCGCAGTGCGCCTGCACCCAAGTCGTTGCCGACCTCGACGGATCCGCCCTTTCCGAATTTCGCCCGGTATTTTGCGAATTGCGTCGGTTGCCGACCGCCGACCGCCAGTCTTTGCTCTTGGCTGCGGTCTTTGGCCCAACCACCATGGAACCGTCGTCGAAGCGGAGGAGACTGGCTCCCAAGGTGCCCGATCCTCCCGCGCAAGCCCCCCTACCGCCGGCGCCGCCACAACCTCAAATCCAGCCGCAGGGACAACCTTTTCCTCAGGAGCAGGTAGGTGGAAATTTTTGTCGCATTTGTCGTCTCCACTGCATGGGGCTTACATTTCGAGGTGTAGCTTCCGCCACAGCAATTCGCAGCTCCCGAGCCAGTCGCGCCGCCGCAACCAGAACGCCATGACTTCGAGGCTTTTGCCAGGCATCTTCAAGATGCTGCTATGCACATCTACCAGCAGACGCTCAAGTCGAGCCATAGCACCGTTTCCGTCTTGATGCTGCGGTGGGAGGAGGACGAATCGGTAGAACATGACATGATCGGGCTGGAGAAGGTGTTCAACGAGCGGTACAATTACCACACCGACAGGTGGGCGATTCCCACGGTACCGAACCCGAGCATCAAGTTGGGCGCTCAGATCGCTTCCTTTCTCGAAAACGCCCGTCCCGACCATCTTTTGATCATATATTATGCCGGCCATGGTTATGTTGGGCCAGATAACCAGCTATATTGGGCTTCGTAAGTACACCGCTCCTCTCGTGCGACGCACTGGTTCTGACCTGTCGTCTCCAGCAATAAACGCGAGGACGCGGCCAAACTCAAATGGGACGGCGTTCGCTGTCTCTTCGAAGACGCACAGTCCGAGATTTTGCTTCTGATTGACTCTTGTGCCGTTCGGGATACGCCCATGGCTGGAAGGCATGGCGCGAAGCAGGCTATCGCCGCATACCCCCCTGATGAAGTATCATTGGGGAACGGAACTCGCTCTTTCACGGCTAGCTTAGCCGACTCACTCAGTAGGCTCAGCACGGGTCGACCATTTAGCGCGCAGAGGCTTTACGAAGAAGTCGCAGCACAGAGGCAGCAGGAAACAGCACAAGCTCTCGCCAGGATGCCTAACGTGGCCAACAAGCCTTCAGCGCCCCGTGAAAGGGCGCCCGTATTTTTTACCTTGACTCCCGCAAAGGCTCACGGCATTATCCTGGTTCCCCTCGAACCCAAAGATACCCAGCTGCAATCGCCGCCTCAGTCCGCCGAGGCAGAGACGCAGGGCTCGTGGAGGGCCGGGCAAGAGGACCGCCCTCTCAACCCGGACGAGGTCATTGAACTAATCTTTGATGAGCCTAGAGTCCTTGTGTGCACAACCTTCGTGGGCGATGCGAGTCCAGGCATGGCCTCCTTCAACCAGTGGCTACACAACAGGCCCCCTATCGCAGCAAAGATTACTGTCGAGGGCATGTTCCTGGGCCCTCCGACCATGCTTTTGATCTCGATGCCGCACTCGATCTGGAACGTTGTCCAGCATGACAAGGTCTGCTGCTTTTTGGGACATATCAACTCCAACAACATGATACATCTTTATCAGCGGCTCGTCAAGTCAGCTTCCAAAGAGGCAGCGGCAGTGGCGGCAATGCCAATCGCCCCGCCACCCACCGCCCCGCCGCCCGCCGCCACTGAGGTTGCACCCCGAGAAGCACCCCAAGAACTGGCCCGAGAAGCCCGAGAGCAAGCCCGCGAATCAGTGCGAGAGCCAACTGGGGAGCCAGCTCGGGAGTCGGTTCGAGAGCCGGTCCCGACCAATCCGGCGGTGCCCCGGCGTCATCCGCTGACACAGGAAACCCCGCGGCGTGAAGAGGCGAGCCAGGTTCAAGCAGCTGCTCCAACTGGTGCCGCTCCGAGCCAGGCCAGCCCAAGTCAGGCGCCGGCATCCGACACCACGCCCAAGCACGAGGTTGAAGAGTCGGCAGAAATGAAGGAAGCAGCGGAGCAGCTGAAGGCGCTCAGTCATGTACGACCGGTGAGTGACGGGACGCCGCCGACGCTGGATCGTTCGAACACGAGAATCGGAGACAGTATCGCTGTCAGGCATGCCGGTGATCCCGGTTCGTCACCAGAACCGACCGATTCTGGTGGTGAAGATGCGTCTTTTGGCGCCAAGTTTAACACGCCGTCCTCCAAGCCCAAAATTCGGAAACCGCTGCAGAAGCAAACGCCGAAACAGGAGACCCGCTGTAACCACTGCAGCCACGCCCCGTTCAAGGACTCCTCCTCGCTCCGCAAGCATATAGCGGCCGCGCATACGAGACCGTTTCCTTGCGCCTTCTCGTTCGCCGGCTGCCCCAGCACGTTTGGTTCTAAGAACGAGTGGAAGCGACACATTGCGTCCCAGCACCTGTGTCTGACGTACTACCGCTGCTCGTCGTGCCCACAGAGCAGTCCCGACGGAAAAGGGAACGAGTTTAACAGAAAGGATCTTTTTACTCAACATCTTCGTCGGATGCACGCCCCCTTCTCTATTAAGAAGGCATTGAACAAGGGGGATAGCAAACTCCATGCGGAATGGGAGGCGCACGTCAAGGACATGCAGCAGTCCTGTCTTGTCATCCGGAGGCAGCCACCGCAGCGCTCAGCTTGCCCGAAGGCGGACTGCCAGAGTGTCTTTGAGGGGCCTGGATCCTGGGACGAGTGGACCGAACACGTTGGTCGACATATGGAGAAGGGTGAGGCATCACGGATGGGAGTTGATCGAATGCTGGCGAAATGGGCCTTTGAGGAGGGGATCATTGAGCGCCAAGACGATGGAGAGTACAAGCTCGTCGCCGGAGAGGGCGGAGGTCGGGATCCGAACGGCAGCTCGTTTCTTTCAGATTGCGGGAAGCGAGAAGACGAGGATCCCTCCATCACCGTGGCCATGCCGATCCTTGCGGACAGCATGGATGTGGACTGATACGTTCTGACTGGAGTGTGAGATATCACACGGTAGGTATACTTTTTCATGTCCTTTTGTATTGTCCATCTGCCACCGTGGCGGCAAGAGATGACGAATTATGACCACATTCCTATTATCAAGGCCGTGGCGCGAGGAATACCAGTTCTTCACAGAGCGGAAAAGAAAAAACGAGGGGGGAAAGCGGCGGCTAGGCGGATATCTGTCATTTGTTACACTGATATGACCTGGCGTATATTGGGTTAGCTATTATGAATCAACATTCTTGCGCGTACATTTGTTGGGATAGCGGATATGCCACCTATCTGTGCCCTCTTTTGCAACTTCCTGCCTGGTTATAGCCATCATAGCCCGCCCACATCACTGATGGCGCGTCAACCCACACAGCCAAGCAAGGGTCCGCGCCACCACCGCCGCAATACTCAAGTCGACTGTATGAGTATTGCGGCGATGATGACGCGGAGCCTTCAAGGGAGGATGGAGAAGCGGCGTATACCGAGCGAGGTGATGTGAGCGAGGTCCTAATAGAGGTGTTAGTTAGGATGTATCATGGGGAGGAAAAAGAAAACTGGGATGTTTCGCAGTGTCCGTGGATATTTATACTAGGCTGTGAGGCAAAAAGGCGATATATTAAGGTCTCATTTTATGAGCGGTAGGTTCTGTTGAGGACGTTAGGTTTGTGATAGACGCTGTGGTGGTGAAGAGATGGTCCCCTGAGATATCTATGTGAGCGATTGAGTTTCGTGAGTTTCGTACGGAGTAGGTGTCTTTAGGGATTGAGTTATGCATGATACGCGTATTTCGAAGACTAGAATCGTGATGACGGTGTATTAAAGGTTAGGCTGAAATAAAGTTACCTTACTTTACTTTACCTATTGATGCGGAGATAGGTGAGAATTAAGCTTGAATAAGCATATATAAAGAGTTTAAGAGGTTCTTGGCAGTATGGCCGGTGGCGGATTAATTGAAGTTACGTGTCGGCTTGCTTGAAGAAGCTCCCTCGGGGTTTTAGAGGTGGGTGATATAAGATGAACACTGTCTCAAGGTTGCGTTGGTTAGTTGTTAGGGTTTGTTGGGGGGGAGGTGACTCAGAGTATATGGGGATGGCCCGGCAAGACCCATCAATAACTGGCATCGGACGAGTCACCATGGCTATCCACTGCTTCGATATCTAGGTATCTCCCCAGACTGCGTAGTGGGGGGCTGAGTCTCGTAGAAAAGGTTCAACAGGGGACAATGGCTGACGATGGCTGTCTGGCGGCTGGACACGGCCGAGGGCGATGAACATGTTCAAGAATATACAAGCTTTTTAAAGACTTCCAGTTTAGTATCCCAAGACAGAAGACACAATAAAGAAGTGCGAGATAGCAAGGTTTGAATACAAAAAACCTACTCCAATGGACAAAATTCCAGGGCGTCAAAGAAAACACTCCCTTCCTCCGTTTCTGAAACCCCATGCCCAAACTCTTCCAAAATTCCTACGAGTCTCTCATATTTTGGACGGCCTCGGCCGCGTTCCGTGGCATCGAAGGCTTTGCACAGCTCAAGCGGGGAAAACTCTTCCATATCTTGCTCCAGCAGCCCGTCACAAAGGGCCGGGAACCGCGCGGTAGACCTCAGCGTCGGGTCTTCTCCGCGCCGAACCAGGTATTGGACATTCATCAAAGACTGTCCGCACCCGAGTGATGCTGCAGAGTTGTTGAAAAAATCTCTGCTGACAGCGTAGTGCAGGGGCGTCCAGCCTCGCACATCCTGCCTGTTTACATACGACGGGTCGCACGATGCACAAAGATAATCTAACACTCGGGTATCGGCGGCGAACTCGGCTCCAAAATGGAGGACGGTCCTCCCGTCGTCTGCGGCGAGACGAGAGAAGTCCACGCCGGCATGCTTTTTGAGAAACTCGAGACATTCTATTGCCGAGTCGGCAGAGCGGATGGCGTTGACGAAGGGGGATGCGTACTTGAGGTCTGTGGTTGGGAAATCGGCGTAGAGCTCGTTTTGGAGGAAGCGGAAGAACTCGAGGGTGCGTGGGCGAGTGCTAGACGGGATGATGTCGAGCATGGCGAGGGAGCGGCCGGCAACGACCTCGTGGATTGAGGCACCGTGGTCGACGAGGAGGTGCAGAACGTCGAGCCAGGTGTCTCGTGTGGGCGCGAACTGGGGGAAGTATCGGCTCTTTCGGGGGTTCATCCCCAAGGCGGAGAATACGGGTAGACTAGGGAGATGCGATACGTGTGAGCGGGAGGTAATTGGTAAGATATTTGGGCCAGTGGAAGACGCACACTCTGTCATCGTCTCCGATGTTGGGATCTGCGCCCGCCCCGAGCAGATAAGCGATAGAATCTACATGTCCGCCTTCGATAGCGAGCTGGGCAAAACAGAAGGTCAGCAAAGAAGTCGGCTCGGTCAAGCGGGTAATCTTCGAAACGGACCAATAAGGGAGTCACCCCATTGCACATTGCGCGATCTCCCACAAAGCCCACCCCGTCACAGAGATGCTGCCGGATCTTCCAGACATCGCCGTTGCGACAAGCGTTCAGGAAAGGTGAGTTGAGGGGGATGCGACGCTGCAAACGAATGAGCCGTGGGACAGATATCCTAAATTCGACATCGAAACTCCGCGCCCACAGCCAAGTCGGCAGTTTGTACCCTAGATAGATAGATGCGGCGAAGAAATGCTCACGGCTTGACTTTGTCGTGATCTCCCCATAGAATCCTAGTCGGCGCAGCATTGGCCCCATGCCCAGCACCATGTACTGGAAGGGACCGCCTGGGACTTGGTGGAGCTGTGAGTCCCGAAAGGGAAGGGGGCGGCTGGTGGCAGCAGCATCCGGGCTTTCGTTCTTGCTCTCTCTCTCCGCTTTGGCGGCCAGAAAGGCTTGGTAGTGCGACAGCGATATGTCGAAATTCGCAAACGTGAGGATGGACGACACCAACCAATCCAATTCTTCAAGTTCTGTCTGAACCCGCTTGAGCGCCGGCTTGTCTTTCAGAACCCACAGGATTCGCTTTCCGGTCCCTGGGCTCTTCTTAAGGTGGCCTTCTCCACTGTCGAAGCTCGCCCCTGCCTTTCGAAATGTCAGTTGGGCCGTCTCCAGGGCGTCCTGTGTCTTCTCTGCCGCCGAACTGCAATAGCTGCCTCGTTGCAGCTCGTTGCAGCAGGGAGGATTGAGTCATCTTCAAGCTCGCCGGGGCGAGACTGGACGTTCTCTAGGTGTTGTTGCAGCAAAGTGATATGGTTTCGAACACGTCGGGAGACCCTTGGGGAATCAGGCACCTCCCTGCAAAAGTTGGCAACGCCAATTGTGAGTTTGGCAAGCAGCTCGATGATATGCGCCACGGATGCGATGCCGCCGACGGAACCAAGAACTATCTCCGCCATGAGAGCTGATTAGATATGTAGGAGTGTTGATTTGGGCGTCTTTCAAGTTGATTGTGCGGCTAATATGAAACAACTTCAGGCTAAATCTCTGGCTATCGGAATCATGGGAGGGAAGATGCCCGAGGTATGAGGGGTGCGGCGGGGAGAAAAGGCGGCATTCCTGTCCGCATTGCCGATGGTTGCCACTTGGATTCTGCCTTGGCGGTTGGTCTTCCTGCAGTGTGGCTCGTCTAGATGCCGGGCACCTATGCAGCCAGAGCTTGACTTCAATTGATTGGTGGGCGGCCTGCCACGTCAGAAATTCCCAGCTGCAGTTGCTCGGGTCCGGAGCCTTGCGGCTGGCAGTGTCTTCGGAACAGAGCACCATTTGTATATGGGCTTGGACCCAACCTCTGAGCCCTCAGATGAGGACTGGCAACCCGGCGACTCTCCAGAGATTCAGAACGGTAGACCACATCGGATCTTACAAAACTGATAGCCCGGTGACTTTGCAGGCCCGCGGGAAGGAAAGGATGTGCTCAGGGGGGTGCACGAGGGAATGCGCAGGTGGAAGCGGCAGACCAAGAGAACGTCGAAATGCCCTGAATTACTGGCGAGGCAGAGAAAGCAGGCCAGAGGGACGGGCTTTTGCCAAGGGAAATCGTGTTTACATGTGGTACTGTGTAAGGAACAATTGCTCCGCCTACCTACTACCCAGGTACGTAGGTCTAAATATCATGGGCATCTTCTGACACCTGTCACACTCTAGTGCGGATGCGGAGCGGAAAACAGTGTAGCCAGTAATCATTATTGTATAGATTGCAGCCATGCCCGGTGCTCATGCTGCACTGTGTTAGTACAGTTCCGTGTTCTTACAACTACCTACTCAAGCCCCATTCTTCTTGAGCCACTCGACGACTTCGAGCTCTGGCGGAGTGAGCTGGGCTGATGCACGAGATAGTCCGTCGGTTACCATCAAGCGCCAGGCGTTGAAAACTGGGCTGGAGAGGCTTCGGAATCTTGTGAGCCGTGGTCGAGTGAGGGGATATGAATAGGGAACCAAGCCAGATGCAACAGTTCTAGGTACCCGATGGTACTTGTGTGCCTTCATCTAGGTTGACTCATCACGGTGCACAGTTTGTCTGGATTGCGACCGGCGTCTCTTGGATAGCCAGTTCCGGTTTAAAACTGCCAAGGTGATTGAGTCTCGGTAGGCAGTCATCGTAGGCATTTGATTGCCATGCATAATTTGGATGAGTCAGTCGGCGTTTTTGGCCGACTCCAGTCACTGATGTTGGTTGTCATGGCGTTTGTCATCAGCACTGAGTTGGCCGCCCGATGGGAATAATTAGGAGAGGAAGTGGATTGGTTTAAATAGCTCGCATTGTATCTATCAAACAACTGGATTGTTGTCACAGAATAAAGAGGAGCGTACAAAGGTGTCTCAGCATTTTTCTTTTACCTCCATGCCCATTTTTGTCAGTGTGATTGGGGAGAAGAATCACCCAGAGAAAGCCCACAATGAGCCATTGATGGACTTCAAGATACAGGAATCGCAAAAATGAGAAGAATTGGACTGGGAGGTGAGGCTGAAGGTCGCTGCTTGCGACCATTGCGGGGCAGGGGGTGTTGAATTCAACGCAGTCAACCAAGAACACAGTAATTACCGCCATCAAGTCTTGTTGTATTCAGCGGAGCCGTCTTCTCAGCTAAGCGAAGCTCTGGTGCTCGGCCGCCCTGCGGTTCCGTGGCGCCAAGGCGCGATTACGTAATTTGACAGGGGGCAGCACCCAGGGTGCGATTCTGCCGCCTCTCACCGCCTTCCGCATTTGGCGGGGGAGCCTCGCCTGGCAACGACATCATAACCATCAGGCTGAGCTGAAGTCCGTGCCAGCCTCATGGCTTGAATCTGTTTTTCACTTCTGAAATGAAATGTGCCCACGGAATCGCCTCTGCGAGCTGTCCTGCGTGGGGAGTAGTGTGCTGGGGAAGAGGGAGATTCTGCCGCTGGGCGGTGTGTCGCAATTGTTTAAGATAATCATGCAGCAGCTCTTGCGAAAGGGCAAACAAATCAGGAAATCAGAGAGATTCAACTCCAAGACTGGGATTCATTGAACCTATATATTCTTGGCGTGGTTGTGGCTGATGGTGTTGGTGTCAGCTTGAGCAGCAAAAGCTTGCGATTCTGCTATCGCTGGCAAACATGGTCATCATCAATTAGTGTCACGTCTTGGCTGCCACGAAAATTAAATATACAATCTACAAATCAAATCAATAACTTGGCACGATGGGAACTCTCCCTCCTTGCGTAGGAACACACTTGGGGCGGTGCTGGCAGGGACCGTATTGCGTCTCACTGCGGCTAGGGAGGAAAGGGGTTTGTTTACATTCATGACCACTATCAAAGGGGGACCGCGAATACATGTTGGATCAATGCAGAAAGCTGCCAAAATATCTGGATGACCTCTGCAAGCATTGGAAGAACCTCAAAAGGAAGGCCCTGCTGTCGTAGCAACCCTCGCTGCCAGCTGCGAGGGGCTGTCGCCGCGCAAACGCGGTGGTTGCTGTCCCGTGCTCGTCGCCGCCAGAGTGGGTCCGCCCGCGCCTGCCCGCCGCCGCCTATTTGAAAATGCGTCGCACTTCTGCCCCTCCTTCCCTCCTTCCTTCCTCACGCCCGCGGTGTCTCAAGAGTTTTCACACAAGATTTACGATTTCGATTGCATTCGCTCCCGATTACTTCTTCACACTCCGCTCTTGACTAGGATTCGTTTTCTTTTCAAGATGTGCGCTTCCGTCGTTCTCGCGGTGTTCTGCGCCTTGCTGCGTTGGCTCTGCCGCCTCGATGGCCGGTTGGTTCGTGCCGCCGCAACCATCGTTGGCGTGTTTGCAGTCGCCTCCAGCATTGGTTACGACCCAGAGTTCGTCACCGACCTCTTCGGAGCCTTCGTGCTCATCTTCCTCCTCTTCTGCGTAAGTCATCATCTTCTTTCTGGCCGGGTCCGTCACCCCCCGGTCGCACAAATCCCTCTGGGAGTGTGCTATGTGTTCTTTGGTGCAGTGTTTGCTACTGTAATGCTTCTAGGGACCGGTAACGTAGGGATGCTCACCAGCGTCTTGGACATCCTCTTGATTGAGGGTTCCATTCGACAGGCGCTTGGTTCGGAGTACGCCAAGCTATCGGCGGAGTATGCAAGGCAGGTCGACACCATCGGCACATTGAGAGAGTCTCTCCTCGCGTCATGTATAGAGTTTACCGCCCTCTGTCGCACCCGCAATGGAGGTATGGGTAGGCCCCTTAGGCCTCTGAGCGACTATTTAGCTGTCCACCGGGACATTGAATGGAAGGAGACTCGGCTCGATCTCGTGTATCACCTTTGTAAGCTCCTCCTTTCCTTTCTCAATCCTCCATCGCTTCCTACACAGTGGTGGCTTCGTCGCATCGTTGTCTTCATCATCACCACACCAACCCTTCACCATCACCGTCGCCCTTTTCATCCGCATCACCCCACACCATATTCATCCAATGTGCTAGTGCGCATGAACTAACCACTGACCACGTTTGGACAAAACAGACCAACTCAAGGATTTGAAGGTTGTCTGGCTTCAGCAGCGGATTGATTCCGTCCGCAAGGCTGTCAATGCCAACACCGACAATATCAGGGACCTCAAGGACGAGATCCAAGCCATGAGATCGAGAATCGTCGACTTTCGGGTCAAGTTCTCTGAGCAGCAGCGCCAGTTCCAGTTGCGCCAAGTCAGCCGGAAGAAGCCTGATCCTCGATCATTCTTCGAAAGCTGGAAGCAACGGGCAAGGCCTGTCGCAGCTCTCATTCGCAGCGATCGAGTCCCAGAGAGTCAGTGGTGCAGACAGGCTGCGGGTTTCCCACCGAGAGCGCCAAGGGAGGAGTGGGTTCTCCCTCTCCACGCTGCTGCGGCGGCTGCCGAGGCGTCGCGTCAACAGGTAGTGCTCCAACCGGAGTCGCCGCCTGCACTTCCTCAGCTTTGGTTCATGCCAGCTCTCGACGCGCAGTCTTTCCAGGAGTCTGCCAAGGAGGTGTTGGTCCCTTCTTTCGCGCCAGCCTCCGAGGCGGTCTTCGACTCGCCACTGAGCTTAGTCCAACCCCCCATTGAGGTAAGCTGCACCACTCTTCCTGGCCTCAGCCTTACTAACAACCCACAGGATTGCCTCATGCTCGACAGTCTCTCAGGCCCGGTAGAGAACCTGCACACCGATCCTGAAGCCGGCTCTGCGTCTGCATCGGTAGACAAAGACCACAGGTTCGCTGGAACAGAGAACTTATCTGACAGCTTGAGAAGACCCACGGCACAGTTTTTCGCGCCCTCGCCTTCGTTTGCATTCGCACCTGAGGCCTCTACTAGGGCTTCGGCTACTAGCGTCGCCCCTCCACCTCTGGCACCGACTCCAGCGCCGGCTCTGGCTTTTGCCTCGGCCCTCACTGTTGTCGCTTCGTCTTTGGCTCTGGCACAGGTAGCCACCACCACTGCCCCGGCACCGGCACCGGCTCTCAATGTCGTTCCCCCGCCTCAGGCCCCGGCTTCAGTGCCAACTCTGGCTTTTGCCTCGGCCCCCACTGTTGTCGCTTCGTCTTTGGCTCCGACATCTACTCCGGCACCGGCTGCCACCGAATCGGTTCTGCGTTCGGCTTTCCTGCCGCTGCGGACTTTGTCCAACGTGGTGGAGCCACAGAACCAGGTCACCGTTGCTTCCCCGCCGCCGAAGACCCCGTCTAACGCGGCAAGGCAACAGGGCACCCCCCCTGCGCCTCTGAAGACAAAGGATCTGGTGGATCATTCCATCGAGTCTAAGTCGGAGGAGGTGGGAAAGACTCTGGGGCCTAATTCAAATGGTCTCTTTTCCGGCGGGAACGGTGGTACGACAATTGCCACGTCTTTCACATTCCGTTCTGCGGTAGCCGCCGCCGATGTTCTGACCCCGGCTCCCTTGTTACCACAGACTTTGTCTAACGTGGCAGGGCCACAGAACACCGGCACTGTTGCACCGTCGTCGCTGCAGACTGCGTCTAACGCGACAGAGCAACAGGGCGCCCCAGCGAGAACTGATAGGCCAATGATCGCCCCGAGGTCTAGAAGGTCAGCAAAAACCTCGTCTTCTGCAGGTAACGCAGTCGCCGGGCCTTCGGGCTCAGCTGCGAAGACTGCAGCACCACTTGCGATGTCCCCCAGCCCCGCTATTGGTGGTTCTTCATCTATGGGAGCCCAGTTGGCAGATCCTGCACCCGCGGCGACTACGGCGCCCTCGTCCTCTCCGGCGGGGGTTCCCTCTGATCCCAAGGGCAAAGGCAAGGCCAAGGCTCCCGAAGCGCCCGTCGTTGATGATCAGTCACCAGGCTCCTTGCCGAAGTGGCCGATGACCGGGAAGGCTTATAGGGAACTGATGAATGAAGTCATCGAGGCGGTGAAGCTGAAGATGATGGGCGGGCAGGTTAAGAAGACAATGGATACGGACATCAGACCTATTCAGCTACTTGCGATTAATTCCGAGGACAAGGTGAACGCTGAGGTCAAGGACATCCTCGAGAAGGACTACATACCCGATTCTAAAGCCTGCGCGGACAAGGTCGCACGTTTCTTTTACAGCCCCAACGGTGAGCTGATGCGGAACGTCGAACACGATCTCAAGAGAAACCGTCTTCCTTCCTATTATGAGGCGATCCAGTTCGCGGTCCTTTCGGAGATTCGCAAGAAGCTTGCAGGCCACGGCATTGAGCTTCCTCAGGAAGTGTGGGTTTCAGGGTACAAGCACAAGATCTCCGGGGAATCCCTCGTTGACATCCTCGAAGAGTTGATTGACAAGGTGTCGACGAGGATGGAGTCGAAGAACGAGAGTACTCTGCTTTCAAAGTTCAAGGATAACGCCAAGACTGATCTAGTGGACCAAGTGGACTTTTCCATCATGATGGAACACGATGAGGCCGCTGACTGGGCCGCGATGTTCCTCTACGACAGGAGTGGCTGGCTCATCGAGAACATTGAGACACGTCTTCCCGGATTGTACAAGAGCGAGATGTTGCAGGAGGAAGTCCTCAAGATGGTTCGCCAAATTTTCGCAGCCCGAGACGTCTTTTTCCCAGAGTCTGTGACGATCGAGGGGTATCTTTAGGGGAATTCTTGAACTTTTGGGGGGTTCTTGAGTTTGTATGGGAGGATTTGGGTAGGGATTTGGGGTGGTACGGAGGACTGAGACTGGGACATTCGGGCGCTCGTGGTCGCCGGCTGGGGTTCTGCATGGTTCGGGTTGGACGACTTGGACAGTTCGGGTTGGATGGCTTGGACGGTTTGAGGCGGATTGCTTGGATTGGGCGACTCGGGTTGGATGGCTTGGGCTAGATGGTTCTGGTCTTGGAGTTGGGGTGATGGGTGACAAGGTAAGTTCGGGTAAGTGTTGGTTCATTGTGTGTATTTTCTTTGTCGGTTTTTCTTGGTTCGGGTTTCGGTACCGGAAGAGATCTAGGATCCTCCTGCTTTCTTTTGTAGTTTACTTTCTTTTTAGTTTCGGACCGGTCAGCACTAGCGGGGCATCACACCTGAACCTCTGCCCGCTGGTAGCCCCTGGACTGCGGGTTTTGTTCAGTTTCCCCGCAGCACCGCGAGAGCGGTCCCGAATGGGCAGGTATGATGCGAGCGCGGCCTTGTGGTTATACACCTTCTTCTTTTGTCAAAATGATGGTCTTTAAGAATGTGACATGTGTTGAAATTTGGGCAGGTTTGGAGAAGGTGAGGGTATTCGGAGATTGATGGAGCGCGGCTCCGTGAAGAGTTGGTGATGGGAGGACGAGGCTGTCAATCTGGAATTTGGCCTTGAGTTTGGGCTGCGGGAGCGCCATTTGAGCATGGTTGGGTCTTCAGCGAATGTCTACGACTGCAGTGGGCGGATGGTACTTCTGACCCATGTCATGAGGGTTTACGCTCTGTCCGATGACCTGATGCTTCTCCTTCCTGCCAACTCTGATCTCACTTCGACGGATCATGCTCCGAGTTGACTGGCGTGGGCATTTGGGCAGCAAGCGTAGCCGAGGAGAGCGGTACGAATGGGATTGTGTATGAACACGACAGCATCGGCAGAAGCATATCGTCGTATCTTGTCTACGAGCGGATCCCATGTTCTAACCCGGCTACGAGCCCGGCCAGAATAGGCGGTCATGAACATTCAAGAAGGGGAATGTGGACCAAGACGTTGGTTTTGGCTAGTAGTTATCCTCAGGCAGGTACCGATTGGGGCCTGGATGGGACGAGGACCAAGTAGAAGTATCACACAGCCTACAGAAACAGGTTTAGGCTTCACATGACATCACCCAACGCGGGCGAACACAGCGTGATCCGCAATAGAGCCGAATGTTCTTAGATCTTCATGCGAGGGTGCGAGACTTTGCCTTGAAATCTGAACTACGTTTTCCCAAGACTGGTGATACTGGACATGGCCGGGTGGATGACTGGCGTGTCTGGCCTCAGGTCAGAGCCGCGGGTCGATGGGCGGGCCGTCAGCGAGGAGGAGCCGGAAGAAGAGCGGTCCTTGCTTGGCCTGCGTCTTCACGGCAACTGTTGGCGGGGAGCGGCTGCGGAGAGGACGGCGTAGGGGTGCGAATTAGGAATCGCCGCATCCAGGTCCGCGGCGCTGAGAATAGTAGGACCGAACGAGGATAAATCTAGAGTTGACTAGAAGCAGGGCAAGGGCAGGATAGGCCTACGCTGCTGACAGCGGTTCAACGAGCGGTGATATTCCGGCGTGACATGGAGCGCAAAAAAGTTGACCAGGCGATCTTGTCACTTGACGGCAAGTACGAAAATAATCAGAGCAGAACGCAATCAGGACATGATGAAACTTGGGCAAGGGTTGTCCTGCGCGGCAGATTGAGGCCCTCTTCCTCTCTCTCGACAGCGGCGGTTTCCACCGGGCCTTTCACCGCCCTGTCGGCTGGAATGTCACGAGATAAAGCGCAGCCTGTTTTGCATCTTCGGGATAACCGCGGACAAGTGATATGATCTCTGGGAAGTTTACCACGGTACCTAAACTAACATTTCATGCGGTTGCTCATGGCACTTGTACAAGCGAAGGCCGCTCCGGTTTCACGAAGAATAGGCCATTCTTCTCCGCGGAAAATCAAATTCAAGTCCCTGAGACTTGCTCAATCGCCTGTCGTGTTTAATGCATGCCGTCAGACCGAGCGAACACTGTTGATGTCGCTTGCCATGTCGCGTTGAAAATTGCAAAGGGAAAGACAGCCAAGGGATGCCTTCGTCGCCAGGCGGAGCAATGTCTTTAACAGCACAATGTCCGTCGTTGAGATAGAAAACAACACCGCGGAAATGAGCAGGAAGAGTGATGCGTAGGTGCTCTTGCAGAGTGAGAGCTCATTCTCCGTCCATCAATTGATATCTGCTACCCAAAGCTCAGGGCATCCTGACCTGATTCTAAAGCCAAGGCCCATCAACCCCCCGGTTCACCCATCACTACCCCTTCACCCACCCCTCCTCCTCATTCTGCTTCTTACTCCTCCGACTCCACGCCGGCGGCTCATCATTCCCCTCCTCCTCGGCGCGATCTCCCTCCTCCTTCGTCTTGTGCACCGTCGTCGCTTTGTGCTCGGCTGGCGAGTACACCGTGTACAGCACCAGCGGCACGTCTCCCTTGTTGAGAAACTGGTGCTTTGTCCCCGCGGGGACGGCGACCATGTCCCCTGCTTTGATGGCTTGCTCTGCGCCACCGACTTGGGCGAGGCCGGTGCCTGAGGTGAATGTGAGGATTTGATCGACGGTGTGGATCTGGGGAAGTTGTTAGCTTAGGGGGACAAGGAGGAAGAGACGGAGGGAGGGGGAGGATAGTTACCTCTTCACCGATGTCGCCGCCTACGGGGACCGTCATGAGCACGACTTGCGAGTAGAGGCCTGTCCAGAGGACGCGCCGGAACTCGGGGGACTTGGCGGGTAGGGAGGTCGTCATGCCTGGGAAGTACTGCATCTCGTGCTTCGGGGGGTCGCTGCTGGGGGTTTTGAAATTCGCCATTCTATATTTGGGCGCGGTGCTCGTGCGTCGGATTTGAATTTGCTGTGTGTGTTGGCTACTAAGGATTGAGGTCGATGCGGCTTTGAGAAGTCTGGATTGGTGGAGTGCGCGAGGAGAGAATACGCCCTTGAGGGAAACGGCCGATTTAAACATGGCGAAGGAGGTGAACGCGTCGATGGATCGTCATCTCGGAGAGCCTAGGGTTTTAGTCGAGGGATCGAGATGACTGACAAAGTGCGTCATCGTTTTGAACAAACGGTCGGAGATGCCCCGCAATTGACCGGGCATTTCTCGCAGTGGGATGAGTGAGCAACCGGCGGGTAGATCCGAGAGGGGGATTACAAATGCCGTGCAGGGGGTCGATTGGAGTTTAAACGCCAAAATCAGGAACTTTTTTCTATTTAGCTATGGTTATTGCCTTCGCTGAGGAGGACTGCATTTCCGCGGCCGCTTATTGTTGCGGAGACCGAATGGCTCGCATCGGCTCCGACAGCTTGGCTCCGCGCGTCGGCGGTTCGTTCAAATGGTAAGCAAGACATTCAAAAATCTCAAGGCTCGATATCAAGCTCATCATAGTGTCTGTAGATTCCCATTCCGTACTTTTGCCGACGAGGGCTCTCGAGGTAGGCCTTGATCCGCGGGCGGTCCTTGACGGCATCGTACAGCGCAAACACCTTGGCGTGGTTGCCTTCGCTCTCCAGCTTCGCCATGGCCTTGGAAAACATGTACTTGACGCCGTCGATGCACTAAAGCCGTGTTAGAATAGCAGGCTACTTGATTTAGTTGAGAATCCACATACATGGAACAGCACAATATCGGCATAGGTCAGTTTCCCGCCGTACAGCCACGGCCCGTCGCCGCTCGCCTTAGAGTTGAGCACTCGCTCAAAGTACCCCAGGAACTTGGGCAGCCGCTCCTTGACATAGTCATCAGCTTTGCGCTTGCTCTCCGGCTTCTGGTCTTCGTAATACAGCCCGCTGGCGATGGGATGATGGCAGTCATGCGGCTCGTTGCTCAGGCCATCCAACGCCGTCAGCGCCAGTCCATTGACGCGATACAAGCCGTCTGGATCGCTCTCCGCATCGGGGATGAGTCCCAACCGGGTGCCGAGGTACTGCAGGATGTTGGGCGTCTGGTTGATCACGAGGTCGCCGTGGCGGAGGATTGGCGGGGCGAAGAAAGGCGTGTTGATGCCGTCGTCGGGGGCATCGCCCTTGATGTGCGCGAGAACCTCGTTGACGCCGCCTTCGATGTGGGCCGTGTCGGTGTACTCGGTGCCGGCTTCCTCGAGCACGAGCCGGATGTGCTCGCCGCGGCCGGGGAGAGAGGGCCAGTAGATCAGGTGGTAGGGCACATCCTTGGAGGACTTTTGCCGTTTGGCGGGGACTTCTTCGGATGCCATTGCGAGATTATCGCTCTTTGGGTTTCGGTCAACTTGAAGTCTTGAAAGTCAGGCTCGAGTTCAGTGCTGAATGCAAGGCGGGGTTGTGGAGGTGGCCGAAAGTGGAGCGGTGAGGGGGCTCGGGGTGCGGTGAGCGGAGAGACACTGACGTCAGCTGAACCCACAGTACGACGGACAGTGTTAATCGCGATTTCTGAGACAATGCAACCTCGACCTCGTGTTTTTTCCACGCCAAAACTATTAGGCCACTAAAATTACACGCTGCCACTCCTCGAACGTGCTGTGTCTGGATATCCAAAATATAGCAAAGCCATCCGTATATCCCAATTTGTGCCGCTCTCCAACGCCAGGCCGGAATCGATCGAATCGCAGAAAATACCCAGCAACTAGAGAAGTGTGTATCCAAAATTATCCGCCCCCATCATGGCAAACGCACACACGCACATGCGCACGCGCATCAAGCATCAACGCCCGGGTCTCCCAGGTCTCACGGCGCGATAAGCTTCTGGATGAGCGCCTTGCACTCCGCTGGGTCGTCGAACACGTGCCAAGCCGCCCTGTGGTGTCACGGTCAGCATCTTACGGACCTATGCGCATCGAAATCACGGCTGCCTTACTTTGGGATGCCCTCGAACGCCCTCTCGAACCTCGCCGGTAGGTTCTTCTCCTCGGTGCCGACGGACGCGATATCCTTCACTCTGCGGATGAGGATCAGCTTGACCCAGCCGGGATTCTCCCGGTAACTTTCGCCTGCTGAGTGTTAGCTGCTGGTAAAAAGGGCGGAGGAGAGAACGGGAGCGCCCACCGTAAGCTTCGGGGTCGCTCTGTGTCGAGTCGCCGATGAGGATCATCTTTCTCTTAGGTAGCCAACCGTGGACCTTCTTTATTCTGTCAATCTTGTACTGCTCCGTGCCGAGCGTGAGGTTCGATAGCAACCCCGGGATGGTCATCCAGCTTGCGTCTCGCAGGATCAGCTGCCCGTGCGGGTAATGGGCGTCCCGGAAGTCGTGAATGAAGGAGTAGAGGTTGTACGGCGATGCAGAGAGATAGAACCACGGCGCTGACTTGGTCACGAGGGTCTCGATATAGGCATACAGCTCCGGCATGCCGGGGACGGGTGTCGGGTCAGACTGCGCCAGAGAAGCATGTTAGCATTCGTCACACGATATTCGCGAGGAGCCTCAACATACCACGAACGTCGATCGCAGGATGCCTGTCGGGTCGCTTGTCATGGTCACCTTGATGGTGTCGTCGACATCTGCAAGATCGGGACATTAGCCAGAGGCACGGGGCGGAAGCGCGGGCGCGATTGGACGGCGGTTCCTCGTCATACCTGAGATGATTGACCACCCCTCGGGCTCTGCATAAACCGTCTTCATATCCAGAATACCCAACGTTCCTTGCGGCACATCTGCCGAGGACTGCGCCACCATGCTCTTTGGGGGCGGTGGGAGCTTCTTGATGTCGCTGCTGATGCCGTTCCTCCCGCCGGGGCCGAGCTTCAGCGCGTGGGTCTTGTCGTGGTTGATCCTTATCTGCTTTCCGGGGAGGATGTCCAGCACAAACGGCACGATGCGGCGCTCGATGATAGCCTCTTCTGCGTCTCCCTTGGCCAACCCTACCGCGTCGGCAATATCACCGACAACGTCGACAAACTTGGCGGGCACTTTACCGGCAAATGTTGCGGCGACGAACTCGGCCTGCCAGGTGCCATCGGGGCCCCGGAAGGCGACATTGTCGAAGAGCCAGACGACGTCGTTTTTGTGGATGGGCAGCGGGAGGGGGTTTCGGTTGCCAAGATACGACAGGATGTCCCTGATCTTAGATGTCTTGGATACCTTGGACGACCCGATGTTGAGCAGCGACGCCTCGGCGTCGGGGAACCCGTGGTCGCTTCTCGTCCGGCTCTCGAGGCTGGTCGCCTCCGACGTGGAGTATCTGAGGCGCGGCGGCATGGTGGACGTTCGCGCACTTTCGCAACTCGAGGTTTCGCGGTGTGGATATTTGGAGCGGCCGAGGGTTCGGGGTCGGTCAACGGAAATTGGTTGGAGAAGCCGGAGTTAGGGACGGTGAGGGGACGGCGCGCAGCGCAGGCGGGCAGGGTGGCGTGCGTCTTATGTATTGTGCGCGGCGCAAACCTGGAAGTCGAAAGTGCAGATTGCGACAGATGACCTCTCGTGGCCTTGCGACAGCCCCCACATGACGTTTTATGGGCGGCCCATCCTGTCCGCCAAGTGACCCCAAGGCCACAGCCTCTCTGTCTAGAGGTGCCAAGCCCCTGGGCACCTCCACCACGATGCGCGCCGAGCACGGTACACACACCAAGGCACGAGACCGGGGGCGGCCCCACAGGCACCCAGCCCCGCTGGGAGCTCGAGGACGGCACACTGACGGCCAAATCCGGGGAGGGTGTGGTGCGGCGCATCACACCGAGCGGGGCCCACCTCCGCATCACGGCCAATCAGCGCTCGCCGCCGACCGACGGAAATAACCAGCGCGAGCCAACTCGCCCAGGACAAGTGCTGACGAGCTTGCACAGCAAGTCGCTCCTTTGCCAATGGGCTGACCCGTTCACCCGCCGCTGCGAGCCTGCGGCTCTTCACATCTCCAGCCACCACAGCCGCACTGCTCGGTTCCTGACCGCCCTGCAATGATCTGCAGCTGTTGGCTGCCACGGACCAGTCAGCGCGCCAAACTCGGCACCCACTCCCGTATCCGCAATCCTGGGAAATTCCGGTGGGTGCGGGTGCCTGGAACTCGGCAATTCCTTCTGTCGGATTTCTGGTGGTTGCACCTGACACCAGTGCCGTCAGTGCGCTACGGAGTACCGAATTGACTCGAATTATCCGATTTTACTCGGTGAACGTGCACGCTCACGAGCCACGAGCAGCCACTGCTCTAGCTACCTGCCGTCTTCTGAAGAAGGCCTAGTCGATTTCTCAAAGGGGGTTAGTTCGTACTCTCAAGAACGCCTCACAGTGCTTGGCGACCGCTACACCAGATCTGGCGATAGCGGCACGTTTGCTGACTCAGAATTTGATGGCTGGAGAGGTGGCTTCGCGTGGCTAGAGAGCGTGCACGGTCTCCGAGTAAAACCGGATAATTCGAGTCAATTCGGTACA
>Ga0247758_1000315_pt1 | contig 42610 bp, 46 predicted proteins | sample UWRJL156409C4_FD_180950 | JGI IMG/M metagenome (GOLD analysis project Ga0247758, IMG submission 180950) | Plant litter microbial communities from Arlington Agricultural Research Station in Wisconsin, United States - UWRJ-L156-409C-4 | ecosystem: Environmental > Terrestrial > Plant litter >...
GCTCCGCCTGTCCGGTCGCCCGCCCGCGAAGGAATAGGATGTGCTCAGACTGCCCGTGACCCCTGGATCGAGCTGGGCGTACCCGTGGTAGGTGGCATCCAGCACCGCAAAGGTGTACCCGCCCGGATAGAAGAGGTTGAGGCGAATCTGGCAGTTCTTATCGCGGTCTGAGTCGGCGAAGCGTCGGCCGAGGTAGGTCTGGAATTCGTCGAAGCCGAGGGTTATGGCTGTGCGCTCGGGGCTGATTGTTATGGCGACAGAGTGGCGAGGGCAACCGCTTCCGGAGGTGGATGCGGAGTTGATGGTGATTTCGCTGGATGGAGGGGATGATGCGTCGGCGTCGGCGTTGGTGGAGAGGTCGATGGGGGATGTGAGAGTGGTGGTGACCAAGAGGAGGGCGCTGAAGATGCTGGTTGCTCTCATGGTTGAGAGTTGAAGTTGAGGATGAGATTTCGCCGCCCGGAATACTGTAACTGATGATACCAACCAGACGTCTGGTGACTTCGAGATACAATCAGTCGCGGTTGGTAGAAAATTAACGGCCAGCAACCTGCCCTCCAGGTAGTGGATAGATGGCCGAAAAGGATCGGTTTGAATACCCCCATAGGATACGTTGTTGAGGCAGTATGTGCATTGATGCGGAGCAGCTGAAAGCGGTAACCCATATCATCACGGTGTTATGCCGGTGGTTGACCAAAATGGGAGGCGGCATGGCTCATGTTGGTCCCGCCGTTTTGGATTTAGCCCCCAGCACTATTATCCCGTATTTTCGAGTCGGATTTGATATAGTGTCGAGTAAAGCTCAAGTAGCTTATGGTACTACTTGGAATTGAGTATTACCTTACTCATTTTCTGTTATCAAACCTTGAAATATGAAAGAGACGGTCTGTCTTCCTGTGGTCGGGTGGATTGTCACTCTCTACAAACTCTGAAGGCGATATAGTGCTCTTCATGAAGCGCAGGTACACATTGATATAGTTACCTACCTTACATAATACGGCAAAGAAAGTGCATTGTGGTGGGTGGTAATAATATAGAACTTTTTCTGGGGCCTTCGCTTTCAGTGATCCTATGGAACAGCTAGCCGGCACTCATTGGCAAGAAAGACAAAAGGGCCCAACAATTCGGAGTGACTCAGCTGGCGGTCGAGCGCTGGGGGTCTGGAAGAGGGAGGGGGCTTACCACACGTTGAAAACTGGATCCTGGAGCAGCACCACATCCTTTGGAGAATCTCGTCTCAGATCATGGCAACAGACGGGCCAACCAACAAGCTTCCTTCCTGCCCGTGGTCCAACAGTCGAACTGTCGAGGTTACTGATGACAACAACAACCTCAAGGACCTTCGGCAGCCAAGCCTGTGTACTCGGATTTCTCACAATACCTAAGGGATGTTAGGGGATTGTTAACCGAGCACTACACTTTCACCACCCCTACTCCTCCTATTCTAATAGCCCTCCCAAGATCATCTGTGGGAGGGCTGCCGTTGCGCCCGTCGGAAGTCAAGTGCCGTTCGAGCCTTTCCTGTCAACACAAGTACTACCAGATTGTCAACCTGGTACCTCAGCGGCGGTATCTCAAGTGACTCGTGTGACTCTGGCGTAGATCGCTACTTGTTTCTGAGCCCACCCGCAAGTTGTACTGGTCCAAGCCTTGGATCTACAAGAGGACAAAGCGCTTGGGTGGTAGTGCACCAGCTCGGGTTGCGTCCGATGAGAGGAACCCAAAGATTGAGCAAATTCATATATCTCCATGTTGAATTTCATCAACCGCCTGAGCCCTACAGATATTTCGGGGAATCCTAGCACAGGAGGCGTCTACGAGAGGGTATCCTGTACATTCTCCCCACCGCCAGTGACTGGTATTCATAACTGCGAGCCCACTATAAACGACGATTAGCACTGAAGGTCCTAGTTTTGTTTCTCATATTTCTGGCCTGAGCGGAGGGGGTGGAGTATCCACTGACCGCAGGAAAAGGGCTCGGGGGAAATAATACCCCACGACTATGAGAAACCACACAGATAGCTACGTCCACGTTATGTGGATACCACTGAAGCGTGCACAGTGGTAAGGTGTCAACCCAGTGTAAGCCTATGAGTGGAGTCTTGTCAAGAACACTAGTCTTTGCTGCCAGGTAAGATCAAGTGGGGAAATCAGACTTTCAGTTGGAAAGACCAGCGCCTGCCGGTATCAGTGAGGGTGGGGATCGTTACAATCTGAGACAGTGGTCCTAGTGTAATGGAAAGGCTCCAACAAAGCAAGGCCTGTTTGGGAGGAACTCGGGACGGGCCTCTCCACTAGCAAAGACTAGGGGTGAAGGCCGATGGTTGGAGGAGACTTCCTGCGGCCTGGCAGCCGTTTATTAGTTCGCTGCGGAGATTGAGTAGCGGTCTGGGGCCCGTTGCATGGATGTGACGAGTTGGGACAGCTCTTGGCAGCATTCTGTATGCCGATTCCCGGTTGAAAACACGTACCCAGCCTTGGCAGAGCAGATGGGGCCCGTCTCTGGAATGGCGTCCACATAACCGTTCACGCTGGGTTGAGACGTGGCAGATGCACGGCCCGAGGAATGAAAGCTCGGTAGGTATCTATCTGGCTTGTACAAGAGAAAGTGATGACTAGGCCTGGACGGTCAGACAATTCGGGATTTGGCGACGGGAAAATGAGGGCGGTAGAGGGGGAGCTAGACACCCGCTTCCAGTGAATACAGCCATGCGGGCGTGGGATGGCTCCGCCGTGCAGGCAGACATTTTTTGACTCGCGGGTTTCCGGTGGCCAAACAAGCCACCCCGGCAGGTGACACGGTGCAACCAGTGACAACTCTTGAATGTTGGCTGATCGGTGGTGCTCGGGTACATCGGCTCTCGAGTAGATCGTCAGCGGCTTGACACAGTGCGACAAGCCCTGGCGTTCCGTGCAACTCCAAGCGCCTATTCCGGCTACATCTGGTCGTGTCATCCATCGCCTGGCCGGTGACCCTTGGTGTTTGCTGTTCTTTGCTGTTGTATGTTGGCGCCGCGGGTCATCTGCGACCCAGCCCGAGACAGAACCCAACCCTCCTCACTAAGCTGCAGCTGTGTGGAATTTATGAGTTGACGGCGGTGGTCTCTTCGATGAGAAACTGTCTCGGCGGTTGGAGCTGGTGACACTGGCCAGCCACGTCGCCGACAAATCTCGAATCCCGAGGACGGAAAAGGATCGATATATGGCGAGTGGCTGCGACCGGAGTACGAACGCGGAAGTCGCCCGTCAGTGGCACGGCTCAAGCGGGAAAAGGCCGGCCGTGTCAGGCGGGGGAGGCGTCGAAGTAACTGCAGCACAAGCTGGGGGGATGCTGTCCAAGCACCTATCTGCCATCTGGTCAGCGTGGTGGGGGCGCTGGCGCAATGTGAGTAACAAAGATCAGGTAGTCGAGAGATGCTGAAGATCACACCGAGAATCCCAGCATACACCCCGACGCCCCGTGTAAGCTGGCACTGGACGGCCCCAGCAGCAAGCTGCGCATTGTCTCACCGCTGATCATGACATAATATTACCCCAAATACCCAGCTTGGCGGACCACTGTGTCAAATGTCTGACTGGGCTAATAAGCCGATAGCCGAACGGGATGGGAGCAGCGAGCAGCCACGGCGCCGCTCCATATCGGGGCTCACCATGCCATGGCGTGATGGTTTGGAGCCGACCTGTTACCGCATCTCAGCCGAGCCGACCAAACCTTCGACTGAGGGCGACAAAGGGTCGGTACGAGCGCGTTTCTGGGACTTCTACTTTGCAAAAGCGCATCTGGGGGCGGGGTTGAGGAACACGTTGCAGGCTGGGATTCCAAAACAGGAACGACCAAGACAAGGGTGAAGGGTGGGCGCAGGGTCACCGCCGTCTGCACACGGGTGTACGGGACTGCGTGTGGTTTTTCTGATGATCGGTTAGATGAGTAAGGCGACGGGACATTTGGGTTAGGTAGCGTAGGAAGACAGTGACAGCTCAGGCGAGACGAGGCGAGGGTGCTCAAAGATGGATACCGAACCCGGTGGCGCTTTTCGCTTCGTAGACCCGAACAGCTTCACGCTCTCATGCTGTATACTCTGGAGTATACAAGTACATCGAATTAATAGAGTTGCATTAGTAGAGCGCAGCCTGCAGCCTCTGCAGGCCAGACGAGGGCGCCGAGGGGAGAGGTGCGATCTTGGGCCGTTTTGGAGGACGGTGCGAATTGGCGTTGGTTGCGCATGGGATTCTCACTCGCTGCAGCCAATTCATCATCGAAGACATGCCGTGGACCCCTGTTCGCCCAGGGGGCCTGTGGGGCACCACGCCGCGCCCCAATGAAAACGGGCTATTGTGTCGTCACTGATGTCGATCAGCACTTTGATGGTTTCCAGGCTAACCCTGATCTGGACCGAGGTGGGGTGGACCACCGGGCGCCTCAGGCAGCCACTGCGTTGGCGCCGACCGAGAAATCAGACACGGGAGCGCTTGTGCGCCCTTGGTTTCTTGGGCTGGCTCAGCGCGCCGGCGAAAGCAAGACCGACAAGCCTCCCGTTAGAGTTGAGACCTCACATCGTGCGTCGTACATCGTGCATTGCGCTGCCGTCGTTACCAGGCACAAGCCTTAATCTGCGTAGGCATTTTACATTCTACCTGCTCTTATTACCCAGACAGCCCGCACCCTCTTCCGAGTCCCGATCGACATTCGCTTCCAGCAATAGCAGCTCCCCAAACAAGTCCCGGCCCTGCATTCCTGTGACCACACCTAACAACCAGTCGCAGCCGGACGCAGCAAGGCACAGCTTGTGCTGATCGCGGCAGGGAAACAGGACTCAGGAATATCCCAACACGCCCATCTCCTGACCAGCCTCTGTCCACCGCCAAAACAACCCCACCCCCTACCAAGCGCCAATCGCGAGCTTTCGAATTTCCCGCACCGATTACACCCTTCGTCTCGTCCCTTCCTTTCTGGGCAGCTGCCCGTCTCGCGCCCTCACGTCGTTCGCGTAGCTAGAATTCGCTGCCGCCTTCTGCCTATTGGCAGCTGACATTCTGACGTCCTGCCTGTGTTCTGCTGTCTGGACGACCGCCGCACACCCTCCCCGGCCACCCGGCTGGCTTCACTGCGACCTGCGACCTGCCGTGCACTTGCCCCCAGACTTTGGGATCCGCCTAAGCCGCCCTCGATTTGCGCCCTCACCTCACTTCGCCCCATCTTCTTACAACACCCCTAAAAGCGCCAACACTCAAACTCTCTGATCCGCTCGAGAAAACCCTACGTGTGCCCGCCCGGTGACGAATGGTGGCAAAGACACAACTCTTTTGCGCCGAGGAGACGGAGACGGATCGTCGTGTCCATAATACCCACCACGCTCCCCTGAACATCGCAACGAGCACTCTTACCCCCCACACGCCCACACTTCTCAAACGACGATTGCTTCTACACCGTCAACGGCTATAATAGATCATGGAGGACCACAGTCCGTCAACAGGGACAAATATGGGTTACCGTTCAGATTCGTCCTCCGGGTCGTCGGTCGACCACACCATCCACGCCCCGGCGCCAATACGGCCGCGCTTGCCCAGCCGCAAAAGCAGTGGGACGATGATAATACCCCGCGACGCCATCGATGCAGGGCCCGTCGACCTGCACGCCGGCCCCGACGACGTAAGGTCAATGAGTCCGAGGAGGACTAGCGAGGACATCGAGAGCCTTGGCAAGGCCGCAAGGGAAGAGTTACAAAGGTAAGAAGCGTGTGCAACGCCGTATCTCTTGCTTGTCTTGCTTGCTGACTGCAACCCAGACACGCGAAGGCACTTCAAGACTCTCTTGTTGTGCTATTCAACAGAATCGAGGCAGTCAAGGAGGAGCATGACAAACTCGATAACAACAACAAGTTTTTACAAAAGTATATCGGAGATCTCATGACAACCAGCAAGATCACGGCCACCACCAGCAAATCCAAGAAGTGATAGAGTCAGGGACTGGGCTTTGGGGCGAGAGTGGAGCCACGGACGGACCGTGGCCAACGATCTCGGCACGCGTTCAGGAGACGTCTGTCTGGACTTGTCGGCGGGCGCAACGGCGGCCCATATGCCAAAATGGCCACGAGAGCTCGCCGCCCCGACAAGCTGGCGTATGTAAAGGCCCCAGTGGGGGCCTTCCATGGGCCCCATTTAGCTGGAGAACGGTGCTCTTCCTAGAGAACAGACGGGAACTGTTTGGATTATTACGACCACCACTTGTTTGGTTTTTCTTGTACTAGCATGGAAGGCATTACATGATCAGGAGTTGGTCGCGATTTGATTTTGTGGCATTGCCGACACAGTTCTATACCACGGTTTGGTAACTCGGTTCAAGGACGGCTTGGAAAAGCAGCATGGGATATTCACCATCACCCCAGGCCATGCCATTTCAGCTGTCTGGCAGCAGGACTAGGGGTACATTACCAAGGCGTTTTACCATGGATTTATTGTTTTTGGATAGGGGTCCGTTACTCCAAGATTTGACGTTTAATACGCTTCTTTCCACTGTCCAAGAAGACAGCAACATGTGGGTGCAATGACGAGGTCCCACACGGCAACGAGGTGTGTCCCGGGCATGCACGCGGCCCACAGAACGACAATGCCAGAATACCTATGCCGCACGCATTATCCGCTGCACCTCGGGTTGCCTGGGTCCGTCCCTACGCAGTATACGTACACGTGTATTGGACCCTGAATTTTCCCAGGTGACATTCCCACAGTGGGCTCGGCTCCGCGATGGGATTGCGGCTGGAGGATTGCCTTCGTGTCGTTCAGGTTAGTTTCCCCTGACGTCACCGACACGGCAACGACCGTTCCCAGGGACCCCTCGCTAACACCCCTCATCGGTTTCCGGTGTCTTGGAATTCAATTTTGGTCGAGACATTCCAGTGTGGGCATGTTGGTGCAACGGCCGGCTCGAGTTGTTGTTTGCAAATTGCAACCTCCTGCAGCGGACTTTGGGGATGCGGGTATGCATGCGTGGGCTCGACGCAATGTGGAACTGAACCCCTTTTTCTCCGCTCGCTGCCCGTCTGCCCGCCTGCACGAGCAGCCCGCAAATTACGAGCTGCGGAGGTTACCCAGATGGCTTTAGAGGCTGGCCGTCCAGGTCCCTCGTTTAGCTGTCTGATCACCCGGACTTTGACAAAGGGTCCTCGGCTGGGGGAATTCGGGCACTCCTCTGCATGTACTGGCACTCATCAACAAAGCTATCATCAGCCTGGGTCGCACGTGGAAGAGCATCCCGTCGTGCTGGAACCAGGACCGAATGAGGTGGAAGCTGCCAGCTGGAATGCATGCCATCCACCTTGCGCCCGGCTGCAATCTACCTAAACGCAGTCCTCTGCCATAGGAGTAGCGCAGCCTGCCTGGGGCGATATTTGCTGCCTGGGACTGACCTCGGGAATTTTGGCTGGGCTTGTAGTGCCAAACGGGAGAGGTTTCGCAGCGAAACCTGCAATTCGAAGCCTCCCAGACTTTCTTTCACACCGGCTCCACAGGGGTGATGCCTTGCGCTGAATTGACTTTTCCGGCCTGGGGTGCTGAGTGCTGATGACTGCGCCGCTTGCACATCGATGACCAGCAATTGCGACCCGCCTGTTTTCAGCATTGGTTAGCGAACCAACGTGCGTCACGAAGCGTTGGTGACTAGCAATTGCGACCCCTGTTTTCAACAACGGTTAGCGAGCAGCCCCAGGCCCGGGTAGCACAATTGGCTAGTGCGTCAGACTTTTACGGCAGTCTTTCCAGGCTCCCAAAGTAATCTGAATGTTGCGAGTTCGAGTCTCGCCTCGGGCGTTCTTTTTGCTGTCCATCATCAATGATGACTGACCCCTTTATTTTGCTTAATTTGCTACTGGGACTCCCGGGGCCCGTATTTGAGCAGGCTGGCGGCCTTGGGACAATTGCAGGCCGTCTTCACCAGCCACCGGTGCAGTGTACCAGCCAAGCATATGTGTCGCGAGTCTTGATGTTCCCGGGCAGGCAATCGGCTTCCCCCCTTGTTTCGGCTCGGAGGTCTAACGCAAACCTATTGGTTACTGTTCTTCTTTGGCAATGAGAACACTGCAGCTTTCCTCATGACGCACTGCAACCAACCCCACGCACACCTCGGGGCCAGACCGCTGCCAGTGGTGCATAATACCGCCTCTCTGCATCCCCAATTCGTCATCCGGCTGAGCCGCCCCGACGACAGGGGCGAAATGGATCGCGTGCTCGCGGCGCGACGCGGAAGCGGGGCGACCCGAGTGGAGTTTTGACAATCACCAATCGCTTGCGAGTCATCATCCACGACCTTTCAACTTGGCATCCTCACACGCCAGCGAATTGCCAGTGGACAGAATGGCTACTGCAGCGCACCAAGACCCCCCATTGCAGGAGCGACAGCCGCTGCTCGGTGACCGGCCGGAGTCGGAGACGCAGCCAGGCGGCATCGCAGGCGAAGATCCGGAACGGGGCACCTTCACGCGAAATCTCGGCACTGTCGAAGCGTTTGCCATTGTCATCAGCATTGTGATCGGGAGTGGTGTTTTTACGTCGCCGGGGTCAATTGACACCAATGTACCGTCTCCAGGGGCTGCGCTGCTGGTATGGCTCGTAGGTGGCGTTTTGGCGTGGACCGGCGCGAGTACCCTGGCCGAGTTAGGCACTGCCATTCCCGGCGAAGGTGAGCTCTCCAAGAGCGGTTTCTATTATGCACTGTACTGATGGAATACAGGCGGGGTGCAGCCATACCTCAAGTACATCTTTGGTGATGTATTTGGCTTCTTGGCGGCGTGGACCTGGGTTGTGGCTGTCATGCCTGCCACCCTCGCCATTCTGAGCATTGTTTTCATCGAGAGCATATACTCGGCTGCTGGAGTCGTCGGCCAGGAGGCCAACATCGTGCACAAACTTCTGTCGGTTGGCATTCTCGTCCTCATTAGCTTGGCGAACTCAATCAGCACGAAGGCGAGCACCAGGTTGAACAACTTCTTCGTTGTGACCAAGTTTTTTACGATCGCTGCCATTGTTTTGGTGGCCTCTGCTGCTGTGGCAATTCATCTTTTTGTGGGCGGAGACGAAAAGGCAGAAGAGCCTCTGGACTGGTACAGGAAGCCATGGTTTGGCTATCGGGATAGCATCAACCCAGGCGGAAGTATCACTCACTGGGAGGACTTGAGCGAGTGGGAAACTCTGGGGCACCTTTCGGCTGCACTCTACGGGGCTCTCTGGGCGTACTCTGGATGGGACAAGGTAAGCTTATTCTATTGAAATTTGACCGTGAAGTTCTGTCTTGCTGATGACACAGGCGATATACATTTCCGCCGAATTGTCTGCACCGGCCAAGCAGCTGCCTCTGGCAATCAACACATCGATCCCCACTATCATCCTCTGCTTCATTGCTGCCAACGCCTCTTATTACATTCTCCTGCCTTGGAGGATAGTCTCAACGACCGACAGTGTCGCTGTGGTAAGCCTCGGCCCCTAGCCAGTCTCATGTGCAACCTTAGCTAATGTGGCAACGTTGAAGACCGCCATCACACACTTCCTGGGCCCAGCTTCCGGAACTGTGGCCGCTGTATTAATATGTTTGGTTGTTGCCGGCTCGCTGTTGGGCAACTCGTTCGTTGCCGGACGCATGGCTGTTGCTGCAGCAAATATGAACTGGTTTCCTCACCTGTTCAGTGTTGTGGGCCGGGTGGGAACTCGCTCCATCGAGGATGACAGCGCGCCTTCGACGGATGATCCGAAAGGAACCCGATCTGACGCTCCTATCAACGCCATCATTCTGTCTTCCATCATATCTGCCCTGTACATCCTTCTGGGCAGCTTCCGTGTGCTATTGACCTTCAACGGGTTGGGGGAGTACACATTCTTCTTCCTTACGGTTGTGGGAGCCATCGTGCTGCGGTATCGGGAGCCGGATCTTGCGAGGCCCTACAAGCCATCAGTGCTTATCCCGGTCGTCTTTGCGTTGGTGAGCGGGTTCGTTGTCATCCGTGGGGCAATATTCGCGCCCTCGCAGGCTGCTATTCTGCTGGGGCTCTGGACGGCAGGTTTGGCATTCTACTCGGCCAGGAGATGGTCTCAGAGGCGAGCATCTGCTTCATAGTTGGCTTGGATGGTGCCGACTAGAGAGTGTGTTGGCGAAAGCCTGAGTAAATAGGAGACTCGAAATTTTTGGTTTTGTGCAAGTCGTTTGTGCTGCATTCAAGTTGAAGCGCCACTGCCGTTTTTGGCAGTAGCCACTTCTAGTCACTAAGATTGGGAAGAGAAAACAGGTGATGTGTCATCATTTCACCTTTCTCAAACTTATCGCGACTTCCTAGCAAACCAGCTCCCCAACAACTATAAACCCCCTCCCCCTCCCCTCTTGTTCTCGGGCTATCCTGATCTTCTCCGTTTCTATCAGTAGATACATCTCGGCTCGACGATGACTACAATGGTAGTTCATTCGGGGTTTCATCATGATGCGCTCAATCTCATTCCTGTCCTCCTGCTAGGCTACCCCTTGATAGAAGTAAATAAAGTCTCTCCAAATCCCCTCTTCCTTGATTGCCCCCATCTCTATTCTTGTGCTTGCTTACACCACGAGAAGTGCGACCGTTGCACCGTCGGCGTACGCCAAACTTTCTTCAAGCTGTCAACCTGAGAAAATCTAGGGCTTCCAATACGGTGTGACATCTACTTATGCCAGTCGAAGTTCTATCACGCCTGGGTAGGCCCATCGCTCCAAGAGATTGGTTTGCAGCGCTTCAGGCCATAAGCGTTGTAGTGTTTGAGTACCACGCTGCCTTGGCGTACGCTATGCCTCGCCAGGCGTCTCATTTCGAGGTTCCGGTATTTGGTGCTTCTTTCCCGTAGCTAGACCTTGGCTCAAGAGTGATATACTGCCTCTTAGAAGTTTCTGGTTCTGTCCCGCTTGCCTTACGTGTCCCGAGTGTGATGTAGCCTTGATTTTCACTACACTACAAGTCAATTCAAGCTTCTTCCTAAGAAGACACCTGCCAAGAGATTGAGAAGCAATACTGCCAGGCTCATCAAGTTAGATTCTCCACGAGTTAACCCCCTCGTTTAACCCTCGTCCACTAGGCTATTCGTTCTATTCACGGATTCCAGGCCATTGTGCCCGTCGTTGCGCTGTGGCCCCCGCTTTTACGCACTCCGGTGTTTTCTTCACCGTGTGAAAATTCGCTCCCTCCTGCCCGCTTCCTCCTCCTTCAGGCTTCATATTCTCGACAGGCATCCCACCGTACTGCACGCTTCCGCATTCCAGTGGCACCCTACACTCCTTGATCGACTCGGAACCATCGAGCTTTTTTATAAGGCAAAGATCATCTTGAATTCTTTTAGCTGCCATCCTCCTAACTCTTGAGCGTCACGAGAATCACCCTCCCCATCGCCCAGGTCCCGTCTCCATCTCTCTACCTAGTTAAGGCTTCACACCCTCCACAAGCTGCTCGCTAGGCGCATCACCCGTGTAAGATAGCTAGAAAGCCAGTGGTTATTGACGCTTCTCATCGACCTAGTAAGTGGTTTATAAGTTTTAACTGAAGTGAGCTCTTTCAACTGACATGTCCTCGTACCCAGCAATATAAGCATCATCCGATCCTCTTGGCTTCTCTCTCTTCTTGGGGTTGTATTCTCTAGGAGAATTCTTGTGGTATTTTGAGTTTTTTTGATTGAACCAGTAAGCGGCAGTTGCGAAGACAAAGATCGAACAAAGTCCTTTCAGCTAGCACCTCCCTAGAGTCACAAGTATCACAATGGCGGCACCGCAGATGCGTACAGTCAGAAACCCGGCCGATGAGCGGTTTCTTTCGGGATTCCTGCCCACGAACGGCTTGGCTGTTCACCCTCGCGATGGGTAGGTTTCATTTCTGCCCACTTGTAGTAGCCACTTACATTATGTATATTCTGACTTTCACTTTCACAGAAGCCGCCCTCTCACAGGGAACATGGCCACAGATGCCAACATTCTTGCGGCGGACACGGGGTGAGAAAGGGAACTCGACCAAGCTCGTTCTGGCCTTGGACTCGATGATCGGGTTCATGGACCGGTCCGGGCTGCACCCCGCTCCCCTTCTGGCTGTGCAAGTCCTTGCCTCGCCCCCTTGTCGCTGTTGCTGTTCCTGCCCCCGCTGCTCTTGCTGTGCCCGTCGTTCCGGCTGCCCCCGTCGTCCCTGCTGGCCCTGTCGCTCCCATAATCCCGGCTGCTCGCATCCCTGCTGGTCCCGCAGTTTTTGCGGCGCCCGCTGCCCTTCCCGGCTCCTTGGCTCCTGTCTTCGCCGCTCCCCCGCCCGCCATCGCCACCGCCGCCGACCTCGCCAACGTTGCCGGCCCCAACGGGGACTTTGTCCCGCATATCGGCCTGCTGCCCTTTGAGCGAGAAGGAGGGTACAGCTCACCCACCGAGGTCACTCCACTGACCGTGGATGAGCTGTACCCTGAGAAATTCCTGGAGGAGAACAGGTACCGTTGGCATGTAATGCCGGTGGAGGACAGATTTGTGTGATCTTGTTTTGCTCTTTTTCCCTTTCTTTTTCTTTCTTTTATTTGTAAGATTATAGCCTGGCTTCACAGGGCTGGGGTGGCTGGATGCCCCCCTGAATGGAACCGTTCTCTCTTTTGGTGAAAGTGCACTCACCTACTATGAAACGTGACTGCAGTGCTTGAACTAATTGAATTAATCGTGAAATCTGCACAAAGATTCCCGGGGCTCACTTCGGTGGGCAGTTACAATGCATGACATCTCAATCGGAAGAACAGGCTGAGGTGTCCCGTTTGACAGACCGCAGCCGCGGGTCTTGACGAGACTTGAGATGGACGTTCAGATATAAACTTATGCTTTATGTCATCTCCAGGGATTCCGATTGCAAATTGGAAGTTTAAGCACAATGGACTCGAATATTCGCGAGATTTCGCAGCTTGGGGGAATACCTTGGTTCTCGCTTGAAAGCAAAACTCACGGACTGTCTCACAATGGCCCACAGCCAACGACAACTTCCAAATTCGCGCTGTTTGCAATCAGAGGAAAAGGGGCTAACACGTGGACCAGAGGTTCTTATGGTCTCCGAGGCGATCGTAGTAGAAGTGACCGTCCGGAGAAAGTGGTTGGGACGACACAAGGCGAGGAAGTTTAAGCCCGCTGTTTGCATGCGATAATCGAGCCTAGTGGAGTCCTCGGGCCTAGGCTTGGCAAACGCGCCAGGAGTCCGTTGGCTTCATCTCGGTCAAAGTATCCCGACTAGTCGTGTCGTCCCTTCCCTGGCTTTATTCTGGTTTTGCTCGCCAGTATCCGGCTCGGTGCCGTCGGTCCAACTGTGCCAAATTACACAGCTGTTCAATTGTGCAGCTGTCGTTCCAGATGAAGAATCCGAAGCAACACGGATCTGTTGGGCTCACATTTATGCCACTAGGCAACCAGACTTGAACATGAAAATTGTTTGCAACCGCGGTTTTACATCATATCGGACTCTGATGGAGCTGCTTTGGCGGTGAGCTTGCTAGCTTTACTTATATGACCCTTCCAGATACCCACTCGGCGTGAAGAACGAATTGAGGCGATTCAGGAGGCAAGACCAGACGATGGGGGCTCATTATATATCTAGGCAGGTCTCCCGAGCCGCAAGCTTGCAACCGGATCTTTCCTCTTCGCACCACCACTCTCTTTTTGCTTGCAGTGCCTCTTTGCCATTCTAAAGCTCTTCGCCGACCACTGTCTGTCACAGCAGCTCAACCATCGCCAACTTAAAGCGTTTCTTTCTCTACTCTCTCTGCTCCGCGGCATAGCTCAAGATGCATTGCCTCCTTTTCCGTGTCTTCGCTCTGTTAGGCCTCCTCGCCTTGACCATTGCCACTCCAATCACCTCGGTCTCTCTGATCTCCCCGCGAAAGTCCTCCGCTTCTTCCCAGGTCCGTGACTGCTTCGACAGCGACTACATCAACCAGTCCACGGACGGTTCCCCACGTGTCGCCGACTGCCTGCAGATCACATACGACATTATAGGCGATACAACCTACTACTTCTGGTCGGGTGGCGCGCAGACACAGTTGGCCCAGTTTTGGTACCTGCGCCTGTGAGTGACCGCATGGCCCCAGCAACATGGAGAATATTGGCTAACTTTCACCGCAGTCGGCGTGCAGACTGCCTGTCTTCCGGACAACTGCCCGGGTAAAGGCTTCGAAGTCAAGGTCGGAACTACGGATTTCATTGATCTCATCAACGACAGCATCAACCGATTCACGTGGAACGACAAGGTTGGAGCGATGGGGACGATGAAGTGCTGGCGAGAGGCCATCAGTTCTCCAGTTCCAGTAGTCTGGGGACTCTATCACACCGACACTTCCAAGTCAGCCACCGAGAGCAACGCCATTTCCGCGGGCGACAGCGCCGTCTCTGTCGGCGACAGCGCCATCTCTATGGTTGAAACCGCCACATCCAAACGCCGCGATAGCTCTGACGCGATCTTCTTCAAGGGCGATAGCATCAACGACTGCGACAGCAGCTCCTTTGAAAACCACTCCACCGGCGGTTCTCCTCTCGTTGAAGACTGCCAGCAGCTCGCTAACAACATTGCGGGTTGCGGCCACTGGGAGTTCCAAGCGGGTTCTCAACACCAGCTGGCGCAGTACAACTCCTGTGCTTTTGGCGTGGAGACCTACTGTTTCGTGCGACGAATCTGGGCACGTGAAATTTCCTTTTTCGTACCTCGCGCACGTGACGTAGCCCACCTTAGCTCAGGCCCGGCTCAGTCCCTGCTTAGGATTTGCTCAGGCCAAGTACCATTTTCGGCACGCTGCGCTGCATTATGCTGAATTGCTTCAACTCTAGCCAAATGGGCCCAGAATTCGTCCCATATATAAAGATGGCGAAAATCGGACCCCATTTTGAAAATGAACAGCCTCGCCTCTACCTGTTCTATTTTTTTCCAAAAAAAAATTCGGTTGCCTACCCAACCGCTGGGGACTTAGCCTCTGCCCTCCAAGTCTCACATCTTCACCTTCTTTAAAGCATTTCTAGTTCTGTTATTCAATATCCTAAACTCAATCACTGCCAAACCGCCATCTTCACGAAGGTCGACAACTGCGGTGCCAGTATCGACATGTCCAACGCGGCTTATCAGCTAGATTGTTGATTGCGTGCTTTTTTGGGCTGCAGGCATCAGTCCACTGGCAATACCACTGGCTAGGCAGTCCAGACAGCCCAAAACAGTTTTCCTAAACCGATGTCCTCCTTGCCGAATGCAGGGTTACTAAGCTGGCAGTCCTCTATGGGTATCGTCGCCAGTTGGGCGTTCTGATGCCAGTCGGTGTTTCTAGAGCTGAGCCACCAACAAAAATCGGGCTCCTTTGCGCCTGTCTTACCCCAGTGCTTCACCCGGTCGCGGCTTAAAGTGCGAAGGACGATTACTTTTAGGTTGGTAGATGACAACGTCTGTGAAGCTTTTAAATGTAGATAGTCTTGTGATTTGACGGTAAAGACGAGTCAGGTAGCGAAATTAGCACGCCATCACGTTCTCGGGATACTCGACGCTATCATGTTCGTATGGGAGCGGCCGCGACCGGCAGTTTCTGTAGTCCTAGGACCTCGGCCTTAAATATGGACGTTCCCAAGTATACAGCCTTAGGCGATGCGGCCTTTTCTACTTACTCTATACCCTGTTGAGAACCGGCTCTTGTCCTTTGCGCCAAGTTTCTAGTCCCAAAGAGCTGCGAGGGGGTGTTGTGCACGATACGCCGGGGATGACTATTGACACTAAGCAAGAATGCCTATTGCCCTTTGCCGGCACATCGGACCGCTTAAGGCCGTCCGGCAGAGTTCCTAGCGGCGCAGGCATCGCAGGGCTCCAGGGCGACGAAATCGTTACAAGTCCAATATGCGGGGGGGAAGGTGCAAAGAGTGCTTCACATGCATGACGACATGGCCGCACTGGGGGTGGATGGAGCAGTTGCTGGTGAGGTCTGTTATCAGACGGGTGTAGGCTGCAAAGCGAGGCAGAACGAGAGGGGTCGCGGTCGACATATTTTGGGCAAGCGGCGGTGAAAGAAGTTTACCTCTGTCTCGGGATTGTTATAGATAATTGCTGCTATATGATGTATTTAGAGTATCAGCTCCCGTTTATGAACCAGGATTCCTGGCGCAGACCCGCCTCGCACGGCACCTCAACCCCCTGTGGAACGTGTAGATCGTTATATATAAAGAGCGTGTAAGGGATATCCTGCTAGGCTAGCACATTGTTATAAGACAGTGCATAACATCCTAGCGTGATTTTGAGGATGGTACACGGTGTACTAGTATTGGAATTTAACACGGTATGTAACATACCAGCACGTAGAACTGTACCAGTACGTGATATACCAGTACATGCCGTACTAACCTCAAATGTACCAGCTTGGCCTTGTAGCCCAGAACAGGGCTGGCGTCACAGCCCTGAACCAACAGGATGGGCACCGGATCGTAAGCGCTGCACCGCCGATAAAGGTACGGCACATGCGCCGTATATAGCTGAGCAAGCAGATTTCCCTCTTTTCCATCTCTTTGAGCAATAACAAGCCCAATTGCACAGGCCTAGCTTGGTGCCGTGAGAGCTGGCTCTGTAAAGCCTAAAAATTAGCTCCTTCCTGAACTCAGCCACAGAATTAAGGTAACTAAGGGGGCCAAGATTAAGCACCTCTCTACATAGGCCGAAATTTGGGACTCGTGAATGGGAGCATAGATAAAGGCATTCGGGCACATCGTCCGCAGGCGCAGCTATTCTCAAGCCCCCATTTCCACGCTTTTGGGCGTTAAGAATTAGTTTTACTGTTTATAGGCATAGAAATGGTAGATTTCCCTGTTAATAATACAAAAGAGCTCCTAGGACGCGATTTCACCGTATATAACCCTATCCCTAGCATAATGGGTCGGGAGTAAGTGCTCGAATAGCCAAAGTATGAGTGCCTCCCGAGCAAATACCTTCTAGTACAGCATAGTGATGGTATAGGTTTGAAATTAATTTAATTAGTTCCTTTTAGTTTGTTTTAGTTTTTTAGTTAGGCATAGATTGCTCAGCTTTAACAATAGGGCTTCCGGCCCTAGTCACATACGTACACCCAGTACACATATACGTGATGATTGGAATTGTTGCCTGGGAGCTATCCTTACAGATTACGCATCGTCTGCTTCCTATCGATAGGGACATTTTAGCCGGAGGGACTAAAAAGGGGCCTCTGAGGCTGTGTGGCGGCGGTGTACGGGATCACCCCAACTCACCCCAACGAAAACGGAAATTTCGTGTGCCCAGATTCGTCTCATGAAACCAAGCTGTATCAAATTCACCGAGGTCGGGTCCTGCCCTCCTTCCGGAACCATTGTCAAGATTGGTAACCAAGACATCATCGACGCCATCAACGAGAGCATCACTCGGTTCACGTGGGATGGCAAAGTTGGAGCAGCCGGACACATGAAGTGTCAAGAATGGATCGATGACCATCCTACTCCAGTACTCTGGGGGATCTATGGCAATAGCCAGTAGCGCCTCTGCTGGATCATGGTGAGATTCGGGCCGCTCTCGGAGCATCATTCTTTTGTGGGGGATCTGGCACCACAAGGGGAGGGTACACAATACTGCATATGAGACTCTGCAGATGTATATAGTGTGATGGGCAGACAGATATCTCGGCGAGAATCAGAGTAGTTTGCTACACCATGTTTGTGCCGTTAGCCCTGATGACCTGTCCAGACACCCATCTGCTGCCAGCGTGGAAGGCAATCACTTCGGCAGCTTACTCAGGCGTACCAAGCCTGTCGAAGGACCTCTGTGCTTGCAACATGAGCACCACCTGCTCTGGCTTCTCTTCGAACAACAGACCGGTAGTCGTTGGGCCCGGCGCAACGGCGTTTACCGTAATGTTCTTCCTTTCCAGTTCCTTCAACAGCAACCGAGGCACCTATTCACCGGCACCTGACGCCGTGTTGAGTCCCGTTGAATGAAAGTGGCACGACAGCCTCCCGTCAGGGGTATGTGAGGAGCTGCCTTCTGAAGCAAAAACAGCGGCCCCTTGATGTTGAGGCTCATAGCATTCTCAAACGTCGCCTCGGTTGCGCTCTCCAACAGGCCCATGGGCATCACACCCGCTTTATAACCGCTAGAACAACCCAGAAAGCAACCTAAGTAGGCAGGCATTGGGTGAGTAGGTTCGCTGTCGGATTTATGTGTCGGGCTTGGTTGGTAGCCCCGAGCCCCTACGGCAGCCCCTTTCCGCAGAATCCGCCCGCCCTACTTCTATGTCTAACACAAAACAATCAGAGCTAAGTGGCAACAACATTAAATGATCGACTGTCATCGAAACCTTCAATGATTGAAATGCACATAGCAGAATAAACATTCCACTGCGAGCCAGATTTTATGACTAGAGCTAGATGCTCGCGTCTAGCCCTATCTGAAATTGAAAACAAACAGGGAAAGTTGGACAGAACACGACCTTCAGCTCCTTGGTCCAGATCCATATACCTGCTGAATAAACCTATCAACTTCACCGATAATGCGTATGCTCTGATCGACGCTTGGCGAGGTCGGGTCGCCGGTCACCATTTGCCAACCATCCAACAGCTGACGAAGATGATGGCCTGCACCTAGTACTTCAGGTGCAATGAGGTTCCTCAGAGCTGGTATCCGACACGCTGCGAGTATAACGAGCATTGCGCCGGCCATACTAATCCCCGTGTCAGTCTCGCTAGCTATGTTTCATCACGTCTTCACAGACATCGCAAGGACAACGTACGATAGTGAGCATATCCAAGTATCCACCAACACTGTCTGGGCGAACCCTCTCAGATTCAGAATGTGCAGTAGGCAAGCATCTAGGCACGATTTGCAGTTTTTCAGAACGTCAGGGCTTGCCGGCCCACCGTCGCCGGTAGGCGCTTCACCGCCTAACCCACTGAGCATCCACATCAGATAGCTGAAGTCCATCCTAGAATCAGCAGGGCAACGTGTTAATCCAGATATGTGTACTTACGGTCGATATATGACGCTTTGGCTATTTGTAAATTTCAGTTAGTTATTTTGCTTAAGGTACAGGTGGCTTGAGGTCTTCGAAAACCTTTCTCTTTTGACCCACACATACCAGGTTAGATATCTTTGTCTCAGAAATCCGCCGTGCTCAGTTGCTGTTGGTATGCAATCATATCCAACGGTGAAGGCGAATGCGGCTGGCAGTACGTCCCGCCACTCGTCCAGCTGGTGATTTAGTTCGGCTACGACATACGGAAAGCGTGCGTTGTCGAGCGATGCACCTGTTCCTCGAGCATAGAGTAATTGGTGTACGCGGTTAAGTAGCCTCCGCATGGAAATGCATGCGAGAAAGTACAAGGATGATTGCTCCTCTTCTTCTGGTGTTGTATGGGTGTGATAGTCGCCTGGGAGCCGAATGGATGATTCGATGCGGGCAATACCAGACAGGGGCAAACTAGACAATTCTGCCAGATAGTCGCTTTCAAGGATGTAGCAAGACCAAAACACGCGGCGAATACGCTCTTGGTCCTCAGGAGGTTCGTCGTGTGGCGGATACGACAATAGGAGGAGGCATTTCGCGGCGGCGGCATGGATATACTCCCATGCTTGGAGGGGGCGGCGTACAAATGCGAAATAAACGGCGGCAAAGAATAGGCAATGTGTCGCAGTTGCACTGACGTCCGTATGCGCGATGTAGAGCTTCTTAAGCGCGCTGTCGAAGTATGTGTCGCCCATCGCCCTCCTGCTTGCCCTCCGTTTCTTGTCCTCTTCTGTCAACGCTGTAGTCCCTGCTGTCAGCCGCGCGGTAACCTGGCTCGCGCACCCAAGCGCCATAGTGAGTAGCGAGAGACAGGTGGAAGGTCCCTCTTCGTCGAAGGAACTGTTATCGACGATGTTACGTATCAGATCCAGCTGGCTCCGCGACATAGTAGGATACCAGAAGTTCACGGTACGTGAGAATGAGTCAAGGATGCTATCGATATCCTCGGCCGTTACATAGGGGTGCATCATGGTGGTACGCGTCCGAATGCGGGCTCGAGACTGCTCGAGTTGAAATATGGGGGTGTAGTCGTCTCGCATGCTAGGGAACACATCGAAGTGCGGCCAGTTCAACACGGATTCAGTAGTGGAGGTGTGCCACGAGTCCAGTACGGCATTCTCGAGGTTGTTGGGGTTGTGTGGCTCGCTCAGGGGAGTTCGAGGCCGGTGATATGGCACAGTACCCAGGTGGTTGTCTGCCAGGGAGCCACCAGAGAAACTGCTCCGGCCTACCGACCTCGCGGAACCGATTATTGGCGATGTGAGCAGGGTCGAATTCATGTCTTGGAGGAGTCTCTCGACACGCAACACCCCCTCAAGGATGATGTCCCCTTTTGCCCTCCTGGCTTACTTTGTCAGCTTGGAAACCGGAGCTAACGGGCGGGTGTACATGTAGGTTGCAGCAGGGGGGGGGGAGCGTACGAGTTGGCTTCCGACCCATAAGTGCAGTCGGTCTCAGCCTGCAGGCAAGCTGCGCATGGCGTATTGCCATTACATCTATTCGTCCAAAGCCAGGTTAACAAGACTATAGTGACATGTGGAAATGAGAAATTCTCCACGCACGCACCTTATCTTTCTCGACCTGCAGATGTCGCACTGCACCCCAAGCTGGCGTCAGCATGCCTCACGCTGCGGAGTAAGGCAAGAGAAATGGAGCCCACCGCATGCGACGTCCTCAACCTCTTCCTGGCTCGCTCACTGTCAGCCGCGCTCTCCATAATAGTCTCCATGGAGCACATGAGTTTCAGTAGCCATCGAAGACCTCGAATTGGCGCGCAGCTCGATCCGACGCGGACCGAGGTGGAGGAAAATACGGCGTCGGTTGCAGTAGGTGGCCGAGTAAGAAAGAGGGGTACCCAAAAGCCTGGGAACTGTGCCCGCCTTAAACCCTCCCATCTTCGTGCGGAGACAGTGGGGAGAGCGGGGGTGACAGGGGGTATGTTGGAGAAGGCCCCTGTTGCCAGTAATTGAGTGCATCTCAAAAAGGTGACCTTCAGCGGACACATTCGGTCCGTTTTCACCAATGCGGGATGAGGCTCCGGCAAAAGAAGGCCCCAAAGAAGGGATGCTTGACGGGACACCAAGGCCCCGGGCGCGTGAGCAGTAAGGTGTTGTAAATTACTGCTTTGACCGAAACCCCCGGCTCTATCTCATGGACTCAACCCAGTAAATACACCAAGATACATCGACCGCCAGCACTCAACATTTGCTGACCCTCGGCCCTCGACCTCGATCCCTTTTGTGATCCTCCGCTCAGGCCTCCAACTTTCCGTCGTGCGTAGCACCGACTGTATTCAGCACCGTCTGGGCACTTCGCTTCTCCAAGCTCTTCTTAACGGGGTTGGGGGCAGAAAATACCTCCTCCAGCTCCTCCAGGGTCCGATCCTTAGTTTCAGGAAAGTAGAAGTAGATGAAGGCGCCCTCAAGCAAATCCCAGAAGACAAATACTATGTAGAAATAGTAGCCAATCTTCTCGAAGGCTGGCCCAGACGAGTACTGGAGGACGACCGATGCTGCCGAGGACGCAAGGTTGCCGACAGCAGTACCCTTGGCGCGCGTGGACGTTGGCAGTGTCTCTGCAATGTACATGCTTTGTAGGGGCGTCCAACCGAACGAGAAGACGATGCCAAAAAGGAATATGAAGGCAATAGTGGTGTTGGCGGCGGCGGCTTGGGTAGGGTCGTCAGTCGCTAGCTTACTTGTTCCGGTGATGATGGCAAAGCATATGGATGCAAAGACAATCGTGTAAAGCAGCAATGGCCGGCGGCCGATAACGTCGGTCATGCGGGCGCCGAGGATTGCGCCAAGAAACGAGAGAACCGGGTTGACCCCATTGAGCGCCAGAACCTTTCGTTCTTCCACAATGCCGGCAGATTTCAGCATGTTGACCATGTAGTACGATGAGAGGGAGTTCCCGGAGATTTGGCCAAATACAGCCATGCCGAGCACGCAGATCAGGCGGCGACGGGCAGAATGTGTGTTCCAGAGCTCGTGGTAGTCGTACCATTTCTTGTCCGAGGCCTCGGAGGAGATTTGGTTCATCATCTCCTTCATCTGAAGCTGAACCATTGGGTGGTCGAGTCGACCTTCGCCGTGATAGGTTGCTAGAACTCGAGCGGCTTCCTCGTGCTTGTCTTGGGCCATCAGCCAGCGAGGGCTCTCGGGCAGGAACAGCACCCCGAGAGCGACGATGCCCGACGTGATCATCTGGCACCAGATGGGGATGCGCCAGCTTTCGATGCTGTCAATATAGGAGCATCCGTACACTGCCCAGGACGCGATGATGCTTCCGATGTACCAGGTGCAGTTGTACAGGCCCGTCAACGTGCCTCGCCACTTCGGGTGTGCCATCTCGGCGACATAGCATGGTGCCGATACGCAGCAGAAAGAGACACCGAAGCCCAAGACGAAGCGGCCAGCCAAGAACTGATTGGTGTTTGTCGATGGTGCCTGGACACAGGTGCCGATGACAACGATGATGGCGCCCGTAAACATTCCCCATCGCCGTCCGAAGTAGTCGTTGACAGGTCCGGTGAAGAACACTGCTGCCACCGAGCCGATATTATACATGGCGAAGATAAGTCCGGTGGTCGATCCAGCGGTAGACCTAGTATGAATCAACACATGAAGCCCGAACCACGCCTCTTCGTGACCATCCGTACATGTTAAAATATTTCTGATAAGCCACCATGCCGTTCAGACCACCCATTAGACTGCCGTCGAAGCCATTCAGGCACCCGCACGCATAGGCAACAAACAGGACGAGATACAGGCGAAAGAGCCTGGGCGTCCAGGGCGAGTATACCGTGTCGTCGACATCATGGGCTAGCTGGACAGCTACATCGGCCTCGTTGAACTTGTCGTCGTGATGCTCCGCGGCGGCCGACTCTTTCTCGACAGCGCTGGTGGCCATGGTGACTGACAGCAATCGCGATATCGGCGTGTTGGGGCGAGAGGGAAGTGGGCGGCAGCCAGGCCGCTTAATATGCTACCAACATCCTCTCGGGAAAGCGATTTCCGTGAATGGCTGGGTCGTGATGGTGGTGGGTGTGTGACGGGCTGGCCACGGACGCGTCCATGATTGCGCCGGCGAGAGACGGGAGCTCCCCGACCACAGCTCCCCAACCCAGGACATTACATCGCCAGGTGTTGCTGATGTCCATCTTCCCCGCACGGCGCGTCGGAGGATCTGTATATGCCGGTCTGGGGGTATTCCCCGGTATTGCCTGTATGCGACATCGATCTCGGTCTCATTTGGGTGGTCGCGGAACGTTGTCGTTCGCCGGCTGGACAGGGACGAGACAGGGACTGTTAACAGGGGAGATCGACAGGGGCCCACTTTAAAAGGTGTCGGCTCCGACTTCCCCGGGAGCGGGGCACTTCAGTTGCGGGGCAGCTCAGGCCCCCAAGGCAGATCGTTTACGTGATCGATAAGGGCAAAGAAAGGTACTTCCGACGAGCTACCTTACTCTCGGCACACTGCCTCTGTGAAAATTTACCCTTATCCCGTCATATTTATAGCAACTGTGGCCAATTGGATATTTAATATTCTTCTCACGGTTGTGACAACTGACCGAGCCACTCTTCTGTTTGCAATGTCGTGCCCCGATTGTGGGAGACCCGACGGGGCACAGTGGAGGGTGGAAATCCAGGCTGCGGGGAAACTGAGGGGTTGCCCAGCTCCAGCTTGTCCAGTGGGCGCTACTGGAACTAGGTAGCATTCCATCCGGGCATCCATGGGCAGCTTTGCATGGCAGCGTACATCCAGCGCAGCGCGCCCGCGATCGGGGTCATGCCCAGCCACCCAGAGCGGCTCCATGAGCTCCTCGGGCTTCGGGTCCAATCGAGACCATGCTTGCCGAACCGGCCTCGGGACATTGTCAGACGACGAGCCGGGGGCAACACTGTCTTTGGCCTTTTCCAGGTTCTCTGCCTGCCTAGAATTAGTGTTCTCCAAAGCACGATAAAGAGCTCCAGAGCTCCAGAGCCTTCGAAGAGCTGATCATTACATCCCAACCGCTCCAGTCGCGAGGCATTGACACCACACACCACCGAAATTCTGGAAACCGTGGCCATGGGCTCTGATTCCCTGCATCCGAGCCGTGGCATCCCTCCGCAGGAGATGGAGGGGACGCCTGACTTTTGCAACGAAGCCGTTTTCCGCCGCAACACGCTGCCGCCGCGCTCGTATCACATCCCCGATACCTCGCTACTGCTCAACGGCCAGTGGCATTTCCACTATGCCGCGACGCCCCTTGGCGCCCCCGAGCCCTACCCTGCCCGGGCTCCTGATCTTCCGGGCGCCGATGAATGGACAACAATCCAGGTCCCTGGCCACTGGCAGCTGCAGGGCCACGGCATCCCTCACTACACCAATGTCCAGTACCCCATTCCCGTGTGCCCGCCGTACGCCCCGACAGAGAATCCGACAGGAACGTATCGACGAACCTTCAACGTCCCTTCATCGTGGGGCTCGAGCTCCCAACTGCGTCTGCGTTTTGATGGCGTTGACAGTGCATATCATGTGTGGGTGAACGGCACGCTGGTGGGATACGCCCAGGGGTCGAGGAATCCCTCCGAGTTCGACGTGACGCCCTCCGTCGACAGATCCGGTCCGAACGAGGTCTTCGTCCGCGTGTATCAGTGGTCTGATGGTTCCTACATCGAAGACCAAGACCAGTGGTGGCTATCAGGTCCGCTCCCGAGCCTCCATCGAGGCCGGTTGCCGTACTGACAGAAGCAGGTATCTTTCGGGACGTCCATCTCATTTCTCTTCCATCCGAGAACCGAATCGAGGATTGGTTTCTCCGGACCGACTTGGACGAAGAGTACCAGAACGGGGCTCTCAATGCAACCATTGACGTCAAGGCGACCTCATCTGTCCGTGTCGAGGTTCTGATTCGAGAGCTCCCGAAAAATGGCGGTGGCGTGATAGCCCGCAAGGAAAGTACTGAGGTCCTTGACGGTAAAGTTAACATCAGCATACCGGTTGACGGTCCGAAGAAGTGGACCGCCGAGACACCGTACCTGTACAGTGTCGAAATCACCCTTTTCACAGGCTCTTCGCAAATCCAGGCAGTGCGCCAAAGTATTGGCTTCCGCAAAGTGGAGCTCAAAGGCGGCTTGATCTGCGTCAATGGTACGGCCATTCAGTTCCACGGCGTGAACCGACACGAGCATCACCCCCTGTTCGGACGGGCAGTGCCCCTGGACTTCATCAGAAAAGATCTTCTCCTGATGAAAAAGCACAACATCAACGCCCTGCGCTGCAGTCATTACCCGAGCAACCCCAGACTATTTGACCTCGCTGATGAGCTAGGCCTGTGGGTGATTGACGAAGCCGATCTCGAATGCCACGGCTTCTACGACGCCGTCGCTCGGCCGCAGGACATACCCGAGGAGATGGATTATGAAAAGCGTAAGAAACTGACCTTTGCCAAAGCTGCCAAGTACACAAGTGACAATCCGTCGTGGAAGGGCGCATATCTGGACCGGATGGTTCAGATGGTACAGCGCGACAAGAACCACGCCTCTGTGATCATCTGGTCGCTTGGAAACGAGGCGTTCTATGGGCGAAACCACAAAACCATGTACGAGTATGCGAATAAGTTTGACCCAGGCCGCCTCGTGCATTATGAGGGCGACCCGCAAGCCGAGTCTGCCGACATGTACTCTTACATGTACCCGTCTGTCGACCGGCTAATCAAGCTCGCGAAAACCGAGGGCGTTAGGGACGACGGAACGTTTGATAAGCCGGTCGTCCTCTGCGAGTATGCCCACGCCATGGGTAACGGACCTGGTGGGCTTGAAGATTACGAGGAGGCATTCCGTAGCCACAAGCGTCTGCAGGGAGGCTTCATCTGGGAATGGGCCAACCATGGGCTCTGGAAGGAAGACCCTGATGGGAAATCATATTACGCCTACGGCGGGGACTTTGGAGACGTCCCGAACGATGGAACATTTGTGATGGACGGCCTCCTCTTCAGCGCACATAAGCCAACCCCCGGGCTACTTGAGCTCAAAAAGGTCATCGAGCCCGTCAAGAGTGGCTTGAAGGATGGCCAGCTCGTGATCTCAAATCTTTACAACTTTATCGGATTGAATCATCTCACAGCGACGTACAAGGTCGAGGAACTGGGCGAAGAGTAGGCCACTTCAAGTTTTACCTATGCATGGGGACTAACATACTTTACAGGTCCACCCTCCTTGCATCTGGCACATTGGAGATGCCTGAAGTCGCCCCTGGAGGTATCGCTACAGTGCCACTCCCAGGTGCAGCAGAGCATATTGACGACCAAAAAGAGACATACTTGACTGTTTCTTTCCTGTTGAGACACCCTACAGAGTGGGCTGAGACGGGTCACGAAGTTGCATGGTTTCAACACCAACTATCCAATGCGGAAAAGCTGGCACCCCCCCTGAGTGGGGCCTACTCTCAACTCAATTGCAAGGAGCTTAATTCCCAGACCGTCATAGAGGGCGACGGATTTTCCTTCACCTTCGACAAAGCACGTGGGTACCTGACGAGTTGGGTTTCCGGGGGCGTCCGGCTCCTTGAGGCTGATTCTGCCACGCACGCGGCCATCATTCCGTCTTTTTGGCGACCGCCAACAGACAATGACAACCCCCTGTCAGTTCCATACTGGCAGCGTTTTGGTGTGGATACACTTACTAGTCAGCTGCGGGCAAGTAGTGTGACCACCAGTGACGGCTCTGTTGTGATCGATACCGTGACCTATCTCAGCCCTCCCGTTCTGGCGTGGGGATATGAGACTACAACAAAGTATACTATCAAGGCCAACGGTACGCTCACTATTGCGGTCTACCTCAAGCCGACAGGCTACAAGCCTGATCACGTGCCTCGAATTGGCCTCGACCTTCGCCTTCCGCAACACTTCAACGCTGTCAAGTGGCATGGCCTCGGACCTGGAGAATCTTATCCGGACAAGCAAGCTGCCCAAAGAGTGGGAGTCTTTGCCGCGGAATCCGTTGCGGACCTTCAGACCCCATACGAAATGCCCCAGGAGAATGGCAACCGGATGGGGACGCGGTGGGTCACAGTTGGCGATGCCCACGGCTCGGCAATCCGGGCTACGGCGGGAGATGCAGCCGAATGGTCTGATAATTGCGAGAGGAACTTCAGCTGGGTGGCCACCAGGCAGAGCATCAAGAGTGTGGAAAGCGCCAAACACCCGTGCGACCTTGTCGAGGAAGAAGCCACATTTTTGAGGCTGGATGCATCTGTTGCTGGCGTTGGCACAGCTGCTTGCGGTCCTGGTGTTCGAGAAGATTTGTTGGTACAGGTGGCGGAAGCCAAATTCACGTTTGTCCTGGAGAGTTTAGTTCACTGATGAAGCCTTTTTGCTGCTGGATTGGCCGGAAGAAAACACGGTTGGAGAAAGCGTGTTCAGCGGCACAAAACATAATTTATTAAAAGGGTTCCCTGGGATGGTTTTCTCTCCCGCCTCTCATCTGACGCTACCTCTACTTGTTGTTCGTTGCTACTCACCCGGCACTCCTTCCTCTTGCCACCTGTCACCCCATTCAAGCCCTCCTTCGTCGGCATTAATTCATCAGAAAACAATGACCTAAAAGTCAAAAAGAAATCATCAATGATGTCGGCAAACGCGCCAGCAGAAGAGCCAGCACAAGGTCGCTACACACCGGGAGGCTACCCCCAAAACAAATCTGGGGTACATCCTGCCGAGGGCATGCCTCAATGTCATTGGTGTAGAGTTTTCGTCATCTCGTACCGCAGGATGCTCTGTGATCGCTGCTTCAACGGCTTCTTCTGGATCCAGGTATGCACCAGCCTAAGCATTCACTCCGTTCCTTGCAATCCGTGGTTTGGACGGCATGCCTACCTACCCATCTAACTCCTATTTCAGCCAGACACAAGCCCCCAATCGCATTCACATCCAGATATGGAAAGGTACGGCAAACAGACGGGACTCGCCTTGCCGGCGGTTCGGGAAGATGGGTGCCGGTGCTGCGTCAACTTGAATATCTCCTGTGACAAATGGCAGCAACCTCAGGAGGGTGAGGTCGATGATGGTTTGGATAAAAACACATTGCTCGTTGTGAAGATGGCCAAGGCCAAAGTGTGAATCCGAACAAAGTGCACATTTTGCAAGTACACGAGCGTTAGATGCGTGCCTGCGTGGGTAAATGGCTATCCGGGCCCGTTCCAGTGATTCTATTATTCACCGTAATTTCAGCAATTGGCTCGTTAGTTTCAGCCAACGAGCTTTCAGGGATGGAATCAGCCAGGAATTTCTCTATGATCGGAGGCTTGACAAATATATAAGGTACATTCAGCTGTACCTGTCGGCATGTAGGCTTTTTGCCGTGCAGTTTATTAATCAACAAAGTAGCCCAACAAACTCAAAGGTTGTGAAACAGAGCAAAGACTAGTCTTTTCCATCAAAGAAAGACCAAAGCTACTTCAAGGTCTGAGCCTATACAGCTTCAGAATCTATCACATTAATAAACACTCATTTTGGACAGTATTATGGTAACGAAGATAACGAATAAACTTGAAAGTTGTATTTAATGTGGGTATCGATCTAACAACTAGCGCAAGAAGACGCCTTTCCAACGAAGAAACCGCTCCTTCATATCTCTATTCCAACAGTTTCTCTGCTCAAACCACATTCCTGAAAGATCTCCATCCCCTATGTATCCCTTCAGTCCCGACGGGCCTTTTCAGAGGTGTTTACCCCGTCTCCAAACCCTGATCCGACGCCATGCTCATTCACAACAGTCTCGTTGCCACCACTCGAGTTCCCGTCGGTCTGAGTTTCAAGAGCCTTCTCTTCCTCGTCCCGGGCCTTTCGCCCTGCCGAAGTACGGGAAATGGTACCAATGAGCCCATATCGCACGGCGTAGCCTTCAATATCTTCCGGTTGAAGCTGCGGTAGCTGCTCGGCGGCCTTGACGTATGACATGTTCTCGACGAAACCCATGGCGAAAATGATATCGATCTCTTCCAGGGATCTCCTTGCTGTCTCGGGATAGAAGAAGTAGATGATTGGTATGAAGCAGGCGTTGCAAACCGCGAAGAACAGGTACGTTCCCCAGCCGATACTGCTGACCATAACGGGTACGATCATGACAACCATGAAGTTGAATAGCCAGTTGGTGCAAGTGCTGACGGCATTTGCCTTTGCGCGGGTCTTGTTGGGATTCACCTCTGCCGGGTAAAGCCAAGGCAGTGGAAGCCAGGTTGCGCCGAAACTGATAATGTAGGTGAAGAACCCGACGACCGCGCCCTTGGCGATTTGTTCGTCATCGGGAATCAAGCAGGCAAACGCAATGGTCATGCTGACCATCTGACCCACGGTTCCATACAGAAACAGACGACGCCGGCCGATACGCTCGATGAAGAACCAGGAGAATGTAGCAGATATGGCGTAGACAATCATATTGACTCCGCCAATGAGCAGACTCATGTTTCGCGACAAGCCGATGCTTTCCAGCAAGAGCGGCATGAAGTAGATGACAGCGTTGCAGCCTGGTAGAAGACGATGGTGTTAGTTTAACTGGCCTCGTGAAGATAATGTGAGTCACTGGAAAGAACATACCTCCGAGTTGCTGCATGAGTTGAGAGCTGGCGCCGAGAAGCATGCGGCGGAAATGTTGCGTCTTTCCATTGGTGAACAGGAGCTTGACCGGGGTGCTCTTCTGTCCAACTCCACCCGACGCGCGGAGAGAGTCGACAATGCCGTCGCGTTCCTGGGCAGTCTCGGCGCTTGTAATCTCGTAACCCCGGAGAGCGGAGATAACCTTGTCGGCGTCGGCGACTCGTCCGTGGCTGAGGAGCCATCGTGGAGACTCGGGCAGGAAGATCATGGGGATGAATATTATCAGCGCAAAGATGACTTGAAACGCGATCGGAAAGCGCCATGAAAGGTCATCGGGTCCGAAGGATGCGCCATAATCGATCCAGTAGGCAATCAAGGTTCCAAAGGCGATAACTCCTCCCTCGATGCAGATAAGCAGGCCGCGGTTGGATGTCTTGGAGCACTCGGCCTGATATGTGGGAATGGTAGACGTATTGATGCCGTTTCCGACACCCATTATCACTCTGCCGACAATGAACTGGGCGAGCGGTGTCGAGCCAGGCATGACCGTGATCTGAATGATAACGCCCAAGAGCATGATGACTGCGCCCAAGATGATGGCCTTTCGCCGGCCCAAGAGATCGCCGACAGCGAGGATGAACATGGCGCCCAACAGACAACCGATCTCGTAGATGGCTGTCACCAGCCCCTGCATTGTCGAGTTGTCTCGAGTTGCCTCAAACATATTGTTGAAAGGCGGCGCGGTGATGAGACCGCTCATGACACTGGCAACGGTGTTAGCAAGACTCTAAGCCGGAAAAAAAGCATCGACGACTGGAACACTAACCCTTGGTCATATCCGAAAAGCAAGAACCCCGTTGTCGCAACGGTCGACACAGCCAGGGATAGCGACTGGCCCGAAAGGCCCATGAATGTTGGAGGAGCCATGTCTGCTGATGATTGCTGCCGGTTGCCTACCTACACCGAGAATCTCTCCAAGTCGCAAAACTGCGCCGTCCCTTTCTTTATACGAGGGTTTTCAGGGCCCTGGGGAACGGCGCCAGAGCCGTCCGACGTGGGACGGATGGAGACGCGGTGGTACACCGTTCGCTGGCCATGATGGATACCCTGTCGGTATGTGGTGCACATTGGGGGGTATGACGCTGATCGCCGTCCCGAGCAAGGCTAAGAGTCCACCTGTGATGGGGCGGCGTGGAGCGCGAAGCTGCTGCACGGAAAGTCGGTCAAACCACGGTCGGAAACACGCCAGTGACCGTTTTCGGCGCCAGATGGCCGCTTCTGCCTTCCAAGGCGACATCTTCGGCTCTCGCTAGAGATCGGCAATTTGAGATGGGTGTTGTGAGCCTCTTAGTATTGATGGCCTACGAGGAAGGTGGATAGAATCGGTTGGTGTGTTTGGTTGGTGCTGGCCCCCGGACAGCCCCTGGGCCAGCTGTAGGCGGTCGCAAAAAGACCAACCCGATTTTCCCCATCCCTGAATCCACTGATGTGTGGGTGTTAAAGATGCTGACTCCATCGAAGTGGGGCCATGAGGTCATAAAGCGGTTCTTTCCACTCCTGGGTTGCGGTTGTGCCTGCGATCTTCAAACCCAACAAGCTCTTGGCATCCAGCAGCCTTGGATAAAGAAGATGATCCCAATATTGTAGCAGTTTCCCCTTCAGATGGCTGGAGTGCAGATGGAGCCTGCACAAAGACAAGCCCTACATTGACCAATCCACTACCTTACAGTCCTGTTGAGTTGGGGGGTTTTGCATCGGTTCGTCTCGCACCAGACGTCGAGTCAGACACATTGAACAGGCGGCGCCACTGATCATCTTTAGTCTCGGGGCTATCAGGCGGGTCGTAGCATGTGAAACGAAAACACCAAACCGCCCCCCTCAGAATAGAACATCTCAAGCAGAGATTGCCACAACTGCTGGGATACCTAAAGAACGTAGGTAGCAGAGAGTAAAAGTCTCACCGGCAATACTTCCAAAGATGCTCGGCTTCCGCGGTTCAAATTCCTGTTTGAATTTCGAACCCAAAAAGGAAACATGAACTTTCAACACTGGCGGATGCAGTGCTTGGTTTCATTCTTTTGTTAGTGTGGTCTGGACTGTAGGATCTGATATCTGATAATCCACAGAGGCACTTGAACCGCAAGTTTAAAGCGCCACCCTGCATTTAGAATGTGTCTGAACCTCTTCCTAAGCTCTTTCATCTTAACATACTGGTAGGTAGGTAGAAGGGACGAAGGGAGCGTCAATTTTTGTTATCTTACAGCATTGTTCTTAACTAAATAGTAAACCTCGAAACCGCTCTACCAGGTCGTATCTACGAATGCTGCCAACTTAAACCCCAGAATCAAAAAAGAAGGCTGCCCCATTACACATCCGAGAGCAAATGTGTGGAGACAACATGCCTATCACCAAAGATGAGGGGAAACTCGGATTTTGATAGATCGGGTCACGGTGTGTAGATGTGGTGAGTTGCTGGGTTTGGAGGAACCAGGGTAGGTCGTGGTTTCCTGATATTCTCAAGTTCCAATCGACAACAGATCAGCTAGAACCCTCCAGCGCCGAAAGGATTGTCGGTTCTGGACTTGATTTCGCAACGTCGTTAAAAACACCGTGGCACCTTCGCTGTGTGCTATTTACTTCCTCAATTCGCATTTTCCATACTTTCGCAAGACATCATTGAGCTGCTTCCGCAATCCAATCCATGCGATCGAACGGCCCGGGTCCGAAGCAGCCGACGAGATGATCGCCGGAATTTTCAGCCCAGGGTTATATTCGAGAAGGACATCCAGAGTCGAGATTACCCGGTCGGATGGGTAACGCGCCATGGCCGCGCGAGCTGTGTCCTGTTGTGGTCTGAGACTCGGGTCGTGTGCCAGGAGCATACGGACAAGAAGCGAGGCATGGTACGGGTGGCAGGCTGCTATGCAGAGCACCTCGCGCGGAACCGGCACAGCGGTATTGCATCCAAGGATGAACTTGAGATCTCGAGGGTACTTTGACGCCGCTTCGAGCATAGACCGTGTGACCCGCAACTGAGGATTCCGACTCCAAAGAACCCGGAGAAGATCCTTCTCTGGTGTCAGCGTTGGCGACGGTGAGCAGGCCGCCCTCAGCACCGATAAGATCACACGTTCGGTAATTGGAAATTCGAGGTCGTGTTCCAGAAGCAGCTCGATTGCCTCCCGCTCTTTCTGGGCCTCGACGATACCAAGTGTGAGCTTGCAGATGGGCCGAATCTCCAGCAGAACTCGCACAACCATGGCTCTGGCCGCGAGTTTCAACATTTCCTCGGTGACGCCAAGATATTGATTCCTAGCCACTAGTTGACGAACAGATTGCAAAGAGGGTCTCGGCTCTCGAAGAACCGAGCAGATGGTATCCTCTGAAGGGATCATCTTCTCGTCGAGCTTCAGTACCAAGTCAAGAGTCTCGGGATGCTCATATAGCCTTGCAGCTGCGAGGATGTCCTTGTCTTGGATGCGCAACGTCCTCTTGGACTCCTGAATAACCGAGAGCACCTCGAGGCGCTCATTCTTCAATGCCACTGAAACAAGTGTTTCGTTGTTCATGTTAGGCGTGCTCGGGTCCGCGCCATGCGATAAGAGACTCCGGACGGACGGGAGGATGTTCTTTGCGCATGCATGGTAAAGTGGAGTTCCATAATCCTGGTGGACGTGGCAGACATCCGCTCCACTGTCCAGAAGAAGGTCCACGATACCGGTTCGCTTTCCTTCCAGGGCTGCGAACAGCGGAGTCTCGAAGTAACCACCAATCGCATTGACGTCGGCCCCCCTCTCCAGAATACACTTAACGAGCACCTTGCTGCCGATGAAGCAGGCGATCTGCAACGGAGTGCCGAGGTCTTTCGCACCTGTCTTGACACCCGAGCCGGAATCGAGGAGGACACGTACTACTTGCTCGCAGAGTGAGACATGCATGGTGCTGAGTTCCAACTCCCCATCGCGGTAGCAGACTGACGACGACCTATCCGGAGGTGGTGGCAGTTTTGCAACCAACGCCGCCGCCCGCTTTGATCGAAGTCTCCTCAGCAAAGGTGCTGCGCAGCCCGTCAGGGCAGCTAGAAGAGGGTCCCCATATTTCCCCCCGCGGTTCGCATTGGCACCATGGCTCAGAAGAAGCCGAACAATAACCGGACGAAGATGGAGAGACGCCGTGTGTAGCGGGTGTCCAGCCTCCCCGTTTCCTCCGTCGGCCCTGGCCCCTGAATCGAGGAGGTGCCGTACTCCAAGCTCTGAGCCGAAGGCACACGCATGACAGAGATACTTCGAACTAGGCGGCGTGAAGCATAGCAGTCGGAGGAACAAATCTTCATCATACTGGCGTGTGACAAATCTCAAGGCGTCATCGACCGCAGGCTGCAAACCATCGGTACCAAATAGACGTCTAAGAAGAAGACCGAGGATCTCAAGGCTCTTGCTGTACCAAGCGGCTATCAACGAGTTAGGGAGTCGCCCAGGTCGAAATATCGTGGCGCCACTGGTCAGTAGTTCCTCGACGACAAGGGAATGCCCACGCAGAGCTGCTTCGTAGAGGGGACTCCGTAACGGATTGCCATCGTTGGCGTTAGCTCCGGCTGCGAGAAGCAGACGAACGGCATCAACGTTGCCGCATGATGCTACTACTTGTAGACTGTCCATGACGAAAATCTGAGAATGCCTCACGATGCTCGCCAACACATTATTTCAAGGCCTCCGTCTGAGAAGCGGCGGGACTTTCAGATTTTACTATCCCAGGTAGGATGGGTACGGGGATTGCTTGCTTGGTACGCTAACCAGTCTCGCCCGCCCCTTGTTGATTCCAGACCACCATCAGGGATTCAACATCCCGTCTCACTTCTGGTTGGTCCAATTACCGGAGGCGCCAAAGCACCTCCCCTCCATTTTCCGAGTTGGTCAAAGCGGTTTCGATAGCGCATTCCGTTTAGCTTTATCACAGAGTCGCATTCCGTGCATCCAGCGGCATCGCTCTAGACTGAAAGGATTACATAGCCAAGGCAGGGGGGTCCAGCCAGACCATTCACGAATCCTCAATTATGCAGGTCCAGAAAAATAGCTCACAAGCCATACCACATACAACAGACCGAATTAGGAACATAACTACCCTCTCCCGGTTGGCCGTGTTTGACCGGGGTCCTCTCTACGAAGGCTCAGGCCAAAGGAAAGGGTCGTCCCCTTGGCCAGTGCGAAAATGCCTTCTTACTGTAAAGACCACCTCTAGCTTTTGTTACTACAGGCCATCCCCTATTTTAAAAAGACCTATATGAATACTAAAAAGGGCCTTTTGTATGTTGAAAAGGCCTTTTTATATTTTAATTAGGCCTTCCTACCTATAATGCGATAAGCCCAGACCTTACCGTTTCAGAGCAGGACCGTGTGAAGATTCGAAAAAGGCATTTTCACACTAATTAAGGCGACCCATTCTTTTGGCCTGAGCCTTCGTACCAAGCTCGACGCCAAGATCCCTTAACCCTCCCCCTGATAACCAGACTTTGAGGGTGTTTATTTGCACCGCAGCCTTCGTCTATCTGTACCGTAGCCCTAATGTCGAAGTGCATTCTTCCTGTTACGGCATACACAAACACCATGTATTATTACGGTACAAATTGACGAAGGTCACTTGTAAATAGGCATTCTCATTTTCAAAGCTGCAAACTTATCGGAAACCGCCCTCCTGAACCAAGACGCGTTGCTCTGAACTGACTTCACCCAGCCACTTGCTTCGCGCAGGGCTTGTGATGACGACCTTGAAACACAAAGGACCAGAGTCTCCGACCATGGCGTAAAGCATGTTGATAAGGGCCCGGTAGTCGCGATTCCACTGGTCCCTCTCAAGCCGGTTGATATCATCAATGATGCAGTATACAGTATAGCTTGGAGGCAACTGGCCCACAAGAAGCTGGAACAGGTGGCACAGGTCTCCAAATGGTATAGAGTTGTGAGTACCATCGAGCGATGTGAGGTCCAAACCTTCAAGGTCAAACTTGGGCCGAGCACGAAGCACCTGAGAGATGAGACTACGCATCACCCCCCTTGGCCCGGCTAGAGCGTCGTCAGAGCGGACGTGTTGCCCGCAAAAGAAGAATAGCGTGATTGTTGTATATGGCCCCTCTTTGTATCGGGAAGCTAGCTGGGCACAAAAGTATGATATGGGCGACGTCTTATTGTATGTTCTCTCAGGCCGGCCGTCGAGGTAGATGAGATCCGAAGTGGGATTCACCGTCCACCGCTGGAAGTTTTTGTTTAGAAAGATGGCTGCTGTGGCTGACTTGGACTTGGTATCAAACTCCTGGCTCTGCCTGCGGATATAATTGATGTCCTTTGACGAGTGCTTGTCATCAACACCAAGAATAAGTTGAAGATTGGCGAGCTTGTTCTCAGCACCGACCGCGCTTTCCGGCGAGGTAGCAGATGGAGAGTATGCTCTGGCCGAGAAGGCCGTCGTTGACGCTGGGTTCCCCTTTTGGCTCTGGTTGTACTCGAATAGCGCCATGACATCCGCGAACATCTTGCACATGCCTTCCTGGCCCTCGAGGGCACTCATGACCATATTCTTGATAGCATCTTGCTTCAAGTCCATGTCATTGACCTGCTCATTCAAATCACGGACTCCGATGTGAATGTCTTCTACATGCTTGTTGGTTATCATGGCCGCTTTGTTGGTATGCTGCTCATTCAGTGTTCGCGCCCGCAGCTCAACACGCTTTGCATCAGTTCGGAGCAGATCCAGTAGTCGTTCCGCCGTTGTAGATTGGAAAAAAGCACCGAGTCTAGTGCCTTCACGCATTATGATATATTATGTCAGTCAAAGAGACTCCCGCCTTCGGTCAAAAGAACGACAACTCACGTAGCTTCTCCGGCACGAGGATGCTGATTAGAGGCGGGAGCGTTTTGAAAAGGGTGATCCGCAGGATGCCCAGAGCATCGTAGAGCTGTGGGTCATCCTCAGAATGCTCCACTGCGTTCCCAGCTCCGGCCAATGCAAAGGTAACGCCTTCGAAGGCGTTGACAATGTTCCGCTTCGTTGCTTCTCGGGCTTTCGCGAGATGAAGCACAAGGGCCAAGCCGCCGTGTAGGAAGCACAAGTCATCCGGGATGGCTTGCAGGGCGGGCGAGAGACTGGAGAAGTCTGCCAACCACATACCACCCTTGGACCACCACGTCTCATCGAGCTCCATCCGCTTAGCGAGGGAATCGTTGGCATCCTTGAGCCTTTTTAGAACATTGGACCACGTTACTGTCTTGGGATTAAAGTCGAGATGAACCTGGCGGGTAACTTCGTCCAGGCAACGGTTGAACTTGTGGAGTTCGCTCGTGAAATCACTGGAGACGGGGAGGTAAGTTCAACTGCTGTTGTATGGCAGAGGGTGTCTGACGTACTCGTTGCGGTCCCAGAGCACAGGGCCCTTGAATTTGTACTGGGGGGGTGACTTTGGTCGTGGCATCTTCGTGCTGAAGGCGTCGTGCATCTCCTCGATCTCTTCGCCGCGGTCGCGTAAAAAGCTGTTCACAAGGTCTTTGGCCTTTTCGCTGTGGTGCGACATCCTGCCCGATCAAATAGGCCCGGCAGGGCGGCGCAGAGTCCGGGGGAGGCGGCGCGCAGATATTCGGATTCGAAGCAGGCAACCTACATGACCCCAATCCTACCTCCAGTCATGACCGGTGTGGAAGGTTGGTAGAACGTGCTTACGCCGTACCTCAGCTCCCGGCACCACACGAGCCAGTCCTTGCTTTATGATGACGTCCTGGAAGTTGTGCTCTGGTCGTGCTTTGACTGTGGCTTTTGGGCCGGACGAATGGAGAGCCGGGGAACGCTCTGGGGCAGAAGCCAGAGCGGCCCAGTGGTGTGGCTACACGACCAATCGCGTCGATGTCCCTTCTCCACGCTCGGCCGTACTGTCGACAGCCTCACTCTCCCGTCTGCCTTGAGTCCGCCAAGGGGGGTCCTGCACTGCGGGGATTGGCTCTGAGCATGCGAACGTCTGCACACCATCGGAGAAGGGTGGTACCGAATCTGCGGGGAACGCCTTTCTGCCCCGTGCCTCAATGGTTGCCTGACAGCCTGCTTGCTATTCCATGCAAACACCACCATTGCCGCATTATGAGATGTGAGAAGGCTGCGCAGTGGTTCGCCTGGTTCGCCCGGTCAGAGGCCGCCTGCGATTGCCCCCAAGAACCTCCTCGGTGATATATCATGCACCGGCGTCGTCCCCAAAGACTTTTCACGGGCCTTGTCAGATGTTTTGCTGGAGCTCGTCTCTATCGTTGAATCCGGCTTGAATCTTAGCACGAGACCACATGACTACAGCCCTCGCACCATGTCCCTGCAGGGAAAAGGTTCGTTTCCACCGCTCGACCCTAGCCTTTGGATGCTGCTGACCACTGGTTTGTCTGTGTTAGACCGTAACGTGCCCGAGATCTCGGTTACAGCTTCCCAGCAGCAGTCGAACGGGACCGTGCAAATGGACACGGGCGCTGATTTCGACGATGCTATCGTCGAGGAACTAGCGAGTGCGTTCCCGCTAAACCCTGGGCCGATTGTCATCAGGCCCCAGGTCCGGAAGTGCGATGTGGCCCACTTCAAGAATCGCTTCAGCGACGACGAGGTTCTGTATGCTGTCGATGTCCTGGAGTCGGAATCGTCCGAGATTGGGCCGCAGATGCAGGACGAGCTCAAGTTTCGAGAGAAGTGTTTGAAGCGACGCACCCCTAAAGAGAAGGTACGACTGGCAAATCTGAAAGCGGCGGCGGCAGCAATGCCGGCACCTGCCGCGCCCCAAGGCTTCCACTTTGCCGACTCGGGCAGAATGGTCGTGCTGCGGATCCGGATCCAGTCTCCTGCCATTCTTCGCATTCTGTCGCGCATCCTTACCAGCGGCGAAGAGCAGTGGACCAAGAAGCCACGCACCTTCATTCGTCCATTTAGCGCCTTGATCTTCCACCACCAGGCCGTCAAGCGGGAGCTGGCTGGGCTTCAGGCGCGTTGGGGTTCCCTCGAACACCTTGACCCTTCCGTGGGGACGCCGTCGAGCATGGCCGGGTCTGAGCACGACGGCTCGACAAATGCTGCCGTGGATGACTGCCCAGCGGCGCTGGCGGAGCTGCGCGCCTATGTCAAATTCATGGACGACGAGGTCATGACCTTCTACACAAAGTATGACGGCGACAAACCCGAAAAGAGCCTTCCGACCAAGATTCGCTTCCACGATCTCTGGTACCTTTTCCGAGTCGGCGACCTCTTGTTCCGGCCCGTTGGCACTGGCGCCAACAAAGAGCTGGGCAACACGTCCCTCGGCAACCGTACGTGGAGATGCTATGGGACGAGACCTCACTGGAGCAAGTACCGCATCACACCGGCCGAGCACCGGAGCTACTCCGGCGAAGACGACAGCGAGCGCTCTTCGTTCGGTGTGCACTGCTACTACATCGACTATAACGGGGAGGAACTCTGCGTTGTGACCGAGACGTTTGAAATCCCTCCGTTTAAGGGCGAGAGGAACATCAGATCGCTCAAGGTCTTCCCCTATCGCTTCGTCCCCAACCACAAGGAGCTGTACAGAGGCTCCATCGACATTGGGCGTCGCTTTCTCCAGAGCACCAAGGTTCAGCACGCACAATATCAGGGATGGACCACAGTCGTCGACCCTCGCGGAAAAGAAACGACTGATGCCGAGGGAAGACCATTGAATCGCCCCGAGTTTATAGATAGCGAGATCATTGTTGATTTTGCCGAGGCCTTCCAGACCTGCCCTGCTTGGAAGCCTGAGGCCGTTGTTATAAAGGCCAAAGAGCCAAATCCGCAGCAAGTTGAGGATGACTTCGCCATCAGTTGGTGGTCAGATCTTGACAGAACTAAGCACCTGCGAGATGATAACGAGATCATAATACTCCGCTCCGGCATCACCGCTTTTCAACGGAACGACAATCTAGACCCCGATAACCCCAAGGCCGACAGGTTCCTAGTCAAGCTCCGCGACAACGACATAAACGGTAGGCAGACTACCGAGGATGACCTCAACCAGGACCCCGACGATCCCCAGTGCGATCTTCCCCTGTTGCCGTCACGCATCTTCGCATACGTCCTTCGCGATCGCAAGTTCGTTCAGCTCGTGGTACAGAGACTGAGCCCTGTCAAGAAGTCCGGTGACGCCTTCACATACCTGAAGATCTCTGATCGACACAAGGACATCATTCAGTCGTTGGTTGAAGACCATTTCCAGCGCAAGAATAGCGACCGAGTTGGCGGTGTCGATTTCGGTAGCATCGATCTGATTAGGGGCAAAGGTAAAGGGCTAATCATCCTTCTCCATGGCGTGCCTGGCGTAGGCAAGACCGCTACAGCAGAAGCCATTGCCGCCGCGAATGGCAAGCCCCTGTTCCCCATTACCTGCGGCGATCTGGGCCTGACTCCGGACTCCGTCGAAGCCGCGCTTCTGCGCATCTTCCGGCTTGCTGACACGTGGAATTGCGTGCTTCTACTGGACGAGGTTGATACGTTCTTCTCGCAGCGGGCCAAGGGCGACACGGCGCTTGCTAGAAACGCGCTTGTCTCAGTCTTCCTTCGGGTCCTGGAGTATTATGACGGCCTGCTCTTCCTGACCACCAACCGCCCCGGCGCACTGGATGAAGCGTTCAGTTCGCGCATACATCTAAAGTTGCACTATCCTCGGCTCAGTTCCGAGCAGACCAGGGAGATATGGGCCATGAACATTGAGCGACTCGAGAAAATCGAGCAGGAACGGTGCCTTAGGAACCCCAACGCCCAGCCGCTGCGCATCGCGAATAAGGGCATCCGGCGCTTCGCCGAGGGGATTTTCCAGAAGGGTACCATCTGGAACGGTCGCCAAATACGTAACGCCTTCCAGGTGGCATCGTCGCTGGCGCACTACGAAGCTCGCCGCGACGGTGCGCCTCCAATGTTGAGGGTCGAACACTTCAAGACAATTCATATCGTCACTGAAGACTTCGAGGAGTACGTGAAAGAGACAATAGGCAAGACAAGCGGCGAGCAGGCCTACGAGCGTGGTGACCGCGCCGACCATTTTGTGAGCAAGCATCAGCGGTTTCATGACGACGACGACGAGAGCGAACGCGAAGCCGAGACTCGGAGGGAATCATTGGATTGGTATGCCGAACCGCGCAGCCCACGGCCCGGCCATTGCGGAGGAGAGGGCAGTAGCCGCCGGCGTCGGCGTAGTTCAGTCGATCCTGTGCGGCGGTCAGTGAGCCCTAATGTCGCTGCTGCAGCAGGCAGGGGACGTTTGGGGTTGTCCGGGGGAAGCAGCACCCTCTTTCCGCGTGGCGGCTCTGATGCGAGAGCAGGGGCACCACGGATGGTCGTGACTACCGATGCCAGTGATGCATACTTGTCACCAGACCTGAACAAGCGCTTGGATGGCCGTGATCGAAACTCGTCTAGGAAGCGAGACAGATCGGAAGAGGTTGAACAGAGAAAGGTGAGGAAAAGGTCGAGGATCAGTTCGGAAGAAGATGACAATGATTCGTAATAATGTCGTGTGTAATAATTATGTGTAGAGTGCTTGGGCATGGTAATGGCCCAAAAGTCTGGAAACTGTCTATTTACACTGTAACTGCTGTCTATTGGTACTGTAATACCAGAGGGTGTTTTGTGTGGAAATGCATTGGAGACACCCTCGAACACCTTGTGTTAAAACAGTAAGACCTGAATTATTACATCAAAGGCCTTTCCCCCTCTGCCGTAGCAGTACCTAGGAACGCGCTTCAGCATTTTGGGATCGGTACAAATAGACACTCTCTTCTCTAATATGACGGGACATCATATTCCCTTGCCCCTTCAGTACAGTTCAGAACAACCACCGAGGTTTCGTTCAGCCCCAGTTTTTCCCTCTCTGTTGCACAGATGCTTCGCAGGGCAGCGAGAGTCGCCGCTCCACAGGGGCCAGCATTGACGCCCAGCCTGTGCAGTTCCTGAACAGCCTTGTGGGAGTCTAACTCACCCACAGCAACACTAGCGTCGACTCCAGCGCTTAGGGTAGGCCACGCTGTTGTCGATAATGTCCCGCAGTTCATTCCGCACATGATACTGTTTGCCGTCTTCACTTGCACGGCTTTCCCGCACTCGAGGGAGGCCTGAAGACAAGCAGCTGTGGTTGGTTCAACGGCGATCACTGTGGCTCTTGGAGTACCCCTAGTCTCCCTTTCACCAGACTTGTAATGCTGTGTTACGGCTTGGGCGATGGAACCGCAGCCGACGGGGATGATGGCGTGGGTAGCGGGCCGTCCACCCGTGGCGAGAGGTACTTGCTCATCCGACTCGTCGAGCATGGTTTGGTATCCCTCGACGACCCACTGTGGATTCAGTGTCAGCAGAAACCGGCAGGCTAGTTACACAGCAAAGAGTAAAATAACGCTGAAAGATGAGCACCAACCTTTTGCACATCTTCGTAGCCCTCGAAGCTAATGTCCATGACCATCAGGCTGTTCTTGTCGCTCTGAGTTTTGTTCATCACAGCAGCGACTGCATCGTCGTAATCCCCATCCACAGCCACTGCAGCATAAAGTGTCAGTAAACCCCCAGTGCCGTAACACAAAAGCTCAACGCCAGGAGAACCCCGATTTCAACCAAAGAAGCCAAAAGACACACGTCACTCACCAACCTCCGCCCCCTCCCCCCGAATCAACTCCCTCGTCCCCTCCACCATATGCCCCGGCACATAAACCACAACATCCACGCCAAAATACAGTCCCATCTTAGCCATCGCCCGCCCCCAGTTCCCCTCGGTCGTAGTAACAACCTTGAACCCAACCAGCCCCTTCTCCCTAGCAATCCTTCCAAGCGCACCAGCCTCAAGCGTCTCTGGCGAAAGAGGCGCCAGGTCGAGGTGGTCACACACGGCGCGGTAGAGGGTCCAGGAGGCGCCGAGGATTTTGAAGGCGGGGAGGCCGAAGCGCGAGGATTCGTCTTTGACGAGGACGTGGGAGAGGTTGAGCTCGGAGGCGA